>Ga0075280_10000069_pt1 | contig 10018 bp, 8 predicted proteins | sample SF_Rice_10C_0N_4_FD_69780 | JGI IMG/M metagenome (GOLD analysis project Ga0075280, IMG submission 69780) | Rice paddy soil microbial communities from Twitchell Island, California, USA - SF_Rice_10C_0N_404 | ecosystem: Environmental > Terrestrial > Soil > Paddy field/soil | place: USA: Twitchell... | reverse complement strand
ACTGGGCTTCGCCTCCGACCTCGACCTGGTTTTCGTTTACGACGGCGACCTGGCCCAGGCCGAAAGCGACGGCCCGCGACCGCTGGAAGGCGTGCGCTATTTCGCCCGCATCGCCCAGCGCGTGGTGCATTGGCTGACGACGCAGACGCGCGCGGGGAAACTCTACGACGTCGACGTGCGCCTGCGCCCGGACGGCGGCAAGGGCCTGCTCGTGGTCGGCCTGCAGGCCTTCGCCGGCTACCTGCGCGAACGCGCCTGGATCTGGGAATCGCAGGCGCTGGTGCGCGCGCGGCCGATCGCGGGCGATGCGCAGGTTTGCGCGCGATTCGCCGCGTTGCGAGCGGACTGGCTGGTGCAACCGCGCGATCGCGCCCATGTGCTCGCCGAAGTCGGCGCGATGCGCACGCGCTGGCGCGCCGAGCGCGACCGGTCGACGGATGCGATGCTCGATCTGAAACAGGGGACTGGCGCGCTGCTCGACATCGAGTTCGTCCTGCAGACGCTGGTGCTGCTGCATGCGCAACGCGACGCCCGCCTGCTCGCGAGCGGCAACAGCACGCAGCTGATCCGGCTTGCCGGTGTGGCCGGCGTCTTGTCTGCACAAGACGCCGGGGCATTGGCGGGCGCGCACGCGACGTTCCTCAAGCGCGCCCTGGATTGCACCCTGGACGCGCGGCCGCGACTGGTTCCGCGCGATGCGGAATTGGAGCGACATGCGCAAGCCGTGCTGCGTATCGCCGAAGCAATCGGATTGCGATTCGGCTGATTCAGTCGTTGGTGAGTGCGGCGACGACATCCGATCGCGTCGATTCCAACACATGCCAGACCTTGCTGGCGACGGCGGCAAGCTCGCGCAGCGGTGGCGGTTGCGGCAATCCGGACGTATCAACAGCGGCATCCAGCGGATGCAGCCAGCCTTGCGTGCGCAGTTCGGCATGCAGGCCGGTCAATTTGCCACGTGCGGAATCCGGCAGCAGAGTGAATGCCGGCTTGCCGGTGGCGCAGGCTTCGGACAGCATGTTCACCGAATCGGGCGTGACCGCGATGCGATCGGCGGCGGCGAGATAGCCCTGATACGGGTTATTGCCGTCTTCCGATCCGTTCCAGAAGTGCACGCAGTCGGCGCGCAGATGTTCGCGCGAAAGGCGCCGCCACGCATTCGGCGTGCGCCGCGACGTCGACACCAGCGCGCTGCCGCCATCGCGCGTCACGAGCGCGTTGATGCGCGCGAGGAACGCCTCGAACCAGGCCTCGCCCATGTCCAGTCCGCGGCGCGGGCCGCCGATCAGCACGGCAGTTCGTGGCTGCGGCAATTGCGCCAGCATGGGGAAGCGCGCAAGTCCCTGGGCGAGCCAGTCATCGTCCACCGGATTGAGTGCGCCGATGGTCTGGACCACGTTCGCGCCTTCGAGCGCATCGTGGCGCGGCGCGATGACGAGGTCGAAATGTTTCGGATCGATGCGCGGATCGAGGATCTGGATGGCAAAGGTCTTGCCGCCGCTGGCGCGGCGCAGCCAACTTGTGACCAGGGCGCCGTCGCGGCCGCAGCCGATGACCAGCGCCGGCCACGGTTCGCGCAGGCGCCGGCGCAAATCCGCATCGACGCCGAAACGCAGGCCGGCCGTCAGGCGCGGCGCGAACCACGCCCAGGGTCCGCGCAGGCCGGTGCGCAGTGTCTGCGCTTCTATTTGCATGGCCTGCGCCAACGCGCGCGCCTGGCGTTCGTTGCCGGCGGCACCGTCGGTCACGATCCAGCAAGGGGAAAATTGGAAAACCGCGTCCGACACCACTGATGTCCTGTGCGAGGTTCGGCCATGATGCCGAGTCCGCGTTGTCGTCGGCAAGTCGAAAGCATCCTTAATGCCGGTTGGATTACACTCGGCCGGCTCGTTTCATCCCATCCCGCACAGGAGAATGCACGTGTTCGCACGCCATCTGTTGATCGCATCCCTGCTCGCCGCAAGCGCTTCCGCCTTCGCCGCGCCGCAGACCTTCAGCATCGATCCGACCCATACCCAGGTATCGTTCACGTACGACCATTTCGGATTTTCCAACCCGACCGGGCGCCTGGAAGACATCAAGGGCACGCTGGTCGTCGATCAGGCCGATTGGGCCAAGTCCTCGGTCGAGGTGACCATGCCGTTGAGCGGCCTGCACACCGGCGTGCCGAAACTCGACGAGCATCTGAAGACGCCGGACTTCTTCGACGCGGCGAAATTCCCCGACGTCACTTTCAAGAGCACCAAGGTGAGCAAGACCGGCGCGCAAACGCTCGACATCGCCGGCGACCTGAGCGTGCACGGCGTGACCAAGCCGGTGACGCTGCATGCCCGCATCAACAAGATCGGCGAGAACAAGATGATCGGCTCGCAAAGCGCCGGTTTCGATGCCGACACCACGCTCAAGCGTTCCGAGTTCGGCCTGACCAAGTACGTGCCGATGGTCAGCGACGAGGTGCACATCCACATCACGCTGTCGGCGGACGCTGCCAAGAAATGACGCCCTGATGGGCGCGCCTCTCCCGCGCGCGGGAGAGGCGGATATTACTGGCTCTTCACGCCCTGATTCTTCAGGGCTTCCAGGTCGGCGAGCTTGACACTGCCGACCGCGGCCTTGAGCGTATCGATGCTGTCGGCGTTGCCGCTGACCTTCACGCTGAAGCGGTTGCCGAGGATGATGCCGAATTCGCCGTCCTTGCTTTGCGTGTCCCACTGTTCGTGGACGAGACGGCCATCCTGCTTGTAGGTCTTGTCGTAGCCGTGGTCGGTTTCGTTGTCGGATTCGACACCGACGGCGCCGGCCAGCGCCATGATGCCCTTGGCGCTGCCGGTGTCCGCGATCTCCAGATGCAAGGTGTGCTGGCCGTCGGAATAAGTCGCGGTGGCGTTGGAAACCTGCATGCCCATCGCGCCGTTGCGTTCGGCCGAAACCGAGGTGCGCTTCATGCCGGCGAGCGTGTCGGGCACGAAAGCCTTGATCGCTTCCGGCGCCAGCGCCTCGACCTGCGAACCGCCGCCGAGCACGGCGCCGAGCATTTGCCCGGCCGCCTGCGCCTGCGCGTTGGCGTCGCCGGATTTCTGCGCGGCTTCCATCTGCTTGCTCGCTTTTTGCGCGTTCTGGCCCATCGCGACCAGCGCGCCGAGCGCGCTGTTCTTGTCCACGCTCACGTTGCTGTCGCTGCCGTCAACGCTGATGCTGTTGCTGCCCAGATGCATCGCGCCGGCACCGAGCATGGACGTGCCGATGATGGCGCCGACGAAGAGCATGACGATCCAGCTCAGTACGATCGCACAGATGATACTGACCGCGGTGTAGCCGCCGGCCTTGTCGGGCGGACACTTCATCGTGTTCGGCAGGGCCAGGTAGAGCAGGTAGATCGAATAGATGCCGCCGGCGAGCGCGACCAGAATGCCGAGGACGCCGAGTATTGCCGCGATCCCGGCGATCCAGCTTGCGGTGTAGGCGTAGGCGACGGTCTTGAGCGCCTGTACCTGGTTCTTCTGCGCGCCGAAGGTTCCGGCCAGCGCATCGACGATCAGCGCCATCAAGAAGACCATCACCAGCGACAGCACGTAGTAGACGATCATGCCGGTGATGCCGGCGCCGATCGGCGTATGCACGGTGACGCCGAAAAAACTGGTGCCCAGGATGCTGTTCTTGATGAAGCCGAACACGGCCGGAATCGCCGCCAGCACGAGGATGTAGTTGAGGTACAGGCTTTGAACCGATTCGGTTTCGCCCGCGATCACTGGCCATTCGGTTTTCGGCGTCAGCAGGATGTTCTTGACGCGCGCGATGAGCTTGTTGAAATCCACGATCTTGTCTCCCCGTCGAAACCCCTGTGTGCGGCCATCTTACCCGGTTCCAAAGGAAAGGGAATCGGCGTCCAGTCGCGGCAGCGGCGTGATCCGGGTCACGCCATGCACGCGAATTGGTGCGCATCTTGCTAGACTTGTTGCATCGCCTTGCCGCTTCGGGATTTTCGCCATGTCCTGTGCCACTTCCGCTTATGCCGTCGGCGTTGCCGCCCCGCGTGTCATTCCGGCCAACGCCGAGCATCGCTACAGCGTCACCCATGCCGATTTGCCCTTGTCGTGTCCAATGCCCGGCATGAGCCTGTGGAATTCGCACCCCAAGGTGTACCTGCCCGTCGAGGCGACCGGCACCGCGCAATGTCCTTATTGCGGCGCGGTTTACACCCTGACCGACTGACGGCCGGCGCGTGACAGGGAGACGCCTTACCGTGATGCAATTGCTGCCGGCCTTGAACGCCGGCGGCGTGGAGCGTTCGACGCTGGAAATCGGCGCGGCCCTGGTCGCGGCCGGGCATCGTTCCGTCGTGGTCAGCGCCGGCGGTCGCCAGGTCGAACAGTTGCTGGCGCAGGGAAGCGAACACGTCGCGCTCGATATCGGCCGCAAATCCGTCTTCGCCTTGCGCCATGTCGGCGCGCTGCGGCGCCTGTTCGCCGATCTCAAGCCCGACATCGTGCATGCGCGCTCGCGCCTGCCGGCATGGCTGGCGTGGCGCGCGCTGCGCAAGCCTCCGGCGTCAAAGACGCACTTCGTAACGACCGTGCATGGACTGAATTCGCCGGGTTGGTACAGCGCGATCATGACCCGCGGCGAACGCGTGATCTGCGTATCGAATACGGTGCGCGACCATGTGCTGCGCCACTATCCGCACATCGCACCGGCGCGGTTGACGGTGATCCCGCGCGGCGTGGACCCGGTCGAATTTCCGTTCGGCTACGCGCCGGACGACGCCTGGCGGCGTGGCTTTGCCGAATATTTTCCGCAGCTCGCCGGCGGCTTGCTGTTGACCTTGCCCGGCCGCGGCACGCGCCTGAAGGGTCATGCCGATGCGATCGAACTGCTCGCCGGACTCGTCGCGCGCGGCCTGGATTGCAAGCTGCTGTTGCTCGGCGCGCAAGAACCCGGACGCGAGGCGTATTTGCGCGAATTGCGCGCCCTGGCGCAGCAACGCGGCGTCGCCGAGCGCGCGGTGATTTCGCCGCCGCGCGACGACGTGCGCGAAATCTACGCGGTGTCGAATCTGGTCTTGCAACTTTCGACCAAACCCGAGGCGTTCGGCCGTACCGTGATCGAAGCGATAGCGTTGTGCCGGCCTGTACTTGGCTACGCGCACGGCGGCGTCGGCGAATTGCTGGCCGAGTTGTATCCCGATGGACGCGTGCCGCCGGGCGACATCACGCGCCTGATCGAACGCGCCGCCGAATTGCTGCGCCTGGCTCCGCCAATCGCGCCGCTCAAACAATTCCGTCTCGCGGATATGCAAAAGGCGACACTGGATCTATACACGCAAATCGCTGCATGAAAACACTGTGGCCGCTGTGGATCGTGCTCGGCGTGCTGGTCCTGCTGCCGCTGGGACGCGCCTCGGAAGCGCCGCTCGTGGTTGGCGCCGTCGCCGGATTGATTCTCGCCTGGCGCCAGCATGTGCTGTTGCGTGCAGATGCCGGCGTGCGGTTGGCCGTGGTCCTGTTCGCCTGCTACTGGCTGGCGGCGCTCATTTCCGCGCCGGGCGCGGTGGCGCCGGAAAAGTCCTGGAGCACGGTCGCCGCGCTGTTGCGCTTCCTGCCGTTCGCGCTGTTCGTCTGCCTCGCATTGCGTAGGGGTGCATGGTGGCCGCTGTTGACCGATGCGTGCGCCGCGATCGTCGTGCTGTGGCTGCTGGATGCCTGGGTGCAGATCCTCACCGGTTGGAGCCTTGCCGGCGCGGAAACTGCGGATCGGCTTTCCGGCATTTTCGGTGCCGGCAACCTCAAGCTCGGGCCGGTACTGGCGGTGCTGTCGCCGTTCGTCTTCACCGCCGCGCGCCGGCGCTGGGGCTGGCGCGGATTGGCCATCGCCTTCGTGTTTCAGTTGATGCCCATCCTCTTCGCCGGCTCGCGTGCGGCCTGGATCATGTATGGGTTGGTGGCGCTGGCTTTCGTGTGGATGCACACGCGCGCGCCGCTGCGTTTCGTCGCGTGGTCGCTCGCGGCGGCTTGCGCGGCGCTGCTCGGCATCGCCGTGGCATGGCAGCATTCGGGTCGTTTCGACATGCGCTTCGACCGCACTTTGCTGGCACTGCAAGGTTCGCAACAGGCACTCGATGCCGCTTCCGCCGGGCGCCTGCGCATCTGGCGCACGGCGCTGGCGATGAGTGCGGCCCATCCCGTGGCCGGCGTCGGCGTGCGCGGATTCCGATTCGCCTATCCGCAGTACGCGCAACCCGGCGATGCCTTTGTCGATGCGCAAACCGACGAAGGCGCATTCCACGCGCACCAGATCGTGCTCGAAGTGCTCAGCGAAACCGGCAGCATCGGATTGCTTTTGTGGTTGACGGGTGCTTTCTGTGCGATCCGCGCCTGGTGTCGCGCAGAGGCGCCTGCGCGTGAACGTGCGCTCGCGCCGGTGTTGGCGCTGGGGACGATGACATTTCCGCTGAATAGCCACCTCGCGTTTTACGGGACATCGGCGTGGGGGTTGCTGTTCTGGTGGCTGCTCGCGCTGTATTGCGCGGCGTTGGGAAGCGACGAGGCGCCGCTATGAAGCGGTTTTGGCGGCGCGGCGTGATGTCGAAGATATAATCGCACTGCACGGCGTTGCAGTGCAGTATCCCCCGACCGCGTCCGACCGTATGGCTTTGCCCATCTCGATCTTCATCATTGCGTTCAACGAAGCCGCACGCATCGGTGCGACGCTATCGAGCGTGCGCGAGCTGTCCGATGACGTCATCGTGGTCGATTCGGGTTCGACCGACGGTACGCAGGATATTGCCGCCTCGTTCGGTGCCCGCGTCGTGCACAACCCATGGCCCGGTTACGGCGCGCAAAAACGCTTCGGCGAAGACCAGTGCCGCCACCCGTGGCGCCTGAATCTGGATGCTGATGAAGTCGCGAGCCTGGATTTGATCGCGGAAATCCACTCGTTGTTTGCGCACAGCGAGCCGGCGGCGGGCGCCTATTCGGTGCGTATCGTTGATGTGATTCCGGGCGATTCCAAACCGCGCGCGTTCGCTTACGCACACAAAAAAGTGAGGCTTAATCACAAGAACGCCGGCCGCTTTTCGCCGTCACCCGTGCATGATGCCGTCGCACTCCATCCCGCCGTGAAAGTGATGCGCCTTCGCGGCGCCGTCCACCACTTCTCGATGCGCACTCTGGGGGAGCAACTGCACAAATTCAATGCCTACACCGATGCGCTGGTGCTTGATTTGCGACGGCGAAACAAGTCGATTCCGACATGGCGGGTTTTCGTCGAATTCCCGATGGCGTTTTGCAAAGCCTATTTCATGCGCCGGCATTGCTTGCGCGGCACTTACGGATTTTTGACCGCCATGAATTACGCATATTTCCGGCATCTGCGCGTGGCGAAATTCCACGAGGCACGACGAAACACGCACGAATGACACATGCCGGCGGCTGACATCGGCGCTTGCTCACTGCTTGCGCAGCAGGCTCACGGCCAGCGCGCCGATCAACGCGGCGCCACCGACGAGCACGGTCCACAGCAGCCAGGTCTTCCAGTCGCGGTGCATCGGTGCGGGAGCCGGCGTATAGGCGGTGACGCCCAGTAGCGTCGCGCGCGCGCCGAGCGTGGCCAGTGGCGGTTGCCAGTCGTTGCCGAATTTGGCGCGCAGCTGGGCGAGTGCGGCATCGACAGGATAATCGCCGCGGCGTGCGCGGACGCTGCCGGCCACGAGCCGGTAAGGCCCGTTGCCCTGGGTGAGGAAGACGAAGCGATCCGGGCGGAACGCGACGCGCAACGTCGGTACGTGGTCGAGTGGCGTGGTCGACTCGACGACCCAATCCTGCGTGCGCGGCGTCGGCGCGATTTCGATTTCATCGTTGGCCAGGACCGTGCCATCCTGGCGCAGGCGAAACGCGGTGAAGTCCGCGTGCAAGACGTGCGGCGCGCCGCTGGACACCCGCACGTGCGCCAGCGAGTTGTCCGTGGCCAGTTCGAGTTTCAGCGCGGCGACCGCCAGCGGTGCGGGCAGCCGATAGCGAAAGGACGAGGTCCCGGATGCCGGGCCTTCCCCGGCCTGCGCCGGTAGCGGTTGTGCGTCGACCCAGACACGGGCCGGCTGGATCAGCGTCGAGTGCGCCAGCACATGCGCACGGACATGCAGGCTTGGCAGCGGCGCCCCGGTGTCGAGTCGACGCAACTGCAGGAATTTGGCATGCGCGCCGTTGAGTGCGATCTGGCGCCGGCTCAACGTGTTGCCGTTCTGTTGCATGGCAAGCACGCTGGCATTGGCGTTGAGCACGCGCCATTGCTGCAGATCGTCGCTGCCGCTCACGCTGAATTGCGCGGTTACGGCGTTGCTTTGCTCGTCCCAGCTCAGCCACAAACTGTCGATGGCGCCGTCCTTGAGTACTCTGGCATCGAGAATGATATGGCCGGCGGTTTGTGCTGCATTGCGACGGTCGTTGTCGACATCGAGCTGACGCAGACGCCCGTTGACATCACGTTTGATCCGCAAGTGCAGGTTGTCGTCGTTCGGACTCATTCCGGCCAGCGGTGGCAGACCGAATGCAGGCAGCTCGACATCGCTCGTCGCCGCCGAGGAAAACTGCACTGCGCGCAGCGCCATCGGCACGGATTCGCCGGCAGCATTGACGACCTCGACATCGCGCAGGTCGGCGGAGCGCACCGCGGCGTAGACCTCGGGCGTCAGGTCGACCTGCCAGGCTGAACTGTCGCCGGGCGTTTGCAGCGGCCAGGCGTAGGCGTAGTCGTCCGCACTGGCCGCGTCCGCCGAAGCGGACAACGAGAGGCAAAGCAGCATGAGGGCGAGTTTCATGCGTTTTCTCCGCTGGCGCGCGGCGGCGCGGGCGCGAAGTAGCCGACGGCGACGAGCAGCACGCCGACGACGAGCACCCCGACAATGGCGGCGAGATCGTGCAGATGCTCGCGGTCGATCAGCAGCAGCTTGGCGATGACGACGCCCATCAGGACGGCGCCGCCGAGCCACACCGCGCGCGAGCCGCGCTGCTTGCCGAGCAGCATCGCGGCGATGCCGGCGAGCGTCCACACGATCGACAGCGCCGCCTGCGCGAGCGCCGAGCGCCACAGTTCATCGGTCCAGGGCACGCTGCCGAGGAAGTGCGCGCTGCGCAACGTGATCGCGGTCAGCAGGACGACCAGCGCGGCGGCGAGCAGGCGTGCGCGCGCCTCCGCGCTGAGCAAGGTGTTGCCTTCGCGTGCGGCACGCACGTACCAGACGACGAGCAGGGCGAGGAAGCCGAGTTGCGCGAGTTCGAGCGGATTGAACAACGGCACATACGGCAGCGGTTGCGGGTTGCCCTCGACGAGCAGGCCCGCGCACCAGGCCACGCCGAGGCCGGTGGCGATCGTGACGAGCAGCGGTTTGCGCCCGCGTTCGGCGGCATCGGCGTCCGGCCAGCGCACGGGCGCGGCACGCACGAGCACGCACCAAAACAGCGCGGCGAACGGCACCAGCGCGGCCAGCGTCGTCCAGACGTCGTTGAGGGCGAGGTGCGAATCGGACAGATGCCCGAACTCCGCGCCGAGCACACTGGCGATGCTGGCGAGAAAGACGAAATACGCCGCGTGCAGCAGCGCATGCTTGCCGGCGGCAAGATCCGCCAGCGCGCGCAGCGTGGCGAGCAGCCATAGCGCCCAGGCCGCCGCGCCCCAGCCTTCGAGCGCGCCGTGATTGTCCAGCGCGGTGGCGACGACGAACAACGGTGCGAGCGCGAAGGCGGCCAGCGCCGGCCAGGCGGCCTGTGCCCAGTTGAGGCGACGGAAGCCTTCGGCGCCAAGCACGCCGCTGACGGCGAACAGCGCCAGGCTCCAATCCGAGCGCAATGCATGTGGGGCGAAGCGCTCAATGTCGTGGGCGCCCGCGAACAGCCACCAGAACCAACCCCACGCGAACAGCAGCATGGCCAGCGGCGCGCGCGCATCGCGGCGACTGAGCAGGAAAGCGCTGGCCAGGCCGGCCAGCGCGATCAGCAAGGCGCCGAAAAAATCGCCGTTGAGGATG
>Ga0075280_10000068_pt1 | contig 10025 bp, 10 predicted proteins | sample SF_Rice_10C_0N_4_FD_69780 | JGI IMG/M metagenome (GOLD analysis project Ga0075280, IMG submission 69780) | Rice paddy soil microbial communities from Twitchell Island, California, USA - SF_Rice_10C_0N_404 | ecosystem: Environmental > Terrestrial > Soil > Paddy field/soil | place: USA: Twitchell... | reverse complement strand
TTTATCCTCATAAAAAAAGCGGCGAAAAGATATATACACGACTTAAATTATCCCCTTATTATTAAGCCTGCTTTTGAAGATGCCAGTGTGGGAATTGAAAATAATTCAATTGTCGAAGATGCTAAAAGTCTGCGGGACAGGGTCAACTATATTCTGACAGTCTTTCAGCAGCCCGCATTGGTTGAGGAATACATAGAAGGCAGGGAGTTGAATGTTGCTGTTATAGGAGATAGAGATCCTGCTGCATTGCCTATAAGCGAAATCGATTTCACTGAAATGCCCGATCATCTATATAACATAGTGAGCTACCAGGCTAAATGGGATCCTAATGATGAAGCATACCATAAGACTATACCCAGTTGTCCCGCCAAGCTTCCTAAAAAAATCGAAAGGAGAGCAAAAGAGATTGCAGTCGAAGCATTTAAAATTATGGGGTGCAGGGATTATGCACGAATAGATATGAGACTTTCACGGGATAATAAACTCTACGTCCTTGAAGTTAATCCGAATCCTGATCTTACTGAGAGTGCGGGATTTATGCGTTCAGCAGAAGCCGGAGGCTACAGCTATATCAAAGCCTTGAAAAAAATTATAAGTTTTGCAAAGCTGAGAGGGAAATTGTCGGGAAACATAAACTAATTGTGATATATGCAGGAATTATTCAGCACTGTTACATCTTTCATTTAATTTCAGATATATATTCTTATCATGTAGTTATAATAAAGTCTGGAGGAAATGAAATGAAATGTCCTGTTGATGGAACCGAATTAGTTTCGAAACAAAAAGATGTATTTACAGTGCATACTTGCCCTAAATGCGAAGGCGTATGGCTAAGCAGGGCCGAGCTTAATAAAATAATTGCACAATCGGAAATAGACTATCCTGATATAACTGATTTCAAAGGCAGGGAAAATGAACCCCATTTCCAGAGTCCGGGAAAATTCTTTGGCCGTATTTTCGAACACTGATTTGCTTTGTAAATTGTTTAGTAGTTAAGCCGCATCCGAAAGATGCGGTTTTTTTTATCCTCCTCAAATGTTGTTTCCCTTTGATATTAATTTTTCTGCTTCCCCTTGCTGCTATTTTTCCCTGATTTTTGACCATCGACAGCCGATTTCTCCGCTGCCATTTTTGTCAAACGTAAGGATTTTCAACAGCCCAAAATTGCATATTTTCGCTGTTTTAACACTGTCTCATTTTGAGTTCTAATACTGCACTAATACTGCATTTCTACTATACTAAAACTTCATAACAAACGGTACTGACATTTTTGTCAGTGTGTTGAAATTATTAACAGCCGATGAGTGATATGAGTTCTTTGAGGTTCATTGCTTCATAATCGGGTTTTATTGAATCAGCTGGAAGGGGAGGTTTTGTTTTACCCGTATACACAAGCACTCCTTTACCGCCGATCGACTGGGCTGCTGAGATGTCGGATTCAAGGTCATCACCGATCATTATAAATTCAGAATCCGGTTTCAATCCTAATTTCTTCAATGCAGTCTGAAAATAAATTGGTGAAGGCTTCCCAATGACAATTGCCTTTTTTGATGAGGCATATTCTATTGCAGTAATGAAAGCACCGGCATCCATCGTAAGTGTTTTACCATCAGGCTGCCAGTATCGGTTTTTGTGCATTGCAATAATATCCGCACCATTCCAAACTTTTCTAAAGATCTCATTCATTGTATCATAGGTCCATCTGTCGGCTATATCCCCGATTACAACTGCTTCAGGATTTTCATCAGTATCCGATTCTGCAAACAGGGCTTTTATATCCGGTCTGCAGTAAACAGCGACTTTTTTATACTTTTCCTTAACATAAGTCAAAGCTGCATCTACTGCCGTCATAGCAGGAATTCTGCCGGAAATACCGTGTGTTTTTATAAACTCCAGCATTCCTTCGGATGTGCGGAGAGTCGAGTTGCTTATAAGGAAGAATGGAATTTCATTTTTCGTGAGGAAGGTGAAAAATTCCCCAGCGTCGGGAGCGATTTTATCACCGAGTTTAATTACACCGTCAAAGTCAATTAATACAGGAAGTTTTCTTTTCATTATGAAAAAAAACCGTTTAACCCGGAGGTTCCGGATTAAACGATTTCATAAACGCGGTTATAGTTTAACGGGAGCAAGCTGTGGGAATTTAACTTTAGCAAGCTCGAACAGTCCGAACATTACACCTGCGTAGAACAGGTTGCCGATCAGCGTATAACCGAAGAATGGAATTGCGGCTATGTAGCATTCAGCCAGGCCTGCCGGGGTTACAGGGTAAAGCACTCCCGTAAGCCAGAAAGCAAAGTTAGTGATTAAAAAGAATGAGACTGCTGCAGTTAGTGAAGCCAGGATAATATTCACTGCTTTTTTCTTCTGAAGCATTGTCATTCCGATTACAACGATCAACGCAAAAGCAATGTAGACCGATAGAATTGTTGAATGGAATCCGAGTATAAGATCTGTCAGAAACATTGCGATGAGCGGTACGGCAAATGCCAGTTTTTTGCTGCTGAAATATGCTCCTCCGAATAAAGCCATCGCTCCGACTGCCGTAAAATTAGGAAGATGCGGCATCAGCCTTGTAAAAGCTGCTGCTGCAATCATTGCGCAAAGAACAAGAAACCTTGGTGAAAATAATTTTGAATTCATCTGATTCTCCTTTCAGTTAATAAACTTATGTTTTTAAATTCTTATTGCTTTTAATTAAAAATAAAGATAAAACATCAACGGTTCAAAATTTTGTTCTATGTCATAACTTCAACTTAAAACCGGCATACAGCGATAGTCCCGGAGTTGCATATCCGTATACCTCTTCGTAGTAAGTATCGGTTAGATTATTCACTTTTGCATAAAGCTGCAGGTAGCTGAACATATCGTATGAAACAGCCAGATTTATTAAGACATAACTGTCAAGTCTTACTCTTTTTGTTGTCCCTCCGCTGAAAATTACATCATCCCGTTTCCCGGCAAACACCGCATCGAAATAAGAGTTGAATTTTTTCAGGAATGAATAATTAATACTTATTACACCCTTGTGTATTGGCCGCCTCAATAGAGGAAGGTTTTTATCGGGAGAGTTATCAGTGAGGTTTTTAGTCTTTGTGTAAGTATAGTTGGATTTTACCTGGACTCCCGGTACAGGTTTATAACTTATATATGCTTCAATACCGCGGCTTTCAGACTTTTTGATATTCACAGTCTTGTAGTTTGCATCAAATCCGAATAAATTTTCGAATGTATTACTGAAGTATGTAACGCCGGCAGTCAGCTTATTATTTAACAAGAACTGTTCGACACCGGCATCCCAGCCCCGGCTTTTTTCGGGTTCCAGTTTTTCATTTCCTGTAAAGGGATCGAAGAGGTTATAAAGCGAAGGCGATTTGAAACCTGTTCCATATGTGGCTTTTAGTTTAGTACCCGTCTGCCAGATAACGAAAGCAGGTGCTAACCTGTATGTTGTAGCATCGCCGAACCTGTCGTGGTAATCGTATCTTATTCCCATATTAAGGAAAAACATATCAGCAATATTACTTTGTTCCTCAATAAAAATTCCTTTCGTAGTTGAATTTTTAGAAGGAGAGATGCTTGCCGCTGTACTGTCTGAAAAAAACTGCAGGTAATTGCTTAGCGCCGTTTCTCTTTCGTGTTCAGCTCCGATTGTTAAAGAAAAAGGTTTGGAAAAGTTAAAAGTATTCTGGATATCGAATTTTACTTTCTTACCATCATACATGGCATCAGAAGCGAAAGGATTGATGAAAGTCGAGTCAAAACTATACTTCCTTACATTCCTCATATAAGAAACACCTGCTTTCCCGTTCCAGGTATTTTTATAATCGGAAAAGACAGTCTCCATTCTTAATGCATTTTCCTCAAGATTAAATAAATAGGTAGGGTCGTCGCCGAAACTTCCTCCGAACTGATCAAGATCAGCATCGGCATCAGTATGCTGGTAAAACAGGTTAAGACGGAAATCGTTATTCAGATTCAGTCCCGTTTTAAAGGAACCTGTGAAATTAGATGCGCCGTCCTTTTCTGTATTGCCGTATTTTTTCGATGCGGAGGAAAAGCCGTCTGTTTTTGTCCGGCTCAGGTTCAGCTGGTAGTTGAGTATATCGTAAGTCCCATTCAGCCCGCCGTTAAATTTATAAGTGTTGTAGGTACCGCCTTCTCCTGAAAGAAAATATTTATTTCCCTTCGTTCCTGTCTTTGTTATGATATTTATTACTCCTGCCAGAGCATCGGAACCGTACATAGTGCTTTGCGGACCCCTGAGTATTTCGATCCGCTGAATATTATCCGTCAGCAGGTTTGAAAAATCAAATGTATTCCCGGGATCACTCGGCATATTCATTTCAATGCCGTCTAGCAAGACAAGGGTATGCTCGGCATTTCCGCCTCTGATCAGAACATTAGCTAGTTTACCGGGACCGCCCTGCTGAACAATATCAACTCCATACTCGTCTTTCAGTAAATCCATTACATTATTTTTTTTTGATTCCGCTATTTCTGCTGAATCAATTATGGTAATGGAGTTCGCAAGCTCAATTAATGGGGTCTCTGTTCTTGTTGCAGTAACAACCACATCAGACATTTTATAAAATCCGGTCGAATCGGATTTCTGTATAATACTGTTTTGGGTAAAGCCCGGAGAGGAGAGGATTGCTAACAGCAGTCCTGTGACTAAAAATTTGTGTAGATACATGAAGTTACTCCTGTAAATAGATATAAAGTAACTTCGTGGGGGATTAAACGAATTGAATTGATTATTCGTTAATCTAACCTCACCCGCGAAGGTTGATTTAATTGCATACGGCAGGTCTCCTGGCTCAGCTTCGCAATAAATAATTTATAACTATTAATTGCTGGGCTTTACAGTTGCGCGTCAGCTCCGGCTTCTAACCGGATTCCCTATAATTCCCGTTCTAACCGGGACACCGTAATAATTTGAAAGAACTGCACTAAAGATATAGGAGAATATTAGAAAATCAAAATGGAGACGTCATTTCAGTAAGCAGTAGGCAGAATTCAATAAGCAGTGAAAGGGAGAATAAGGCACTAAGAGATGGAAGAAGTGAGGGTGGAGATCCGAATCGGAGGTCAGAAGTCGGAAAGTAAGGAAAATTAAATTGAGAGATCGAAGAGACTAAGAGACTTTTGGGATTGGGAGACTTAGAGAATGAGAGACTTGGGATTTTGGGATTGAGAGAAGGAGTGAGGGCGGGATTTGGAAACAAATGAATAATCTGTTTCTTTTTTTATCACAGGTATATAAGACGAATAAAATTATATTATTTAAACAATTATATAAGAGGAAACCCTGTGAGCCTTGGTATACAGATAATCTGGTTAGTTATACTTGCGCTGCCGGTAGCCGCAGTATCATGGACGGTTACCCACGAGGAGGTTTTTAGGGAATTACACGAATTCTGTGTGAATAGAAGCAAAAATTCCCGGTCCCTTATTTTAAGGAAGTTCTTCTTCCTGTTCACCTGTGAGTACTGCTTCAGTCATTACATCGTCATCATTTTTCTGATCATCACTGGATTTAAGATGCTTCTTCCCGACTGGCGGGGCTTCATCATTTCGGGCTTTTCATTAGTATGGATCGCGAATGTCTACATGAGTATATATGCACACCTGCGGCTGGATATTAAGAAGGAGAGGATAGATATTGAAACGGAAGAGAAAGACCTGAACGGGGGGAAGGGGAGAAGTTAAAGGAAAGAAAAATTAAGCGATTCCAAAAATGAGATTATCGCCTGAGGAAGTAAATCATTTTTATAAACTATTATTTATATGTTGAAACTATATTATTGCCGTAGAGAGGGAAAATTATTTATGATCGATTGTCCTCAATATATAGCATCTCGTTTGGGAGAGGAATATAAGATTCTATTTTCTTAGATTCGCTGCAGAAAACTAATTGTTTATAAACCTATTGTCATATGGATATATTATGAGAAAACTAATTATGTGGAATGTACTCACCCTGGATGGATATTTTGAGGGTGAGGAAAATTGGGACCTGAGCTTTCACGAGCTTGTCTGGGGCAAAGAGCTTGAGGATTTCAGCAGGGAACAACTGAAATCAGCCGACATGCTCATCTTTGGATATACGACCTATAAAGGTATGGCCGAATATTGGATTAAAGCTGCAGAAGATAAAGCTGAAGGAGAGATAGCGCAATTCATGAACAAACTTCCCAAAGTTGTATGCTCACGAAAACTTAAAACTGCAGACTGGAACAATACAACAATTGTAAGAGATGCTGCGGTCGAAATTCCTGAACTGAAGCAGCAAGGCAATGGAGATATGTATGTGTTCGGCAGCGGTAACCTCTCTGAATCTTTGATGAAAGCAGAGCTGATTGACGAATATCGCTTCTGCATTGCACCGGTATTCCTGGGAAAAGGGAGACTTTTATTCAATCAGGGAATCCCTCGGAAAAAACTCAAACTGCTTGAAGCACGACCACTTGCTAAGGGCGGTATCATCCTTCGGTATGCTCCGGATGAAAAAAATAATGAATAAAACTAAATGATAATGTTAGTTAATAGTGTCTCTTCGGCGGTGGAACAATGTTAGGACTTTGTCATAATCTCAACAGGTATTCAACTGACTTGATTTTTGGATTTCCTTTCGACTTTTACCGGAAGGGGAAGTGTTCTTTGTCGCAATAACTTAAAAATAATTTGATTTGATTAGAATTCAACTTGCAGCAAATCGGAATTAAACTATGGCAAAAAATAAATTATTACGAATGGACAATGTCGGCATCGTGGTTGAATCCCTCGATGAGGCGATCTCTTTTTTCACAGAGCTTGGCCTGAAGCTCGAAGGACGGGCCGCTGTTGAAGGAGAATGGGCCGGACGAGTCACGGGACTAGGTACACAGAGTGTCGAGATCGCTATGATGGTCACCCCTGACGGTCACAGCCGGCTTGAGATCTCGCGGTTTCTCAGCCCTCCCACAGTTGCCGATCACCGGAACGCCCCGGTAAATGCTCTCGGCTACCTGCGCGTGATGTTCGCCGTGGACGACATCGATAGCACCCTGACCAGGCTCCTGAGGCTGGGCGCGCAGCTTGTCGGTGAAGTGGTTCGGTACGAGAACTCGTATCGGCTTTGCTACATCCGCGGCCCCGAAGGAATTCTTATTGGGCTGGCTGAACAACTAAATAATAAATGAGCAGCGGTGATTATAAAATCCTTGAAGCAGAAAAATAAGAATGGAATTCAGCCCAAACAATAATGTTGTTAAAATCTGCCTTCAGGGTATGAGCCTGGAGGAAAAAGGTGAACCGGAAAAAGCGGGTAAAGTATTTACGCAGGCGTGGGACGAGGCGGCAAATGATTTTGAAAAATATCTTGCAGCTTATTTTCTGGCCCGGTATCAAATAAATGTATCCGACAAATTAAAATGGCTCGAAAAGTCTTTGCAGTTTGCATTAAGTATAAATGACGAAAATATTAAAAGTTCTTTCCCTTCTCTGTATTCAAACATTGCCAGATGTTATGAGGACCTAAACGACTCTGACAAAGCAAAAAAGAATTATGAATTAGCTGCTTCCTTCAGGGATAAGCCTTCAGACAAAGGTCCCTTTTATCATGGGACGAAAGCAGATTTGCAGGCTGACGAGCTGCTGACCGCAGGGGGCAGTTCCAATTATAAAACTGAACTCAAAATGAATCACATTTATTTCACAGCACACGTTAATGGAGCAGGTCTTGCTGCTGCATTAGCCAAGGGCGACGGACGTGAACGTGTTTATGTTGTTGAACCGACAGGAAGTTTTGAAAATGACCCGAATGTGACTGACAAAAAATTTCCGGGCAACCCGACCCGTTCCTACCGCTCCAAAGCGCCGTTAAAAGTCGTTGGCGAAGTTAAGCATTGGGTAAGACAAACGCCTGAGGAACTCCAAAAATGGCGCGAAAAACTGGCCGATAACAAGGGAGATATTATTAATTAGTTCGTGCAATGGAACTTGCAGTCTGCAGGTTTACAGCACCGGCAAAGCAGCATATAATTTTATATTTCATATGAATGTACAAGAACAAATCAAAGAATATATTACCAGTCAGCCTGAACCAAAACGCAGCGACATGCAGGAGCTGCACCGCATCATTCTGGAAATAATGCCGGCATGTAAATTATGGTTCCTGGATGGTAAAAATAGTGAGAATAAAACTGTCTCTAATCCCAATATCGGGTATGGACTTCACACCATAAAATATGCTGATGGGAAAACCAGAGAGTTTTATCAAATAGGTCTCAGTGCAAACAAAACCGGAATATCTGTCTATATCCTTGGCCTCAATGATAAGACATACTTAACCAAAACGTACGGGAAAAAGATAGGCAAGGCAAGCGTGACCGGGTACTGCATTAAGTTCAAAACTCTGAAAGAGATAAACATTGAAATACTTGAGGCGGCAATACGATCCGGATTTGAAGGCACAGGAAGAATTTTTGTTGATTTACACAAATCTGTTGCCTCTTAAACCTGAATAAATTATGTTGGCAGTGAGAAATGGTAGTTAAATGAAAAATTAACCGGGGAGATGTGCAGGGAAAGCTTAGATAAGGTACCCGCGAAGAAACAGACCGAATTATACTTGTTATAGTCCTTTAGATAGATAAATAAACAGGTTGTTAGATTTGCAACATCTGCCTGATAATAATCAATTTAAAACAGAGCCTTGTTCTATAAGTAAATGAATTATAAAGAGATAGTGAAGCATCCCTGCATATAAATTGATTTTTAATTTGTACAAAGTGCAAAACTAACAGACTGAAGGAAGGTTCTTCAGTGCAGCTTAATTAATAGTTAGGTGCCAATTTTACAGTAGGATTTAAAGGTGTCTATTCCTCTCAATTTTAGGAATTTGGTTATCGTTGCATTGGTTCTTATGTGCGTAGGGGCATATATCTTTACTATAAAATTAAAAGATAAAGACTCTTTCGAAAAAATTTCTGGAAAAATAATTTATCTCGATGATTCATATCAAGAATTACCTCACAGACAAAAGGACAAATACAGATATTTATCTATAGATACCTATCAATATATAATTGAAATATTTATCGGAAAAGACTTTGGAGACTTTGCCCCGAAGTTTGAAAAAATAGATAAATTAAATATTGGGGATTCAATAACGGTTTATTATGAGGAGAGTTCAAAGATTTATAAAACGGGAGTTAATCGAAGTGTAGAGTTTATTGATAAAGGTGCGGAAAATTATTATGAGGACGGTAACAGAACCTTTTATGTTGGAGGTTTTATTATCGTAGTATCATTTTCACTAATACCATTTGGGTATTATTTAAAGAAAAAAGGGAAGATAGAATAAATATAATTTTTATTAACTAAACCTAACCAGCGCCTCAACCCGACCGTCATTTTTGTTTGGCGGCTTAGTTATTTTTAAAATTGTGTTTTTGTTTTGGCTTGTTGTTCCAAGTGTTCATTCTAATTAATTAACTTACAAACTGAACTTGCTGATGCAGGTTAAGTGCAGTTTATTTAATCATTTGCATTTGCTTTTTACTTGCTTCTTTGTTCTGGTCGGCGGGTTAAATGCAACGTCGTTTTCTGTAATAATTATTCGGAGTCTATTTATGATGATATGTTACCTTTCCTCAGTTAGGGAAAATTAAATTAATATTTTTTGAAAGGCATTCATTATGAAAAATCTTGCTGTTTTTTTGTTCATACTTTGCTTCATCCTTAGTAGTTGTAAGGATGAAAGCAATATTGTCAATCCGCCTATTGAAACTATTGAAATTGTCCCTTTGAAAGTTGGAAATTCTTGGTCATATCAAACCACTGTTTATGACACATTAGGTAGCGTTGTATCAACAACTATTGATTCATTTAGTGTCGCGTCAGATACATTAATTAATGGGAAAAAATATTTTAATCTATCTACCAGTGTATTACGTTGGAATAATACTGTTGGTTTTTGGATGACAACGCCCTCAGATTCATTGTTACTCTATAAATATCCAGCAAATGTTGGTGATGAG
>Ga0075280_10000067_pt1 | contig 10050 bp, 5 predicted proteins | sample SF_Rice_10C_0N_4_FD_69780 | JGI IMG/M metagenome (GOLD analysis project Ga0075280, IMG submission 69780) | Rice paddy soil microbial communities from Twitchell Island, California, USA - SF_Rice_10C_0N_404 | ecosystem: Environmental > Terrestrial > Soil > Paddy field/soil | place: USA: Twitchell... | reverse complement strand
TCAGAATAATTTCTGGATATTTTCTGAATATGCCAAATCTCCGGCAAATACCTGGGCTACGCGGGTAGGGGAGATAAGGGCAGCGCTATATACTGGTCCGCATATTTTTACAAGGGTAAGCTATCTTGATCTTGGAAATATTGAAGTAGGCACTACAAGTAATTCGCAGCAGGTCAAATTATTTAATTTTGGTTCTGAAGACCTGATTATTACCAATATCCCCGCTGCTGTAGGTCCTTTCCAGACATTAAACGTACCTCCCGGTACTATAACCGTTGCTCCTTATGATTCGCTTACTTTCGACGTAGCTTTCGCTCCTGTCGATCCCGGACTATACGACTTGACTCTTGATATAACCAGCAATGATCCCTCTTTTCCTGGAGTGGAACTTAAAGGAAACGGATATAGGATAAACCCTGTAGTTGCAAATACAATGTATGCTTCTTCGGGTACTCACAGTAATGGCGTTCTGTATACTGTTAATCCTCTCACAGGTGCCGCAGATTCTATCGGTACCAGTGTTAATGATGATGTTGATTATTTCTCATCAATTACCATAAACCCCCATACAAATGTTATGTATGCTCTATACTCTCAGACTTCCAGTTCATATCTGCTGAGAGTAAACCCTACTGAAGGCGATGCATATATTTTATATACATTGGATTTAACTAACCTTCAGAGCATAGCATTTGATACATCAGCAGCATTGTACCTGGTTAAAAAATCGGGTGAAATATATACGGTTGATTTATCCGACGGGTCATATACCCTGGTTGCTTCTTCCGGTATAAATATAGCTTCTGTTGCATTCGATCCGACAACTAATGTGATGTATGCTTCTGCGCTGGTGATAGTCGGCAGCAATAAGGATCGTGTCTATTCCATTGATTTGCCATCAGGAACCCCGACCACCATCGGTAATACCGGCTTTGGTGTGGTTACCAATGCAATAGAATTTGACGAAGCAGGGAACCTTTACGGTACAAAAGGCGCTGCAACCTCAGAAAGTGATTTTATACAGATTGATAAAACCACCGGCATAGGAACAGTTATAGGTTCTTCAGGTGTAATGGAAGTTAACGGCCTTGCCTATGCACATACGGGAACTGTAGGTATTAAAGATGAAGGTAACTCTCAGCTGCCAAAAGAATACAGCTTGAAACAGAATTATCCCAATCCATTCAACCCATCAACAAAGATAGATTATTCATTACCGGTTTCTGCAAATGTCCAGGTAACAATCTACAATCTTCTTGGAGAGGTTGTTAAGGTGCTGATAAATAATCAGGAGACTGCTGGTTCCCATTCTATCACATGGAACTCACAGGATGGCCACGGGAATAAAGTAGGAAGCGGAGTCTATTTCTATGAATTGAAAGCGAATGGTATGAACGGATCTGATTTCACGCAAATAAGGAAAATGATCCTACTGAAGTGACAAATTGATTATATAAACTATAAGAAAGCCGGGAGAAAACACCGGCTTTCTTTTGTTTTAAAGTAAATCCTATACAGGCCTATAATTTTATATCCAGATTAGATTATTTATATTATCTGATTAAATTTTTATTTAGAGAACGGAGAAAGTATGCGTAAGTTCCTTGGTACGTACAATGTTGTACCATCGCTGCCTGAGAATCTTGAAAAGCTTAGAGAAATAGCATATAATCTGCACTGGACATGGCACTCGGATTCAAGAGAGCTTTTCAGGAGACTTGACAGGGAATTATGGGAAGATACCAATCATAATCCTGTCATGATCCTCGGCAATGTCAGCCAGGAAAGGCTTGAGGAGGTCTCACATGACGACGGGTTTATTGCTCACCTGGAACGTGTTCATAGTAAGCTTACAGAATATCTTAATGAGAAGACATGGTACCAGAAGAATTACGACTTCTCATCGTCATTTAATATTATTTACTTCTCAGCAGAATTCGGACTTACCGAATGTCTTCAGACATATTCGGGCGGCCTGGGAGTGCTTGCAGGTGATCACCTCAAAGCTTCAAGCGACCTCGGGATTCCGCTGACCGGAATGGGACTTCTGTACAAGGAGGGCTACTTCCAGCAGTATCTTAATTCAGACGGCTGGCAGCATGAACGATACGAGCTTAACGACTTCGACAACCTGCCGATGGTGCTGGTTAGGAAAGATAAAAATGAACCACTTATATTATCAGTATCTTTCGCCAACCGCGAGGTTTTTTTCCAGATATGGAAAATTCAAATTGGGCGGATCCCTCTCTACCTGATGGATACAAACGTTCTAATGAATTCAGAAGAAGACAGGATAATAACCAGGACTTTATACGGCGGGAATGTGGAGACAAGGATTGAACAGGAGATAATTCTCGGAATCGGGGGAATAAAAACCCTCCACGCTTTAGGGATACGGCCTATGGTGTGTCATATGAATGAGGGCCATTCTGCATTTTTATCTCTGGAAAGAATAAGATATTTAATCCAGTATGAAGGTTTAAGTTTTACTGAAGCAAAAGAGATTGGTTACTCGTCAAACATATTCACAACACATACTCCCGTACCGGCAGGTATCGATGTGTTTGCGAATGAACTTGTCGAGAAATACCTCGGAAATTACTACCGCAATGAGATGAAAATATCGGATAAGGATTTCTATAGTCTCGGTACGATATACAAGGATAAAGAATCAAGCGTTTTTAATATGGCTCATCTTGCAATGAATACCGCAGGGTATATAAACGGCGTCAGCAAACTGCACGGGAAAGTGTCTAAAAAAATGTGGGTGAGCGGGTTCAGGGATGTTCCGTTCAATGAAATTCCTATCGGGTCCATTACCAATGGAGTGCATATCAGGTCTCATATCTCGAAGGAAATGGAAGAACTGCTTGTTCAGTATATCGGTGAAAAGTGGCTGGAGAACCCGGCGTCGCCGAGTCTCTGGCAGAGGATAGATAAGATACCGGATGAAGAGCTCTGGAGAACACATGAAAGAAGGCGTGAAAGACTGGTAGCATTTGCACGAAGGCGTCTGATCAGGCAGGTTAAATCACGTGGAGGCAGCCAGTCCGAGCTTACAACCGCATCCGAAGTGCTTGACCCGACTGCTTTGACAATAGGATTCGCAAGGCGTTTCGCAACGTATAAAAGGGCAACTTTATTATTCAGGAATCTGGAGAGACTGAATCAGATTGTGGGAGACAGAAGCCATCCTGTCCAGTTTATTATTGCCGGGAAAGCACATCCCAAGGATGAGGAGGGTAAAAAACTAATCCAGGATATCTGTGAAATTTCAAAAGATGAAGCATTCAGAAGAAAAATAGTCTTTATTGAAAATTACGATATTAATGTAGCGCATTACCTCGTTGAAGGGTGCGATGTATGGCTTAATACGCCCCGTCGTCCCCTTGAAGCCAGCGGCACATCCGGAATGAAAATAATTGCGAATGGAGGACTGAATTTCAGTGTACTCGACGGCTGGTGGGATGAAGGATTTGATCCCGAAGTCGGCTGGAAAATAGGAAACGGTGAGGAATATAGTGATCCCGACTACCAGGATGAACTTGAATCGAGGCAGCTGTACAATACTCTGGAAACCCAAATCATTCCATTGTACTATTCGAGAGGAGAGGATGGTCTGCCGCGCGAATGGATACAGAAGGTTAAACAGTCGATGAAGAAACTCGGTCCTTATTTTAATACGCACAGGATGGTTCAGCAGTATTTTGAAAATTATTATAAAGCCGCTCTGGAGAAGCGCCAGATATTCAGTGAAAGAAAATGGAGCAATGCTAAAGAACTTGCCGCCTGGAAAGAGAATATACGTAATAACTGGAATAGTATAAGACTGGTGAATCTGATTGCTCCGGCAAATTCAAAATCAATTTTTGTTGGTGAAGAGCTTGAGATTACTGCAGAGATATCTTTAGGTGAGCTTGCACCACAGGATGTGGAAGTGCAGGTTTATTATGGTCCTCTTGATCACCAGGACAATCCGGAATACAATGAGACCATTATTCTTAAATCAGAATCACGCAAATCGAAAGACGGCCAGTTTAAGTTTACGGGAAGTATCACTACAAGGAGATCCGGTCAGCAGGGATTTACAATAAGAGTGCTGCCTAAACATCCGCTTCTTATAAATCCTTTTGAACTTGGACTGATATATTGGGCTGGGTAATAAGGGTGGTTGACCAATGAGGCGAACGGCGTACTTAAGTTTCCCGGATTTGTTGTCCTTCTGCTTCATTGATTATTTTTTCGAATAACTCCGGCAGTTTGTTGAAGTCGCTGGAGGAAAGATATTCCTCGATATTCGACTTGAAGTCAATTTCCTTTTCCGATTCAAAGAACCTGATTATTCCTTTTGAGATCTCTTCAGGGCTTCCGGGTTCGACAATAATTCCTGTATAATTATCTTTGATGAACTCACCGAGTCCGCCTACATTGGCGGCAATAACAGGTTTTCTGAAACTATAGGAAACATTCAGTACGGCACTCTGGGTAGCACTCCGGTACGGAAGTACCACTGCATCGGATGCTGTATAATACTTACCGACTTCCTCATTAGGGACGAACCTGTTTAATAACGTAACAGTGTTTTGTAGTCCCAGATTTTCGATCTGATCCAGATATGATGAAACCTTATCATAAAATTCACCAACGATAAAGAGTTTAAGATCAGGGAGCTTTTTAAGTGCCTGCGGCATAGCTGCAATCAGTAAATCCAAACCCTTATATTTCCTTACATATCCGAAAAAGAGAAGTACCTTATCATTAGCCTGGAGATTGAGTTCCCTGCGGCTATTTTCCCTGTCAAAGTTGTTATCGGCTACATAACAATCGAATGGAGGCAAGGCGGAGCGGTATATTTTTCTTCTGCCTGCAATCTTTTTCAATTCCATGTAAACAACATCGGAAAGAGCGAGAAAAATGTCCGCATTGTTTAATCCAAGTCTGGTGAGGAAGCTATCGATGAACCTTGATTCATGTGATATGAAATTTTCAGTAATAAATAAAATTCTTCCTTTATACCGGATTTTCAAGAAGAGAGAAATTGTATAGTGGCAGGGGCCGAAGAACGGCTGCCACCAATCGAATACTACCAGGTCGGCCTTTTCCTTTTTAATCCGTGAGGCGGTTTTGATCCAGTTGACCGGTGAAATGGAATTTATTAGTCTTTCACTGGGAACTTTCAATGAAGTTGACTTGCTCTGATCAAATTGAGTAATTCCTGGGAAAAGGAAATCAGGGTAGAGCAATTTGTAATTAATTACTTTTACATCGAACCTGGTGCTTAGTGTCCGGTAAAGGTAGGAAACATAAGTGGAGGGACCGCCCCGGTAGGGATAAGCCGGTCCCACTATAATAATTTTTTTCCGGGAAGTTTCTTTCATACTAAATGATTTTATTCATTCAGCCGAAGTTAAGTAAAAATGGAGTGATGAAAAAATGCGGATGATTTATTACTAAGAAAGGCATGCAGAGAGTTGATTAAAAAGTAATTATTAATCAAAAATGGCACACAGATTCAAATAGAACCCCGCAGCTTTTCAAATTGAATATTACCTTTTAGTCGACCTCTTTTGAAATAAATTAACTTTATGAACCTGCCAATCGGTATGTCGTACGGAGGCCGGCAGGCAGGTGATGTTAAAATAAAAGAACATCATAAAGGAGGTTACTGCATAGCCTCTAACGGTAAAAATCAGTGTCATTGTCAGACTCATCATTTTCATCCTCAGATGACATTGTGAACATCGAGCTAAGCATGTCTTTAAACTGCACGCCTGTTTCCATTCTGAACTTGCTCAATAATGAATATTCAGTTAAACCATGCAGAACAAACTCCATTAAGAGAAGATGATTCTTCTTATCGGTTTTTGGAAAATACTTCTTCACGATGTCCGAAAGTCCCGGCACCTTATTGAGAGTCAGTTCATATTCTTTTTCATTAAGATTGTTCAGTATATCGACGAAATTTCCTTTATTAAACCAGTTTGTTATTTCCTGGTAAATATTCGTATCCTGAGCTTTCTTCAATTTATCAGGGGTAGGGAAATATTCGGCAAAGGTATCCCTTAATGCTTTACTTATAAGAATATGGGCTACTTTTGACGGACCTTCCTGTTCACCTTCATAAACCAGTTCTATCTTACCGGTAATTGAAGGGATAACGCCGTAAAGATCGGACACTCTGGCAAAAGTTCCCGCTTCTTTATTTATGATTGCTCTTCTTTCAGCCGTGCTGACCAGGTTCTCATAAGCTGATATTGTCAACCGTGCTGATACCCCGCTCTTTGCATCTATGTATTCACTCTGGCGGGCTTCAAATGCGATCTGTTCGATGAGATCCTTTAACAGGTCGTGTATAAGCACAAGTGTTTTCTGATCTTCAGAAGATCTTGCTTCCTGTTCTGTAATTGATCTGGAGACCTGTATCGATTTCGGGTAATGGGTGAGTATCTGGCTGTCGATTCTGTCTTTCAGGGGAGTAACAATAGATCCGCGGTTTGTATAGTCCTCAGGATTGGCAGTAAAGACAAACTGAATATCGAGCGGCAGGCGTACCTTAAACCCGCGAATCTGAATATCATTTTCCTGCAGGATATTAAAAAGTGCAACCTGTATCCTTGCCTGGAGATCGGGTAATTCATTTATAACGAAAATACTTCTGTGGGATCTCGGGATTAAGCCGAAGTGGATCACTCTTTCATCGGAGTAGGGGAGTTTCAATGCAGCAGCTTTTATAGGATCGACATCACCGATGAGATCGGCAACGGACACATCCGGGGTAGCCAGTTTTTCCGCATATCTTTCAGAACGATGCAGCCATTCAATTTTAGTTCCGTCACCTTCATTCTTAATCAGTTCATGCGTAACCTTAGATATAGGGTGAAACGGATCTTCATTCAGATCGCTTCCCTTAACTATAGGTATATATTCATCCAGTAAATTGATTAATAATCGTGCAATCTTAGTCTTAGCCTGTCCTCGTAATCCAAGCAGGATGATATTGTGACGTGATAGTATTGCAGTCTGGATATCGGGTATTACAGTTTCCTCATATCCTATTATCCCATTAAAAGGGTTTTCGCCTTTCTGCAGTGCGCAGATCAGGTTTTCTCTGAGTTCATTTTTTATCGACCTGGTTTTGTAACCGCTGTTTTTCAATTCGCCCAGCGTAGACATTGAAACTAAATCCATTAAATCTCCTTTAAGTTTTGGAAAGAATGCAGAAAATTACCTCATTCTGCGTCTCCGGTTCCTTATATAATCTTCAAAAATATATTCTCCTAGTCCTGTGAGACTACTGTAGAAAGCGCGCCCCTTATTTGTGGATGTGAATTCCCTGACGAACTGCTGAAGATACGGATCGCGGGCAATCATAAAAGTGGTGATAGAGATGCCGAGCTTCCTGCACCTGGCTGCCTGGTCGAGCGTTTTATTTACGATCTTCCTATCGAGACCAAAACTGTTTTTATAATAACGGGCGCCTTCTTTCAGGCAGGTCGGCTTGCCGTCCGTGATCATAAATATCTGTTTATTCGATGTTTTTCTACGTCTCAGAATATTAAGTGCGAGATCAATTCCCGCAACAGTATTGGTATGATAAGGTCCCACCTGGAGGAAGGGGAGGTCCTTAATTGCTATTGGCCAGGCATCATTTCCGAACACTATAATGTCAAGGGTATCCTTAGGGTATTTGGTTGTGATCAACTCAGAAAGAGCCATAGCAACTTTCTTGGCAGGTGTTATTCTGTCCTCACCGTACAGGATCATCGAGTGTGAAATATCGATCATCAGCACGGTGGAAGTGAGAGCTTTAAAATCCTTCTCCTCAACCTCAAGGTCATCCTCTGTTAATTTGAAATCGTCGATACCATGATTGATCTGTGAATTTTTAATTGAATTAGTAACATCAATCTGATCCATCGTATCGCCGAAATTAAATTCACGTCTATCGGAAGTCAGTTCATCGCCGCTGCCGGAATAAGGTGTGCGGTGATTCCCGCGTTTTGATTTTTTAAGTTTGCCGAAAATTTCCTCGAGCGATTGTTTGCGGATCGACTGTTCGCTCTTTGCTGTAATAACAAAGACATTAGTATCCGTATCCTCCTCTATGTAATTTTTATCCTGCAGCTCATTGATAAAATCTCCCATGCCGTAGTTATTATCGGTCAGGTTGTATTTCTTATCAAGCTCATTCATCCAGTTGAGTGCTTCGGTTACATTACCTGATGTGATGGTTAATAACTGAAGGAATATCTTTAGAAGATCCTCAAAACGGTTCTCACCGCTGCTTCCCGGAATAAATTCCGTAAATCTGTGTCCGATCATAGTATTTTATTGTTGTTAAGCTCTAAACCCTAATTTGTATACTAAAGTTCAGTAATGCAAGGAAATAATTTCAGGTTTAACTCAGGTCACTTTGATCCGGTGATCCGGCGTATCATACTGAGGGCGTAAACATTTGTCCGCTCAATTCGGAAGGCAAGCCTGAAGTATCGGAGTGCCAGGCCGATATTCCCATCTTTATAATATGCATCGGCAAGACCGATTAACGATTTTGCCTGGTCCGGGAACCGGCTAACAACGAATTTAAAATATTTTACAGCATCGGTCGATCTGTTTATATTCAGAAGATCATATCCGAACAGGAGGGTTTCATTTAATGATTTGTCAAATTCGGAAGAGGAATCTGCAGTAATTGCTTTATATACAGTAATAACAGAATCAATTCCTGTGGAGAGAAATACCTCCATAAGCCGATCAGGCAATTGAGCCAGAGGATGGATCATCTTTTTATCCAGAACGATAGAAGCAAGGTCAAATGCCGCAGTACCGTTATTCCTGTCCCTGATATTTATCAGGTCAACTGCAGCCAATTTTTCAGCGGGATAAATTATAAGCAGAGAAGACCCGCTGTAGCCTTCATGCGCGAAATATTTTCTGCCTGAGTTATCTGTACCGAGAGTAAAACCGAGGCCATAATTAATCCTCACGCCGTTTTTCAGTTTAGCCGGCACAAGCATAGAGTCAAGATATTCCGGTTTTATCAATTTTCCTTCAAGCAGACTGACAGAAAATTTAAGCAGGTCCTCTGAGGTTGAAAGCAATCCACCGCCGGGGTACTTATTGCTCAGGTCGGCAAGCGGTGCATTCCCGAGCAGCCGGTATTTATTCCTCATATACATACCAGCACGGCCGTTTATGATCTCCTGCTGATAACCAGGTAGAGTTGACTTCATACCGGCAGGTTCAAAAATATTTTTTCGCAAGTATTCTTCGAATGAGAGTCCCGATGCATTTTCAATCACAGCCCCGAGAAGATTATAACCCAGAGTCGTATAGATGTATTTTGTTCCCGGCCTGTAAGCAAGCGTATCGTTCATAATTATTCCGACAGCATCCTTGATCGTGGAATAATGATCCTTGTCGTCAAATTCGCCGTGATAATAATTACGGATACCTGCGGTGTGGTTGAGAAGCTGCCTTACAGTAAACTTCCATTTCTTTTTCGGGAAATAGGGGATGTATGTTCGTGCATCCGCATCGAGCTTTACTTTTCCCTGCTCAACAAGCTGCATTACAGCCACTGCGGTGATGGATTTAGAAATTGAGGCGATGCGGAACCGGGTGGTGATATCTACAGGGACTTTGTTCTCAACATCTGCTACTCCGCAGGCATCCAGCCACAATATTTCACCGTTTTCTGCAACACCTGCAGAGATACCAGGAATGAGATTATTCTTCTGAAATTCTTTCAGGTAAGTACTCAGGTCGTTAAGGATAGCCTTGTCAGACACTCTGACTTTGTTCTTCCCCAGTTCTTGAACTTTCCCCTGTGCATTTATATCCGGAACAGAGAACCAGCAGTATATGCTGATCAAAATAAAAATAAAATAGTTCGTTTTTCTGTGCATAATAAGAAACAAAAAGATGGGGGGTAATATAGGCCTTATATCGGGAAATAAGAATATGGGGGAAGAATTTTGCGAATTGCGGATTAAGAATTTGCGGATTGATTAACGAATTTGCGGATTGGGCAACTTCGTCATCTTAGGA
>Ga0075280_10000066_pt1 | contig 10103 bp, 9 predicted proteins | sample SF_Rice_10C_0N_4_FD_69780 | JGI IMG/M metagenome (GOLD analysis project Ga0075280, IMG submission 69780) | Rice paddy soil microbial communities from Twitchell Island, California, USA - SF_Rice_10C_0N_404 | ecosystem: Environmental > Terrestrial > Soil > Paddy field/soil | place: USA: Twitchell... | reverse complement strand
TGGCATCGTCAGTCCTCCCGAACACAACGGCAACCGCGAGGTGCTTGCGCCGCCACCGCCGGAAATCTGACTACGCGCGCGTTCAGCGTGGACGCCGCAATATCGCCAATGCGAAACCCGAGTTGCCTGCCATGCGTATTTTCGTTTTGATCCTGCTTTTGTTGACCACCACACTTGCCCGTGCTGCCGACACCGCGCGCGCGCGCTTGGACGCCTTCGCCAACGGCATCAAGACGATTTCCGGCGATTTTGCCCAGCAGGTATTCGATCCGAACGGCGGCACGGGCAAGGCCAGCTCCGGCACGCTCGCGCTCAAGGCGCCGCGCCAGTTCCGCTGGGATGTGGCCAAGCCGTATCAGCAGCTCATCGTCGCCGATGGCGAGAAAGTGTGGGTTTACGATCCGGACCTGGAACAAGTCACCGTGCGCGCGCAGGGCACCGAGGAGGCGCACAGTCCGCTCACGGTCCTGACCGACCTGTCGCAACTGGATCGCGATTTTTCGACCAGCGAGCAGGGCATGCACGATGGAATGACCTGGCTGCGGTTGAAATCAAAGGAGAAGGAACCGCAGTTCGCATGGTGCGATCTTGGTTTCGATGTGAACGGACTCGTGCGCATGGATTTCGAGGATTCCCTCGGCAATCGCACGACGATCACGTTTTCGCACTGGCAGCGCAATCCGAAGCTGCCGGTTGGCACATTCCATTTCGTGCCGCCCAAGGGTGTGGACGTGATCGGCGATGCCACGCCCGCGGCGCAGGCGTTTCCGGTCAGGAACTAGCGCGTTTGCCGATCGCCGCGAGTATGCCCTGCAGCAGCGCGGTCGGCGTCGGCGGACATCCGGGAATCGCGACATCGACCGGTATCACGTTGGCGATAGCGCCGAGGCTGGCGTAACTTTCGCCGAACACGCCGCCGCACGCTCCGCAATCGCCGACGGCGATCACGAGCTTGGGTTCCGGCGTAGCCTCGTAGGTGCGACGCAGTGCCTGCGCCATGTGCCGCGACACGGGGCCGGTCACGAGCAGTGCGTCGGCATGGCGTGGACTGGCGACGAAGCGGATGCCCATGCCTTCGAGGTTGTAGTAGGGGTTGTGCAGCGCCTGGATTTCCAGCTCGCAGCCGTTGCATGAACCGGCATCGACTTGCCGGATCGCGAGCGCGCGGCCGAACACGCGCGCGATCTGCTCCTGCAACTCGTGCTGCAGCATGGCCATGTCCGCATCGGGCGCGGGTTCGCTGATGATGCCGACCTTGCGGATCTGTTGCAGGAGATGCCACATGTCATGCGCTCCTCAGAGGTCGTGCCCGCTGTAGGCCAGGTTGAACGACTTGTTGATCAGCGGAAAGTCCGGAACGATGTTGTCGATGATCGCGTGTTCCAGCACTGGCCAGTTGTGCCACGACGGATCGTGCGGATGGCAGCGCGCGATGCGGGCGTTCGCGTCCAGGCGCACGGCGACGAGCACCGGCCCGCGCCATCCTTCGACGCCGCCGAGGCCAAGCGCGTCGGCGCGCGCCGCGCCAAGCGGCGCGACGAGTTCCCCATCCGGCAGCGTTGCAAGCCAACTACGACACAGGCCGATCGAGGCCAGCGTCTCGTCGAAGCGCACGGCAACGCGCGCGGCCACGTCGCCGGCGGAACGCACGACCGGCGTCAGGGGTTGCGCGTAAGGGCCGGCGGGCAGGGCATGGCGCCAATCCTGCGCCCGACCGCTGGCGCGCGCGGCCAAGCCGACGATGCCGAGCTTCGCGGCGAGTTCCGGACTCACGGTCCCGGCACCGATGAAGCGGTCCTGCAGGCCGGCGTGATTGTCGTAGATTTCGCGCAGGCGCAGCAGTTCGGCTTCGAGCACGGCGAGATCTTCCAGCAGTACTCGCACGGCGTCCGCGTCCACATCGTCGCGCACGCCACCGGGCACGATCGCATCCAGCGGATAGCGCCGGCCCCAGACGCGCGCGTTCGCGCGCAGCAGGTTTTCCTTCAGGCGCGAGCACTGCGAGAGGCCGAACGCGAAACCGGCGTCGTTGGCGATCCCGCCGATGTCGCCGACGTGGTTGGCAATGCGTTCGCGTTCGAGCAGCAGCCCGCGCAGTGCCAGCGCGCGCGGCGGCGGCGAGGTGACAGTGACGGCTTCGACCGCCATCGCGTAGGCCCACGCGTACGCGACCGCGCTGTCGCCGCAGGTGCGCGCGACGAGTCTTGCGCCGCTGGCGGCGTCAAGCCCTTCGGCGCGCTTCTCGATGCCCTTGTGCGCAAAGCCCAGGCGTTCTTCGAGGCGCAGCACCTTCTCGCCGACGACCGAGAAACGGAAATGCCCCGGTTCGATGGTGCCGGCGTGGATCGGGCCGACCGGAATCTCGTGCACGCCTTTGCCTTCCACGCGCACGAATGCATAGTCGTCCGCCAAATCGGTTGCGGCTGTCGGCGCGTCGTGGCGCATCGGAAACACGTCGGCCGGCCACGCGGCGTGGCGCAACCAGGGACGCGCATCGCCACCGAGCGCGCGCAGGCCGACCAGATCATGGACGGCGCGCTGCAGGCGCTCTGCGCCCGGAAAGATTTCCGCGAGATTCGGGAACACGGGGTCGACAGCCGGCAGCGCCAGTTCGGCGACCATCAGGCCGTTGTCGTGCTGCAAGACGACGCACAGGCGAAAGCCCTGGGCATCGCGGCGCAAGTCCTCGCCCCACAGTGTCACCAGGGCGCCGCCGTCGTCACGCACATGCCGGCACAACTCGACCAGCCGCGTTGCGGTGACGCTCGTGCGCACCGCCGCAAGCGCGCCGGGCAATTTGTCGAAGACGAGATCGGAGAGGGGCATCGGCATCACCCGATCAATTTCGCCGCGAGCCGGTACCATTCCGCGAGTGCCGGCGGGATGTAGACGCCGAGCATGAGCACGAGCAGCAGATGCGCGAACACTGGCAGGAGCGCCGGTGAATGCGGCAGTGGCTTGAGCTGTGAATCGCCGAAGACCATCGCCTGCACGCGGCGGAAGATGGCGGCGAAGGCCAGCGCCAGCGCGAGCAGCAGGATCGGCGTCGCCCATGCGTGTTCGCGCATGGCCGTGACCAGGACGAGGAATTCGCTCGTGAACACGCCGAACGGCGGCACGCCAAGTATCGCCAGGGTTCCGAGCATCAGGCCCCAGCCGATCGTCGGGCTGACCACAATCAGGCCGCGGATGTCGTCCATGACCTGCGTGCCGGCCGTCTGCGCGGCGTGGCCGGCGGCGAAGAAGATCGCGGATTTGGTCAGCGAGTGCACGGTCATGTGCAACAGCGCGGCGAAATTCGCGACCGGTCCGCCCATGCCGAAGGCGAACGTGACGATGCCCATGTGCTCGATCGAGGAATAGCCGAACAGGCGCTTGATGTCGCGCTGGCGCCAGAGGAAGAACGCGGCGAGTACCAGGGAAAGCAGGCCGAACCCCATCATCAGGCGGCCGGCGAGCGGGCTGTGCGTGGCGCCGTCGACCAGCACCTTGCAACGCACGACCGCATACAGAGCAACGTTGAGCAACAGCCCGGAAAGCACCGCCGAGATCGGCGTCGGGCCTTCCGCGTGTGCATCCGGCAGCCAGTTGTGCAGCGGCGCCAGCCCGACTTTCGTGCCGTAGCCGACGAGCAGGAACACGAACGCCAGGCCGAGCACGGTCGGTTCGAGCTGGCCCTTGACGGCATCGAGATGGGTCCACAGCAGCGCGGTGCTGCCTTCGGCGCCGAGGATTTTTTCCGCGGCGAAGTACAGCAGGATCGTGCCGAAAAGCGCCTGCGCGATGCCGACGCCGCACAGGATGAAGTATTTCCACGCCGCTTCGATGCTTGCCGCGGTACGGTACAGCGACACGAGCAGCACGGTCGACAGCGTGGCCGCTTCCATTGCCACCCAGAGGATGCCGAGATTATTCGTCGACAGCGCCGCCAGCATCGTGAAGCAGAACAGCTGGTACATGCTGTGGTACAGGCGCAGGCGGCGCCGGTTGACGCGGCCGTGGGCCTCCTCCACGCGCATGTACGGACGCGAGAACAGCGACGTGGTCATGCCGACGAACGCGGTCAGCGCGATCAGGAACACATTGAACGGGTCGACGAAAAACTGTTCGTGCGCCACCAACATTGGACCCTCGGCGATCACCCGCGCGGTGAGCGCGCACGCGGCCGCGAACGTGGCGATGCTGAACGCGGCGTTGAGTTCCGCCGCCCAGCGGCGTGCGCCGAACACGGCGAGCGCGAGGCTGCCGGCGAGCGGGATTGCGAGCAGCAGGAGCAGCGCCATCAGTCCTCCCGGAGCTGTTCGATGTGGTGCAGGTCGAGGCTGTCGAATTGTTCGCGGATCTGGAAGAAGAACACGCCCAGGATCAGCGTGCCGACGAGCACGTCGAGCGCGACGCCCAATTCCACCACCATCGGCATGCCATAGGTGGCGCTGGTCGCGGCGAAGAACAGGCCATTTTCCATGGCCAGGAAGCCGATCACCTGCGACACTGCCTTGCGCCGCGTAATCATCATCAGGAACGACAGCAGGACCACCGCGAGCGCGATGCCGAGCGTGCTGCGCGTCACCGTGGCCGACAATTGCGCGATCGGCTGGGCGAGCGCGAATGCGAAAACGACAACGACGATGCCGACCAGCATCGTCGCCGGGATGTTCAGTTGCGTTTCGGTATCCCAGCGCACGTTCAGGCGCGCGATCAGGCGATGCAGGATCCACGGCAGCACGATGACCTTGAGGATCAGCGACAGCAGCGCCGATGCGTACAGGTGCGTGGCACCCGAGGTGTGCGCGACGATCGCGGTGGATGCGGACAGCACGGCGCCCTGCAGCGCGAACAGGTTCACCAGCGAAAGAATGCGTCGCTGCGACAGCATCGCGAACGACGACAGCAGCAACAGCGCCGCGCCGAGGTTGATCAACTGCGATGCCCAGGTGGGTGTCGGCATGTCAGCTTCCGAGCAACTGGTGGACGAGCAGACCAAGTACCGCGAACAGGAACGCGGTGGCGAGGAATTCCGGCGCGCGGAAGATGCGCAGCTTCGCGCTCGCGGTTTCGATCAGGGCGAGCGCGGCACCAGCGACGCCGAGCTTGAGCGCGGTGGCGACGATGCCGACCGCGAGGCCGCGCGGGCCGGTTGTCGCGGCAGTGAGCCCCCACGGCACGAACAGCGCGAGCCCGATCGCCATGAAGTTCATCAACTTCAGCGCGGAGGCCCATTCGATCAGCGCCAGGTGGCGGGCGGAATATTCCAGCACCATCGCCTCGTGGATCATGGTCAGTTCCAGGTGCGTGGCCGGGTTGTCGATCGGAATGCGTGCGTTCTCGGCGAGCAGTACCATGGTGAACGCGACGCCGGCAAAGGCCAGGCTCGGATAAATCGCAAACTCGCGGTGCGCGAGCGTGTCGACAATTGTCGGCAGCAGGGTGCTACCGCAGATCAGCGAGGCGGTGAAGAACACCATCAGCAGCGCGGGTTCGGAGAGAAAGCCGATGAGCATTTCGCGGCGCGCGCCGAGGCTGCCGAAGGCGGTGCCGATGTCCATGCCGGCCAGCGCGATGAAGACGCGGGCGAGCGCGAACAGGCCGACCAGCGCGATCGTGTCCGCGGCCGTGGCGAGCGGCGCGGTGATGCTGACGACCGGGATGATCGCGGCGGCCAGGCACATCGCGCCGAATTGCACGTACGGAGAAGCGCGGAACAATGCCGATGCGCCGTGCGCGATCACGGCGTCCTTGTGCACGAGCTTGCGCAGCACGCGATAAGGCTGCAGCACGCCGGCGCCGCGCCGGTTCTGCAACCAGGCGCGGCACTGATCGACCCAGCCCAGCAGCAACGGCGCGGCGAGGATCGACAGCAGCGCCTGGAACATGCCGAGCAGGATGTTCGTGGCGCTCACAGCACGAACGCCAGCAGTGCCACGAGCGTAGCGAAGCTGTAAAGCAGGTACAACGCGATGCTGCCTTGCTGCAATACGCCGATGCGCGCGGCGCTGGCTTTCACGGCGCGCGCGATCGGGTCGTAAACCCAGTCCCACCAGCGGTCGCCGAGATCCAGGAAATAGCGCGGCGCCGTGTCGAACGGCGACGGCGTCTGCCGGCGGATGCGGAACACGGGGCCGAAGATGCGCCGGATCGGCTGGCCAAAGCCTTCCGCCGTGTCCTGCATGCGCGCGGTTTGCGGAGGAAATCCGCAGTTCCATGGTGCGCTGCGCCGCACGTGGCCGTGGTAGACAAGGCGCACGATCAGGAACACGACAAGCACTGCGGCGACGCTGCCGCCGAGGAACGCGAGCGGGCTGTACACCGCACGTTGCGGGGACGACGGCACCACCGCCCACCACGAAGCCGCCTTGGACCCGAGCCCGGTACCGAGCAACAGTTCGTTGACGTGGTCTAGCCCGTGAAGCACGGCGCCGGGAAACAGGCCGAGCGCGATGCAGGCGAGCGCCAGCCAGGCGAGCCCGGCGCGTTCGAGCCGGCTGGCATCGTGCGCCTGCTCGAGCGAGGCCTCGCGCGCGCGTCCGAGGAAGATCACGCCGTAGAACTTGACCAGCACGTAGGCGGCGAGCGCGATCGTGAGCACGAACGCGGCCGCGCTAAGCGGCACGAGCATGTCGATCATGCCTTTCGGCAGCGACGGCGTGAACAGGTATGCCTGCAGCAACAGCCATTCCGAAACGAAACCGTTGAGCGGCGGCAATCCCGCCATGGCGAGCGTGCCGAGCAGGGCGAAGCCGGCAACCCAGGGCATGCGGTGTATCAGACCGCCCAGGCGGCCGAGATTGCGCTGCCCGGTCGCATGCAACACCGAGCCGGTGGCAAGGAACAGCAGGCTCTTGAACTGGGCGTGGTTCAGGCAGTGGTACAAGGTGCCCGCCAGCGCCAGCGCGGCGAGTGCATTGCTGCCGAAGGCACGAAACAGCAGCGCCAGTCCGAGCCCGGAGAAAATCAGGCCGATGTTCTCGATCGACGAATACGCGAGCAGGCGCTTCATGTCGGTTTGCACGGCGGCGAAGATCGCGCCGAACAGTCCGGTGACCGCGCCGAGCGCGAGTACCGCCGCGCCCCAGCTCCATTGCGGCGCGTGAATCAGGTCGAAGGCGACGCGGATGCAACCGTACACCGCGGTCTTGAGCATGACGCCGCTCATCAGCGCGGAGACGGGCGATGGTGCTGCCGGATGCGCTTCCGGCAGCCACACATGCAGGGGCACGAGACCGGCCTTGGCGCCGAAGCCGAACAGCGCGAGTGCGAAAGCCACGCTGGCCCATCCCGGCGTCAACGTTGCCGCGCGCATCGCATCGAAGGTGAATTGCCACGAGCCGCCCTGCAATACGCCGAAGCACAGCAGCAACCCGATCGCGCCGATGTGCGCGAGCAGCAGATAGAGAAAACCGGCGCTGCGGATCTCGGCGACACGGTGCTGGGTGGTCACGAGGAAATACGACGACACCGCCATGGTTTCCCACGCGACCATGAACGCGAAGGCATCGTCGGCCAGCACGACCATTGCCATGCTGGCGAGGAAAACGTGGTATTGCAGGCACATCAGGCCCGGAACCGCACCTTCGCCGGAACGGAAATACCCGGCGGAATAGATAGAGACACCGGCGACGGCGGTCCCGATCAGCAGCAGGAAGAACGCGGACAGTGCGTCCAGGCGCAGATGCATCGGCAACTCGGGCAGGCCAATCGGCAACGTGGCGGTTTGCGGGGGCAAGGCGAGCGCGGCATACGCGCATACCGCGATGGCCGCCGCGACCACTGCCCCGCATGGAAACAGCACGCGGCTCACCCAGGTGAGATTGCGCGGAAACAGCAGGCCCGCCGCACCCAACGCGACCCAGGCCATGACCAGCGTGAAGATCGAATGTAATGCGCTCGGCAGCGGCATGCAGAACCTTTCGACGGGACGTTCCACCGCGCCGCCTGCGGCGGTGCGCTTGACAGCGTCGGACAGGATTATCATGCTGTGCGTATCGCATGTAAATAAGATTTGCGCATGTCACGCGAGAACCGCAGCGCCCGGCTGACCATCCTGATCGATCCCGGCAAGAAGGCGGTGTTCGAAGAACTGTGCCGGCTCGAGGATCTGACGCCGTCGCAGGTCGTGCGCCGCCTGATTCGCGGCCACATCGAGCTGAAGTTGGGCCGGCCGTGGAAGCCGGGCGAGGGCCCGACTGCGCTGAAACCGCCGGCGCATGCGAAACGCAGGAAGGCGTGAATTCCGTATCATCCGCGGATGACCCGCCGCCAAACGACCCGCGCTCCGAACCTGTTCCCCGAATCCGACGCGCTGAAACCACTTGCCGAACGCATGCGGCCGCGCACGCTCGACGAGATCGTTGGGCAAACGCGCCTGCTTGGTCCCGGCACTGCCTTGCGTCGTTCGATCGAAGCGGGGCACGTACATTCGATGGTGCTGTGGGGGCCGCCGGGCTGCGGCAAGACCACGCTCGCGCTGCTGCTGGCAAAGTACGCCAAGGCCGAATTCCGCGCGATCTCGGCGGTGCTGTCCGGCATAGCCGAAGTGCGCGCGGCGCTGGCCGAGGCTGAAACGCGTTTCGCCCAGGGCCAGCGCAGCGTGCTGTTCGTCGACGAAGTGCACCGCTTCAACAAGGCGCAGCAGGATGCGTTCCTGCCGCACATCGAACGCGGCGTGATCATCTTTGTCGGCGCGACTACCGAGAATCCCTCGTTCGAGCTCAATTCGGCGCTGCTGTCGCGCTGCCGCGTGCACGTCATGGATGCGATATCGGTCGAGGCCATCGTCGCGGCGCTTCGACGCGCGTTGCACGACGAAGAGCGCGGACTCGGGAAATCCAATCCGAAAATCGACGACCACGCGCTCGACCTGATCGCGCAGGCTGCCGACGGTGACGTGCGGCGCGCGTTGACCTTGCTCGAAATCGCCGCTGATGTGGCTCACGATGGCGTCGTCGACGAGACTACGCTTGCCCAGGTACTGGCCGACCGCACGCGCCGCTTCGACAAGGGCGGCGAGCAGTTCTACGACCAGATTTCCGCCTTGCACAAGTCCGTGCGTTCGTCCGATGCCGATGCCGCGCTGTATTGGTGCACGCGCATACTCGATGGCGGCGTCGATCCGGCCTATCTCGCACGGCGCCTGACGCGCATGGCGATCGAGGATGTCGGCCTGGCCGATCCGCGTGCGCTCACGTTGGCACTCGAAGCCTGGGATACCTACGAGCGTCTGGGTTCGCCCGAAGGCGAGCTCGCGCTGGCGGAAGCAGCGATCTATCTCGCCGTCGCGGCCAAGAGCAATGCCGCCTACGCCGCGTTTGGCGAAGTGCAGGGATTGATTGCGGAAACGGGCACGCTGGACGTGCCCATGCATCTGCGCAACGCGCCGACGAAACTGATGAAAGGCCTCGGTTACGGCAAGGGCTACCAATACGATCCCGATGTCGAGGGTGGCATCGCGTTCGATCAGGAATGCTTGCCGGATGCGCTGGTGGGACGTGAACTCTACCGGCCGACGCAACACGGACTCGAAGCGAAGATTCGCGAGAAACTGCAAGGCATCCGTGCCGCGCGCGCCGCGGCACGCAAGGAACGCGGAGCATGATCGCCGCGATCCGCAAGCTGCCGCGTACCGTCTGGCTACTCGGCTTGATCAGCCTGGTCAACGATGCGGCCAGCGACATGATCTATCCGCTGGTACCGCTGTATCTGGCCAGCGTGCTCATGGCCGGACCGAAAGCGCTGGGCATCATCGAAGGCATCGCAGAGGCGTTCAGCAGTTTGTTGAAGCTGTTCGCCGGCGTGCTCGCCGACCGCACGCGCCACGTCAAGTATTGGGTGTTCGCGGGCTACGGAATTGCCGGTTTCGCGCGGCCGCTGCTCGGCCTGACCACGAGCTGGCTCGGCGTGCTGGCCTGCCGCTTTGCCGACCGCATCGGCAAGGGTCTGCGCTCGGCGCCGCGCGACGCGTTGCTGTCGCTGAGCGTGGATGCGTCACAACGCGGACTCGCGTTCGGGTTCCACCGCGCGATGGACAACTTCGGCGCGGTGATCGGACCGCTCGTGGCGGCGGCGATGCTGGCCGCCGGAATGTCGCTGCGCCACGTGTTCCTGTG
>Ga0075280_10000065_pt1 | contig 10160 bp, 8 predicted proteins | sample SF_Rice_10C_0N_4_FD_69780 | JGI IMG/M metagenome (GOLD analysis project Ga0075280, IMG submission 69780) | Rice paddy soil microbial communities from Twitchell Island, California, USA - SF_Rice_10C_0N_404 | ecosystem: Environmental > Terrestrial > Soil > Paddy field/soil | place: USA: Twitchell... | reverse complement strand
GTCTTTCTGAGCGAAACAGCGTTTCGCTTTACACTTTGAAAGGCCTCCTGGAAACAGCGTTTCGCTTTACACTATTGCAGGCTTGTTACAGGCCTGGTGAATGCTCTTTAAGAAGGGCTTAAATGCGCTATAACCGCTGTTAGATTGTTGATTAGTATTACAATTAAGATGGCTCTTTTTGAGAGGTAAATATTAATATCTCTTCTTATTCTTCCAGAAAAATTTCAACCGGTCTTTGAGGCTTTTTTCCTGTCCGTTTTCTGTGGGTTTATAGAACTGAATGTCTTTCATCTCTTCGGGAAGATAGTCTTCAAGCAAGAAATGGTTCTCATAGCTGTGAGGGTATTTATATTCATTTCCGTATTTCAGATCCTTCATCAATTTGGTAGGTGCATTTCTTAAATGCAATGGAACCGGGTAGAGAGGATTATTTTTAACGTAAGATAAAGCCTCATCGACTGCAAGGTAAGCCGCATTGCTTTTAGGACAGGATGCGAGATAAGTTGTACACTGAGCCAGTATTATTCTGGCCTCCGGCATACCAATTTTATGGACTGCTTCAAATGCAGTTTCTGCTAAGACAAGTCCGTTTGGTGAAGCGTTTCCTATATCCTCTGATGCCAGCACAACCAGTCTTCTTGCTATGAAAACCGGATCCTCTCCTCCTTCAAGCATTCTTGCCAGCCAATAAACAGCAGCATCGGGATCGCTTCCCCTGACGCTCTTTATAAAGGCTGAAATAACGTTGTAGTGCTCTTCCCCTCCCTTATCGTATAAAATATTCTTTCGCTGGACCACATTTTCCAGAACCTCTTTATCTATTTTAAGAGGTTTTGAATCAGCTTCCTGGACAACAGCAGCCTCAAAAATACTTAGTAATGAACGGGCATCTCCTCCTGAAAGGTAAATAAGGAATTCCTTGTCGATAGATTCGATTTGAAGTCCCGAGAGAAACTCATCTTTTTCAATGGCAGAATCAAGAATAGCCATCAGGTCATCTTTTGTTAATTCCTCCAGTACATATACTCTTGCCCTGGAACGCAATGCCGGAATAACTTCGAACGAGGGATTTTCGGTGGTTGCACCAATCAATACAATTAATCCTGCTTCAACAGAATTCAGCAAAGCATCCTGCTGAGCCTTATTGAAGCGGTGAATTTCGTCTATGAATAGTATTGTTCTTTTCCCGAGCTGTTTATTGGATTCAGCCAGATCAATAACCTTACGGATATCTTTCACGCCGGAAGATACTGCGTTAATCTGGAAAAATTCAGCATCTGTCTCTTCAGCAATAATCCTTGCAATGGTTGTTTTGCCCGTTCCGGGAGGTCCCCACATTATAAAGGAACTGAGTGTATCCTTCTCAATCATTAACCTTATAGGTTTGTTTTGACCAAGGAGCTCCCTTTGTCCGCGAAATTCGTCAAGTGTTTTGGGACGGACTCTTTCGGCCAGAGGAACTTGTGGAATTTTAATTTTTGACATACAATTTATTTATCCTCCACAACTATCTTGCTTTCACCGGGTCTTATCATATTATATTTTTCCCTGGCAACTTCTTCAATCTTTGCAGGCACTTTATTTTCAAGCGAGTCAATTTCTGCCTGGAGACGTTTATTCTGCTGCTCAACTTCATTTATCTGCTTATTCAATTCGTTAACCTGGTTATTGAGCCTGATATACTTAACGATACCATATTCGTTGAAGAGAAGAAAAATTATTCCTGCCAGGAAGATTACTCCGATTATACTCAAAATAAACTTCCTGCTTTTTTGTAATGCCATTATAAACTTAGGCGTATAATACGTTCTATTAATTGTTCAAAAGAGATCCCCACAGCTTTTGCCATCTTAGGTACCAGACTTGTAGCTGTCATACCCGGCAGTGTATTTGCTTCAAGGCAAAAAGGTTCGAAGTTGTGGTCCATCCTGAAATCTATTCTTCCATAACTCCTGCACCCGAGAGCATTAAAAGCAAGCAGAGCCTGTGTCTGCGTCTTCTGTGCAGCTTCTTCAGGGATATCTGCAGGGACAATGTATTCGCTCATACCTTTTGTGTATTTACATTCATAATCATAAATGTCATGCTTGGGTTTAATTTCAAGCACCGGTAAAGCTTCATTCTCAAGGATTGCCACTGTTATTTCTTTTCCGGCAATATATTCTTCAACTATAGTTTTTCCGGAAAATCTGAATGAGAGTTCGAGTGCATCTTTTACCTCCGAGTGGTTCTTACAGATGGTTAGGCCTACTGTTGAACCCTGATCATTTGGTTTAATCACTGCAGGAAAACCAAATTTATTTTCAATCTTATCTATTACAGCTTTAGAGTCTGCAGATTTTTGATCAATGGAAAACCATCCTGCAGTTTGTACACCATAATGCCGGAATAATATTTTCGACATCGATTTATCCATACATAATGAACTGGACAGGATACCTGAGCCTGTATATTTTATTCCCCGCAATTCCAAAAGGGATTGGATTGTGCCATCCTCCCCCCATTTACCATGCAGACCTATAAAGGCTAGATCAATTTCATCAAATAATTTTGAATTAATGGCTTCCACATAATTTCTGTTGGATATTTCAAACTGATCTTCATCAGAGAAAAAATCATCTGTTTTTTTTGGTTGAGAAGCTCCATATGCCGGGTTTATCAGCACACATTCATATCCAAGGCTCTGTATTGCAGCATAAATTGAGGCTGCGGAATGTTTTGAAACATCTTTTTCGGGAGAAGTTCCGCCTAATAATAGGGCAATTCTTGGTTTATCCGGCATTGGGGTTCCTTAGAGTTTCATTATTTAAGATTTCTATTATCTGCTTTGATCCCGTAAGTGCTTTCAGCCAGTGAAATCAATTCGTTTATTTGTTCAGATGAAAGAGGATTCACCTTTCCTAAAATCCTGGCAAGAAAGAGAGTTTTGGCACTGTATTCAAGTTTTTCCATTTTGTAGTACGCATCTTCAAGAGATTTTCCTAATGTGACAGCACCATGATTCTGCAGCATGAAGGCCCAGGCAAAGTCGATATAAGGCATTAAACTTTTAGGCAGTTCTTCGGTGGAAGGAGTTGCATATTTACACAAAGGAACCTTCCCGAGGGTTAAAATTACTTCAGGGAATATATAATGAGGAAGCTCTTCTCCTGCAGTTGAAAATGCTGTTGCAAATACAGGATGGCAATGAACGATGGCATTGACTTCTTTCCTCCTCGAGTACGCAAAAAAATGAAGTTTATATTCGGTAGATACTTTTCCTTCCCCTTTCAGTATTTTACCGGTTACATCAATTTCCAGAATGTCGGAATCTGCAACATCTCCCTTGTTCACACCGGAGCGCGTAATAAGAAAAGTATTATCCGGGGTGACGGCCGAAATATTTCCATCATACGCGGAGACAAAACCTTTTTCATATACCTTATGACATATCTTTATAAAGTTTTCCCTTAAAGACATTGTTTCCTTAACTCTTCCATAATTTTCAGATTCACCAAACCATCATATCCGGTTACGACCGGCTCTTCATTTCTCAGGAATGACCTTTGTAATGATTTAAGGAGAAGCAGTTGTTTATTTGCTCTTTTCCTGAATGATTTTTTAGCCTCACCATCAAGAAGAATTGTTAGTTTGGAGGGAGAGTGCCTGTTTGCTATCATTTTTTCAATACTGATTGCACCTTTATGTCCGAGTATTTCTACCCTATTGAATGCTCTTTTACTGCTGAATGAAACATTGAAATATCCATAACCTCCATTTTCAAACTTCAGAATTGCAGAAGCAAAGTCATCCACTTCGCTATTGTAGACAATGGAATCCATGACCCCGCATACCGAGGAAACTTCTCCTCCAAAGAATCTCAGCAAGTCTATCATATGTGTGCCGACATCCATCAGGGCCCCGCCGCCCCCGGATTTCAAATGTCTGAAGTTTGAGCTGGGCGCTATCTCAATATTAAAATTTGTACTAATCGAAATGATTTTCCCAATCATCTCGTTTTCAATGATTTCTTTTGCCTTCCTGACTAAAGGATGGAAATGGAAAACATAATTAACCGAAAGCATGACGTTGTTTTCTTTACAGACCCGGATCATTTCTTCAGCTTCTGCAGGATTTAATGCCAGGGGTTTTTCACACAGGATGTTCTTACCTGCCCTGGCTGCCTCAATCACCTGTTTATAGTGGTGAGCATTTGCACTCGATACATACACAGCATCAATACCGGATTTCAGGAAATCATCATAGTTCGAAAAATACTGAGGGATTGCATGCTTTTGTGCAACTGCTTTCGCCCTCTCATTGCTGCCGCTGAAAACAGAATGCACCGTGCTCTTTCTCATCATATGCATTGTTGGAATAAATGTATTTTCTGCATATCTGCCGCATCCTGCGACGCCCCACTTTAATTTTTTAGGTAAACTTTTTTTCATCAATATATATGCTTTCAGGCAATTCTTTTATAGTGCTTCAGGCGTTCCATAAGCTTCTGCACCGGTTTGGAATTCTGCATAATATAAAAGTGGACACTTGGAACATTGTTATCGAAAAGTTCTTCAACCTGCCTGGCCGCCCATTCAGCACCGATTTCAAGAACCTGTTCAGGTTTTGCCGCAACAATTTCATCCGACAGTTCCTCGGGAATATTTATGTAGAAATTCCTGGGGACAGTAACAAGGTGGGATTTATTAGTTATTATTTTTAACCCGGGAATAATGGGAACACTAATTCCCGCCTTTCTGCAGAGATCTACAAATTTAAAATAAAGCTTGTTATCATAAAACATCTGGGTTACCACATAGTCGGCGCCGGCATCAACTTTCTGCTTAACGTATTCAATGTCGGTTTTCAGATTAGGGGCTTCAAAATGTTTTTCTGGGTAGCCTCCAACTCCCACACAAAAGTTTGACGGTTTAGCATCCAGCAGGTTATCTTCGAGATAATGACCGTTATTCATTCCGGTAATCTGCTGAACGAGATCGGAAGCATATTTGTTTATACTTTTCCCTTCAGGAATCGGTTTGTTGTAGCCGCTGTCATCTCCGCGGATTGCGAGCAGATTCTGGATTCCCAGGTAGTTCAATTCGATCAGAAAATCCTCTGTTTCTTCGCGCGTAAAACCTTTTGTCAGAATATGAGGGACGGCATCTATATTATATTTATGCTGAATCAGTGCACATATACCGAGTGTACCGGGTCTTTTTCTTTTAATCTTTTTTCTGATTCCGGCAGGCGTTTCATCGTACACAACTTCAGCCGAATGGCTAGTAATGTCAATAAACGGAGGTTTATATTTTATAAGATCTTCAATAACCGCCATCAGACTCTGTATATCACCGCCGCGTTTTGGAGGAATCAATTCAAAACTTATTAAGGGTTCAGAAGCTTTTTCTAAATGTTCAATTACTTTCATTCATCTCATCTATAAATTGTTACGAAATTTACTATAATAATTATTAATTCTCATTCAAAAACTCTCCTTCTCAGGAGAAAAGACCAATATAATAATCAAATCTACGGTTAATGGACAATATTAAATACGAATTTCTTATTAAGAAATGTAAAAACAAAATAGTAACCAGCAATTATTAATACTAATGAAGCAGCAGATTTTAACATCAGGGAATGTATGCTGCAATGAGAATAAATAAGTGAGAAAAAATATAGTATTAAAGAAGCGGCGTGAAAATTTAAGCCCGATAGTATATAGCAATATGAACACAAGTTCGCTTAATAAATCATTTCAATTATTAATTATTTTCCGATTCAAGGTTAACCTATTGATATACAGATCTCGGAATAACAGACTTTACATATAGTTTGAATTATGTCTAATTATTCAACGGTCATGACAAAATGTCAGTCTCCGTATTTATGCCGTATTTATGCCGTAGTTATGCCGTAGTTGTGCCGTAGTTGGACTCAAAATGAGACACTGGGAAAATGGCGAATAAACGCAGTTTTTCATTGTTGAAATATTTTATATATGACAAAATGTCAGTGTCTCAATTTGATATTAAAAAAGGGCTATGATTAATTTTTCAGAGCTTTTGTACTAAAATAAATTGTTTGCCGCAAAGTCTCCAGGCACTAGTTCCCTCAAAGTATTTTTCAGACACCCCGGTGTCATCGGTAATAAAGCCGCCGGATGGCTGCAGAAAATGTTACAAGAGATATAGTTAATCATAGAGAGAGGAATAAGGAAAAGAGCAAGCGAGGGTAATAATTTTTTTTATCTTTTTACGATCCGGCTATGATATTTTTCTTTCAGGATGGATACGTTATCAGTCCGGATTCTGAGATATTTACCGTGAAGCCACATTTCGGACATATCAGAATAATGATCGCTCATTATATTACCAGATTCCCCTGTCGGCAGGATCATATAAAACTCATCAGGTTTGGAGAAATCGTATATATACCTCATAGAAGGGCCGAGATTATTCTCAAATTCTGAATGTCTGAACCTTGGAAATTTTTCAATACTTTCATAGAAAGGATATTCGGTATTAAAAATAGTAGTTCCGTCACCGCCTATTTCAAACGGACCGATATCTATGATGTTATCCACGATAGAAGAAAATCCGCTGAATGCATGCTTGAAAAGAGCGTGGTGAAGTTTTCCCCACTGCCATTCTTTTAAATCTTTCCCGAATCTATTTTCAAGATCTGTTAAAGCTTCCGAAAGACTTTTCCGGATTACCTCATCACGGTCTTCTATCCGGGAGGTTGCCTGGTCATCAAACCACCAGGAATCCGGCTTTTCCATCAGCTGCATTACACTTCTGTAAGGGACGTTTGTGGTAAACAGGTACTCATTATAGATATCGTGTCCCATTTTATCTTTGTAAATATTCTGAAGGAGATGATTAAAGAATACTGCATATATAGCAGGAACCTGGCTATACTGGTTCATTTCAAAATCCCAGTTTTCAAAAAGTTCAATTGTTAGTTTCAGATTCGAATCGGTTATTTTGATATTATGAAAAGCATTGAGAATATAACCTGTTAGTTTTTCAGCATAAGGCGATACAAAGTCCATCTGGTACTTCATATAGTCTGATACAGAATGTTTCTGTTTGGAATTTAAAAGCTGGTTAATTCTTTCTATCCTGGAAGGAGGTTCCCAGAGGTTTGAAATATGGTACTTAAAATTTTTAATCGTTTTGTTATTAGCTGACGCAATATAATTATCAGGGGGATTAAAGAGGTCGGGTATTTCATTCTGCGGGACGTATCCCTTCCAGTCATTTTTACTGAGAGTTCCATCCATCACAAAAGTAGGATTCTGGTCTGCTCTTAAAGGGAGTTTTCCTCCAAAAACATAACCGATATTATTTTTATTATCCCCGTAAACAAAATTTTGTCCTGGTACCGCATACGTGGAGAATGCTTCTTTAAATTCCTTCCAGTCTTTTGCCTTATTTATTTTAAGGAAGGCAGTGAATTCATCACTATAGTCCTGAGCTGTCCACCTCATAGTAACTGCAGATGTATCTATTTTTGTATCAGGGTAGAGTACCTTATAAGGATGGATGCCTGAAATTACAGGTCCGTGCCGGGTAATTTTTATTTTAAAAGGTACTGAAGAAGAATCCTTCACATTTATAGTATCTTTAATAACCTGAAGGGGGTACCACTTATTATCATAAAAATAATTTTTACCCGATGAATCAATCTTTTCGACATAAAAATCGGCATCATCCAGCATAATGTTTGTTAAAACCCAGGAGATGTTCTGATTCTTTCCAATAACAAAAACCGGCACACCCGGGAGGGTATAACCTTCTGCATTCCAGTCTTTGCTGCGGATAACCGCAGCGTACCATTTACCGGGAGCGCTATATCCAAGATGAGGGTCATTTGCGATGATAGGAGAACCTGAAACGGACATTTTTTTATTTACGATCCAGTTATTTGATCCCAGATGAGTTCCTTCGATACCAATAAACTTTCTGAACTTCCGGTCGGTATCCATAAAATTAGTTGAGATTAAAGGCAGCTTTTTTAATTCGGAAGGGATGATATAAGGTGCATTCTCCGGATAATCAGGCAGGATTTCCTTCACCTTTTCCTCGCCCAGTTTTTGCACAAGCTCACTGAAGACGACATCTGTCCACCAGCTTACATTTAATTCCCATGCCATCATCCGGCCGATTATCAGACAGTCAAGCGGTTTCCATTTATAAGGTGAATAATTAAGGATATCAAATTCAACCGGGTAATGTCCCTTTGCCTGGTCGATATAAAGGTTAACGCCATTTGAATAAGCCTCAAGGATTTTAAGCGAGTGATTATCCATACGGCTCTTAATCATTTCAGCCATTCTCTTAATGCCTACAGTACGGAACATTAAATCAAAGGGTATAGTTTCAGAACCGAGTATCTCGCTCAACCGGCCTGCTCCCGCCCTGCGCGCTAGATCCATTGTGAACAATCTTTCCTGGGCGTGAACATATCCAAGGGCGAAGGCTGCATCTTCATCATCTTTTGCAATTATATAAGGAATTGCCATACTGTCACGGTATATTTCTATATCTGATGAAATGTGCTGAGAAGTTACTTCACCATTATATTCAGGTAAAGATGAGGAAAGCATCTTATAAAGAAAGAACCCGCCGATTATAAAAACAACAATAATCGATAAAATAACACCAATAGTAATTTTTAACCAGCGAGGCATAAGCAATGTTTTTTTTGATAATAAATATAAAAATTACGAGGTTAATTGTCTGCTGTTAATCCATCTAAAATAAATGAATTGCCTGAATGATTTTTCCGGATCTGGCTGAAGGGCACTAAATCCTTCAAAGTACTTTTCAGACAGTCCGGGAGCAGACTGCTGTAATCTTGATATTTATTAAGATATTTTAGAAATTTGAAACAGGGAGAGATAAAAATGTGGTAAATCCTTAAGAGATAATAATTTACAGCATTCCCTATTCTCTCTGTAATTTATCTACCCATATTTTCTAAAGGAGGTATAATGACAATCACGAGAATGACTCCATTACAGGATGGTAATGGAAAACTACTCGCATTTTTTGATGTCCAGACAAACGATGGAATAGTAATAAAAGGATTTCGTCTATTTAACGGTTCAAAAGGAATGTTCATATCAGCTCCGGCTGATAAAGGTAAAGACGGGAAATATTATGAATCAGTTGTTCTTCCAAGGGACCTAACTGATACTCTTCAGAAGATTGCAATAGAAAAGTATAAGAAGTAAACTGAACCAGTACAAAATCAGAACGGTGTCATCTTTAATCTTCCACTTTTTTATGAAATAAGAGATGACACCGTTCATTTTTTCCACTTCAAATTTCAAAAACAACAGGGATTAAAAATGGATACCAACCAAGATTACTCAGAGGATTCAAAAAACTTCTTCTTTAATGAAATGAATAAAAAGCTAAAAAAAGAATTGAATAATAAATTCGGAATGCAATTTTCAGATGAATCCTTAAACGTATCGCCTGAAATTATACATCAGTTCCTTGAGAATGTAAAAAAATTCGAAGAATCATGGGAAGCAGGGAGAGGTAATCAAATAAAGGATTTGTACTATTTACCTGAATTCAGAAAAGCAGAGGAAATACAACCATCTGAATTAGTAAATGAAATATTAAAAGTTCTTTACCTATACCGGGCATACAATATTAATATTGATGTGATAGAAAAAGATGAAGTAACCAACCTTCAATATTATAAGTTTTTGACCGAGGAATTGCCTGTACATAAAACAGATTTTATACCAATAGAAGGGTGGACGACCAACTTTATTTATGAAGAATTTCATCCAAGTAATAAACTGGACGCCAAGGATATAATTAAGTGGATGGAGCCGTATCTTTTTAATAAGAAGAAAAAAGAAATTAAAACTTTTCTGACAAAAAAGGACCTGGCTTTCAATGGAGAAAAGAAAACTCCGGATGAGTTCGTAGAAGTACTCCTTGAATTATTTGATGGATTCGGAGAAGATACTGATCGTGAAATCTTATTCAACAATTTCGAATTTAATGGTCAGGTTTCCGGGAAGGTAGAAACCGTATTTTTGATGGAGAAAATTTATTCCGACCCTGAATCAAATCTAAGTGAAAAAACACAGCTCAAGTTATTATTTGATCTGGAGAGAAATGATTATGATTCTTTTGACATAACAG
>Ga0075280_10000063_pt1 | contig 10356 bp, 5 predicted proteins | sample SF_Rice_10C_0N_4_FD_69780 | JGI IMG/M metagenome (GOLD analysis project Ga0075280, IMG submission 69780) | Rice paddy soil microbial communities from Twitchell Island, California, USA - SF_Rice_10C_0N_404 | ecosystem: Environmental > Terrestrial > Soil > Paddy field/soil | place: USA: Twitchell... | reverse complement strand
TAATATCCTGAAGCGTAGGTTCGCCCACACCGATTTCTTCAGCAAGTTTTTTTAATCCTTTCTGCTTAACAAACAGATCTATCAGAGAACCGGATTCAACTACCTTGCTTAAGGGAATGTTGAACATTTTAAGCAGCTTTTCGGCAGCCTGGTAAGATTCGGGGTGAATGAAAGTATTATCGAATGGATTTATGCTGCCGGGTATTTTAAGAAATCCCGCCGACTGTTCAAATATCTTGTCGCCCAGTCCGGAAACTTCTTTAAGTTCCCCCCGGTTGGAAAACTTTCCTTTCTTCTCACGGTATTTTATAATGCTGTCAGCAATTCTTTTATTTAACCCGGATACATAATTAAGCAGCGAACCCGATGCTGTATTCAGATCAACACCCACATAGTTAACGCAGCTTTCAACTACATTATCCAGCTTATGCGATAGCAATTTCTGATCGACATCGTGCTGGTACAGACCCACGCCGATCGATTTAGGATCGATCTTCACCAGCTCTGATAGAGGATCGAGTATCCTTCTTGCAATAGAAATATTGCCGCGCTGACTTGCTTCAAGATCGGGGAATTCCTTCTTAGCTGTTTCAGACGCCGAATAAACCGATGCCCCGGCTTCATTAACTATTATATAATGGCAGTTTAATTTCTTTTCTTTTATAAGTTCCGCTATAAGGAATTCAGTTTCCCTGCTCGCTGTGCCGTTACCGATGGCAATTACTTCAACATTATATTTTTCAATAAGACCGGCAAGGATTTTTTTTGCTTCTGCTGTTTTGCTTTGAGGAGGATGAGGATAAATTGTAGCTCCTTCAAGGTACCTGCCCGTCTCATCTATAACTGCCGCCTTCGACCCTGAATAGAATCCCGGATCGATCCCCATTATCATTTTTCCTGCAAGCGGGGGCTGTAGAAGAAGCTGTTTTAGATTCGTGGCAAAGATTTCAATTGCGTGAAGGTCCGCTTTTTCTGTAAGAAGACTTCTTATTTCTCTTTCTATCGATGGATAGATCAGCCTCGCAAAAGAATCTTCAATAACTTCTTCAAGGATATTCATAAAAAAAGACTGTGGGAATTCGAAAGCAGGCTCCTTAATCTTCTTTAATATTTCAGAATGATCAAAGCTTAATGAAACCTTAAGCATCTTCTCCTTCTCACCCCGGTTAAGTGCGAGAACCTGGTAGGGTTTAATTCTTTTAATATCGATATTGAACTCATAATAGGTCTGGTAAATCTCTTTTCTTTCCCTTTCTTTAAGCTTCTCATTAGTCTTTTCCTCCTTCTTTCCCTTCGCCTTCTCAGATGTAACCAGCGAATCTGCAAGCAGATATTCTCTTACCTCTTTACGTACTTCAGCGGTATCACTTATCATTTCGGCAATTATATCTTTTGCTCCCTGTAGTGCTTCCTCAGTATTGTTAACGCCTGCTTCAGGGTTTACATACTCAGATAACTTCTCTTCGAAATCACCCTTGAACTGAGGATTCTGAAGTATAAACAGTGCAAGTGGTTCTAATCCTTTTGCTTTTGCAATTGTACCCCGTGTTTTTCGTTTAGGTTTATAAGGAAGATATATATCTTCAAGCTCCTGCAGCTTAACTGCAGCATACAGTTTTTGCTTCAGCTCATCTGTTAGTTTTCCCTGTTCCTCAATGCTCTTTAGGATTGCTTCTCTTCTTTCTTCCAGAAGTGTCAGGTAATTCAGCCTGTCTTCAATCTGGCGAAGGATTTCTTCATCAAGCCCCCCTGTGTGCTCTTTTCTGTACCTTGCAATGAAAGGTATTGTGGATCCCTCGCTGAAGAGCTTTATTACATCTTCAACCTGAGAAACTCTAATATTTAATTCACCCGCTATTACTGAAGATATATTCATCCCGTCCTGTTATTTTATTAAGATTCAAAACTATAAATAAAGATGGATACGATTCAACACCGATTAAACGTTACCACTTTGTTCCCTGATTCCTGCACACCTTCGTACTTGTTACTCGTTACTTGTTACTTGTTACTTGTTACTTTTATCTTTTTTCCTGTCCTGTATTCTATTTCACCCCATTATCTTACAAAATTGTAATTTTTTGAATAATGAATTAAGTTATCCTATCTGATTAACAATTATTTAATAAAAACACAACTAACTGGTTTTCGGTTATACCGGGATGCCATAGAGGTTAATATTCCCGGGAATAATTCTGAAAAAAGGAATTTATAGATGGCTAAAGAAAAAACAAAAAAAGAAGAACTAAATGAGATTGAAACGCGTGAATGGCTTTATTCACTTGATTATGTGTTTGAACATGGAGGACCCGAAAGGGTTAAGGAGCTTCTCCATCAGCTCCAGATAAGAGCACATAAAACCGGAGTTGACATCCCATTTACTGCGAACACTCCTTATATAAATACAATTCCCCGTGAGAAACAGCCTCCATTTCCGGGAAACCGTGAAATTGAAAGAAGGATTAAAAGTCTTATACGCTGGAATGCGATGGCAATGGTTGTTAAAGCCAATAAGCTTGAAAGCGGAATAGGCGGACATATTTCGACCTATGCATCGGCCGCCACTCTTTATGAAATCGGGTTTAATCATTTCTTCAGAGGTAAAGAAGGTGATTATGAAGGAGACCAGGTATTTTTCCAGGGGCATGCTTCCCCGGGTATTTATGCACGGGCATTCCTGGAGGGAAGACTTACAGTTGAACAGCTTGAAAATTTCAGAAGGGAACTTAAACCTTCCGGCGGTTTGTCATCATATCCTCATCCATGGCTGATGCCTAACTTCTGGGAATTCCCGACAGTTTCAATGGGATTGGGACCAATTATGGCAATATACCAGGCCAGGTTCAACCGTTATCTGGAAGACCGCAGTCTTATTGAAAAAAAACATGAGGGACATGTCTGGGCATTCCTGGGTGATGGAGAGACAGATGAACCGGAAGCACTTGGCGCCATCAGCCTTGCTGCAAGAGAAAAGCTTGACAACTTAATATTTGTAATTAATTGCAATCTGCAAAGACTCGATGGTCCTGTAAGAGGTAACGGAAAGATAATCCAGGAGCTTGAGGCAATTTTCCGGGGTGCCGGCTGGAATGTTATAAAAGTAGTGTGGGGCAGCGACTGGGATCCTCTCCTTGCCAGGGATAAGGAAGGTAAACTGGTAAAAAGGATGGGAGAAGTAGTTGACGGACAATATCAGAAATATTCTGTGGAATCGGGCGAGTATATACGTGAACACTTTTTCGGTGCAGACGAAGACGTACTTGATATGGTGAAAAACTTTTCAAATGAACAGTTAAAGAAAATGAAACGCGGCGGTCATGATCCGGAGAAAGTATATACTGCATTTAAAGCTGCAGTAGAACATAAAGGCTCACCTACAGTTGTACTCGCAAAGACTATTAAAGGTTACGGACTTGGTGAGAGCGGTGAAGGCAGAAACATAACTCACCAGCAGAAAAAACTAAATGAAGAAGAGATGAAGGAATTCAGATCAAGGTTCGGAATCCCGATTTCAGATGAAGAGATACCTGGGGCTCCTTTCTACAGACCAGCTGAAGACAGTCCTGAAATGAAATACCTGAAAGAGAGAAGAGAAGAGCTGGGAGGATTTTTACCCCTGAGAAATACAAATATCCGTCCGATCAAAACACCTCCTGAAGATATTTTTGAAGAATTTTATAAAGGGACAGAAGGACGTGAAGTTTCAACAACTATGGTTTTTGTAAGAATTCTTGCTAAGCTTTTAAAAGATAAGGAAATCGGCAACCTGATAGTACCGATTGTACCTGATGAAGCGAGAACCTTTGGAATGGAAGCATTATTCAGACAGGTAGGTATTTATTCTCATGCCGGGCAGTTATATGAACCGGTAGATAAAGAAAGTCTCCTTTATTATAAGGAAGCCCAGGACGGTCAGATCCTCGAGGAAGGAATCACGGAAGCAGGATCGATGGCGTCTTTTATTGCTGCGGGTACTGCATATGCTACACACGGAATAAATATGATACCTTTCTTTATTTATTACTCAATGTTCGGTTTCCAGCGGATGGGTGATCTTGTATGGGCTGCCGGGGATATACAGTGCAAAGGATTCATGATCGGCGGAACTGCAGGAAGAACTACACTCAACGGTGAAGGTCTCCAGCACCAGGACGGTAATAGTCATCTGTTAGCATATACAATTCCTAATCTCATCACATATGACCCTGCATTTGCATACGAGATAGCTGTTATAGTGAGAGACGGAATAAAAAGAATGTATGAAGATCAGGAAAGAGTTTTTTATTACCTGACTGTAATGAACGAAAATTATCCTATGCCCGCGATGCCTAAGGGAGCAAAAGAGGGAATTGTTAAGGGTATGTATAAGTTCAAGGCTTCAACAAAAAAACAGGCCAAATTGAAAGCTCAGCTTTTCGGAAGCGGAACTATTATGAACGAAGTTCTGAAAGCCCAGGAGATACTTGAAGAAGAATTTAAAGTTGCTGCAGATGTCTGGAGTATAACCAGTTATAAAGAACTGAGACGTGACGCCCTGGATATTGAAAGATGGAATATGCTCCATCCTTCAGAAAAACAGAAAGTCCCGTACATTACCCTGCAGCTTAAAAATGAAAACGGCGTTTTTGTTGCAGCTAGCGATTATGTAAAAGCACTGCCGGATTCAATAGCAAAGTGGGTTCCGGGTACACTGATGTCGCTTGGAACTGATGGTTTCGGAAGAAGTGAAGGCAGGGCGGAACTGAGAGACTTTTTCGAAGTAGATGCAAAGCATATTGTAATTGCTGTTCTATATGGTCTTGCCAAAGAAGATAAGATTAAAATGAATGCAGTAGAAAAAGCAATAAAGCAGCTTGGCGTTGATCCGGGAAAACCAGATCCTGTTAATAGATAAATGACCGTGTTCCCCCATAAACTTGAATATATTTAATCAGGAAAAATAAATGGCTACAGAATTTAAATTACCCGAACTGGGAGAAAACATAGATTCGGCTGACATAATAAATGTCTTAATTAAACCCGGCGATAATGTGGATATTGATCAGGGCGTAATAGAAATTGAAACAGATAAAGCAACAATCGAAGTTCCATCGACGCTTAAAGGCACAATAAAGGATGTAAAGGTAAAGACGGGAGATAAGGTTACAGTCGGCCAGGTAATATTCACTATTGAAGATGGAAAACAGCCCGATAAAACTAAAGAAAAAAAATCTGCTGAAAAGGTACCGGCAGAAGCAGAAAAGCCTGATGAAGAAAAAGAGGTTAAAGTCCGTGCTGCTGAAAAACCAAAAAAAGAAGTAAAGCAGAAAGAAGCCGGCAAAAAGATAGTTGAATTCAAACTTCCGGAACTTGGGGAAAATATCGAATCGGCAGATATACTTAAAGTTCTTGTAAGTAAAGGAGACTCAATAGAACCTGACCAGGGCATAATGGAGATAGAAACCGACAAAGCTACTATAGAGGTACCATCAGATATCAGCGGAAAAATCGTTGAAGTTATGGTAAAAGAGGGAGAAAAGGCGAAGGTCGGTCAAACTATTGTTAGAGTGGAATCGGTAGAAGCTGGAGAAGAAAAAGAAGAAGAAATTAAAGAGGAAGTTGAGGAAGCCGTTGAAATTCAGGAAAAGGAACCGGAAGTTTCGCCGGCTGGCGGGAAACCGGAAACTGACGGGAAACGGGAAGAGTTTAAACCCGGTGAAATAGAAGAACAGCCTCCTATAATGACTAATGCCGCTCCTGCTGCTCCTTCAGTAAGGCGGATAGCAAGGGAGCTGGGAGTAGATATAAATAAAGTTAAAGGTTCAGGAGCGAACAGCAGAATTTCGATGGATGACGTTAAAGTTTTCGTGAAAAATATAAACCAGGAAATTGAGTCCAGGGGAATCGGAGTAGGTATTAAACAGGAAGCTCTGCCGGATTTCAGTAAGTATGGAGATATCGACCGTAAGGCAATGAGTAAGATAAGAGCAAAGACAGCGCAGCATCTTAGTTATGCCTGGGCTGTAACGCCGCACGTAACACAATTTGATAAAGCTGATATAACAAATCTTGAAAAAATGAGGAAAGAATTTAATCCCGAAATTGAAAAAGCAGGCGGAAAACTTACGGTGACATCAATACTTGTAAAAGTCATTACTGCAGCGATGAAGACTTTTCCTCAGTTCAATTCCAGTATTGATATGGAAAAGAATGAAATAATATACAAGAAGTATTTCAACATCGGAATTGCTGTAGATACAGAAAATGGCTTACTGGTTCCTGTTATAAAAAATGCGGATAGAAAAACTCTTAAAGAGATTTCAATTGAGATGAATCAGCTTGCGGAAAAGGCAAGGAACAAAAAGATTTCTCTTGATGAAATGCAGGGCGGTTGTATGACTATTACAAACCTGGGCGGTATTGGCGGAACATCTTTTACTCCAATTGTAAATTCACCGGAAGTAGCAATCCTTGGTGTTTCACGCGGAGAACTGATGCCGGTGTATAAGGATAACAGGCTGGTCCCGCGATTGATGCTGCCGCTGTCATTATCATACGATCACAGGATTATAGACGGTGCCGATGCTGCACGGTTCTTACGGTGGGTCTGCGAAGCACTGGAACAACCATTAAAAATGATAATCTAAGAATAAGGAATTTTATGTACAATTTAATAGCCGGAAGTGATCTGGAAAAATGGGCGGATTATTTATTGGATTACAGCCTGGGCGGTATTAAAAAAGATGATGTAATAATGGTTAAAGGAGAAAATGTCTGCTGGCCTTTAATAAGTGTTTTACAGGATAAAATTTTTGCCGCCGGAGGGATTGCGGATATAAATATAGTTGCACCGGATAATGACCGCGGAAGAGTGTGGGGCACATCCATAACAAAATTCGGAAGTAAAGACCAGATAAATAAAGTTCCCGAATGGCATATCGACAGATATAAATCGATGACAAAGTATATTGAGATCCTTGGAGTATCAGACCCTGATTTATTTAATGGTGCTAAAGATGAACTTTTACGGGAAGTTATGAAAGTTGATGCCCCGGTAAAGGAAATCAGGCTTTCAAAACCGTGGGTATTAACTCTCTTTCCAACTCAGGGTTTTGCTGATATGGAAGGAATGTCGATGAAGGAGTATTCAGATTTTATTGTTAAGGCATCTACCATTGATCCCCGCCTGCTGGATGACGTTGAAGAAGATATTTATCAATTGCTGAAGAAAAGTTCGGAGATAAGAGTTCAGACTGTTCATCCTGTAACAAAAAAAGAACTTGAACTTAAATTAAACATAGCCGGAAAGAATATAATAAAATGCACAGGCGATAGAAATTTTCCTGACGGTGAAGTCTTTACCAGTCCTGATGCAAATTCTGTTGAAGGGGAAATATTTGTAGATCTGCCGGTCTTCCAGGGCGGGATGGATATCCAGGGAATATATTTGAGGTTTGAAGGAGGAGTTATAAAGGAATATACAGCAGAAAAAGGTTTTGAAGCTTTAAGGAAAATAATTGAAACTGATGAGGGTTCACACCGGCTAGGGGAAGTTGCGCTCGGCATGAACAACGGGATGGATAAAGTACTGAAAAATCCTTTGTTTGTTGAAAAGGTCGGAGGTACTTTACACATAGCCATTGGGCAAAGCTATCCGGAAGCTTATGTGGATGATGAGAACTCTGAAAATGGCCGGTTGGAGTTATCCGGTTTTAAATCAAAAGGAATTTTTAATGAATCAGCACAGCACGTGGATATAGTTACTGATTTTCGTCCCGGAGGAACCGGAAGAGCAGTTTTTATTGATGACGTAAAATTGGAGATTGAAAATAATATCTGGGTAGTACCTGGTAATTCTAAATAATGATTTATACAAATAGTAATTCTACTTTTAAGATTTCAGGTGAACATTGACATCACAAAATAAAAGTGTAACCGTAATCGGTGCGGGACCCGGCGGATATGCTGCAGCCTTCTATGCAGCCGACCTGGGAATGGATGTAACGTTAATCGATAAAGAAATTAATCCCGGCGGGGTTTGTCTCTACCGCGGGTGTATTCCGTCGAAAGCCCTTCTGCATGCAGCCAAAGTTATAAATGAATCAAAGGAAGCTAAGAACTGGGGGATAGAATTCGGTGAACCAAAGATAAATATAGATCGGCTGCGGGAATGGAAGAATGAGGTTGTTAATCAATTAACAGGGGGACTGGGAATTGTATCGAAACAACGGAAAGTTAAATATATCCGGGGAACCGCTGCATTTATAAATTCTAATACCCTGGAGATTAAAAAGACGGACGGTTCAACTGAAAATCATCAGTTTGATAATGCAATTATAGCCACAGGCTCTGTCATTAGTACAATCCCGGCACTTACAATTGATAGTAAAAGATTATTAAACTCTACTTCCGCACTGGACCTTCCTGAAATCCCAGGATCGCTCCTTGTTATAGGCGGCGGATACATTGGACTGGAACTTGGTTCGGTATATAGTTCTCTCGGAACTAAAGTCTCTGTGGTTGAAATGATGCCCGGTCTGCTTCCCGGTGCCGACCGTGATCTTGTTTCACATCTTTCAAAGAAACTGGATAAAGAATTTGAAAAGATAATGCTTAAAGCAAAAGTGGTTCAAATGAAAGAAGCAGGTAAGAAAATTAAGGTTAAAATTGAAACTGAGAACGGGACAGAAGAGCAGGAATATGATTATGTATTAATGTCTATCGGAAGAAAACCTTATACTAAAGGTCTGGGACTTGAGAATGCACATATAAATGTTAATGAGCGAGGGTGGATAATTGCAAACAAACAGATGAAAACCAGTGCGGAGAATATCTATGCAATCGGCGATATTGTCGGGGAACCTATGCTTGCCCATAAAGCTTCGCACGAGGCAAGGGTTGCCGTTGATACCATAGCAGGAGAAAAAGTTGCTTTTGAACCTCTTGCTATACCAGCTGTAGTATTTACGGATCCGGAGATAGCATGGGCCGGGTTAACGGAAAACCAGGCTAAAGAAAAAAATATAAATTATGAAGTTGCAAAATTTCCATGGGCTGCTTCGGGAAGAGCCACAACTTTAGGCCGGAGCGATGGAGTTACTAAACTTATTTTGGAACCTGAATCTCAGAGGATCATCGGGATCGGAATCTGCGGACCCGGCGCAGGAGAACTCATTGCTGAGGGTGTACTGGCAATAGAGATGGGGGCTAATGTTACGGACCTGAAGCTTACCATTCATCCGCACCCGACATTATCAGAAACTATAATGGAAGCAGCAGAAGCATTCTTCGGACAGAGCACGCATATGTACAAACCGAAGAGAAAAAAATAGAGGCTATACTTTAGGTGTAAACTTAGATAAATCGTAAATGCCCAGGGTTTTTTCAAGTCCTGCAACTTTATCTACCATTTTACCAAATCCGTCTTCACCGAAAAGCTGCTCCTCCTTCTTTTCAAAATCTTCGCCAAGAGAGTCATATTCATTACTGCTGACGATAGACTTAAAAGCAGGAAAAAGCACCGTATCTTCTCTTGCTTCGTGAGGGCTGTACATCCTGATGAAAGAATGCATATAGCTTATCAGCTCTTTACTTTTGCTTTCATCCTTAAGATCAGCTTTTTGAGATAATGAGATAATTTTTCCCGTCAATACCCGTCCCCTGTCATGCTGTGTCTGTAAAGTATTTACCAGGTCTACCAGCTTTCCGGCTTTTCGAAATCTCGGGAATAGGTGATCCTCCTCGAGTTTTTCATGGTAGTCTTCAACAAAATTTTTAATCATCTCCGCTGAATCCGAAAGGGTCTTAACAGGGAAATCAGAATTACTTTTTATTCTGTCGATTATCTCTTCATATATAAGGAGTATCCTTTTAAGCACACCGTGTTCTCTCATCAGATCTTCTGAAGGTGAAACCTTCTCTTCTGAGTTATCGGGACCGGGTAATATTGCCTTTGTATAAGGGAAAACGTTACCTGCTGCAGCGGCGGCTATAAATAATCCTCCCAGCTTTATGAATCCCCTCCTTCCTTCAATAGATTTTATCATCTCTGCTCCTTCATTTAAAATTAAGCAAAGATTACAATCCTGTTAACAATAATTTGTAACTGGAATCACGGATATGTGCAGGCAGCGGGACATATTAATTTAAAAGAAAAGATTGAATTTCATCCGGGTCAGTAAAAGGTCTTTCGCATACAAAATTTCTGCAGATATACACCGTAGTTTTGTTGTCTATCATTCTCATCTGTTCCGTAAAGGGAGCAATAGTTTTTAATTCAGTATCACCCGGTTCTTTCAGCAGGATTACCCGGTTCGGCAAAAAAGCACGATTAAGCAGACTGATAATATCTTTTGTTTCCTTTTTCTGTTTATCACC
>Ga0075280_10000062_pt1 | contig 10497 bp, 3 predicted proteins | sample SF_Rice_10C_0N_4_FD_69780 | JGI IMG/M metagenome (GOLD analysis project Ga0075280, IMG submission 69780) | Rice paddy soil microbial communities from Twitchell Island, California, USA - SF_Rice_10C_0N_404 | ecosystem: Environmental > Terrestrial > Soil > Paddy field/soil | place: USA: Twitchell... | reverse complement strand
TCCCGCTATTTATTGTTTCTTGCCTACGGATCATTGCTTGGAGGTCAGTGGACATTAATAGGAACGAGAAGCAATATCATTATAAGTGATTTTTTCAGGCAAAGTACAGGTGAAGGACTCGGTTTTTTTGATTTTACACCTGTTGCTGCATTGGTATTTATAATGGCAGGCCTTTACTTTATGCTTGCGGGAAAAAGATTTCTTCCGGAAAAGAAAAAGCTATCCGGGGGCGATCAAAAGGGACAGAGGGAGTATTTAACAGAAGTTATTATTACGAAAGATTCTGCTGTCTCGGGTAAATCAATTAAAGAATTTGAGTGGTCGGATAGAAGCAATTTGTCTGTTATTGAAATTCTCAGGGACAATGAAAGAATGCCTGACTGGGTGAAGCTTAAACCAAATGACATGCTGATAATAAAAGGTGATGTTGACGCTATCGGTCAATTACTCAAGTCATCAGACTTTCAGTTGAAAGAGGAAGTAAAAATTGATCCTGAAACACTGCAGAGTGTCGACCTGGTTACTGTAGACGCCTTGCTCTCTCCCGGTTCAAGATATGCCGGCAGGACCCTTAACCAGGTTGATTTCAGCATGTATTATGGATTTACTACTATAGGTATTTACCGCCATGGAAAAACTATCAGGAAAAAACCCTCTGATGTTAAACTGCAGTATGGGGATTCACTCCTGCTCCTCGGTCACGTTTCCGATATCGAAAGGCTGGGAAAGAACAAGAATCTGATGCTGCTTGAAGAAGAATCTTTTCCGGCGATCGGCAAAAGAAAAGCTATTATTACTGTAATCCTTCTATTTGGAATCATTATAACTTCAATTACCAATATACTTTCCCCGCCAGTTTCTATCCCGCTGGCAGCATTGCTTGCAATTATCCTGGGATGTATCAAACCCGAAGATGCATATAATACTGTAGACTGGAGAACGGTTGTCACTGTTGCGGCAATGATCCCCTTTGGTATCGCCCTGCAGCAAACCCATTCTGCTGAGGCTATTGCAATGTTCACCGTCAGAACCCTTGCCGGAGGCGGTCCTATCTTTGTTATGGGTGCTGCTTTTCTTTTTGCAGTATTCTTAACACAATTTATTGATAATGCTGCTGCTGCAATTATACTGGCTCCGCTGGCTTTTCAGTTATCGGTTATTATGCATGTTGATCCGAAGCCTTTTATGGTAGGTTTAGCTATCTGTATTTCCAGCGCTTTCGCCACCCCGGTGGCACATGAAAGTACTATACTTGTAATGGGGCCCGGTAATTATGATTTTAAACATTATTTCATTATTGGTGCAGGAATGGCATTCTTAACCTGGCTGGCGGCTGTTTTATTTACACCCCTAATATGGCCCTTTTGAAATTGGGTCAGAATCTATGATTAATATCAACTGCTCTAAAGCCCATCATTTGTATTTTCGTCTTTTAAGACTAGTAACCGGGAAAAACAAAAAACTTAAATTACATTAATGCCGGGAGTTTACAATGCCTGCAAGTGAGGAAAAACTGCCTCGAAAATCCGTTCAGAAAAAAACTGTACCAAATAATGAACTGAATAAACGTGAATTACTGAAAGTTCTTACAGCGCTGAAAAACGGGAATTTTTCGACCAGGCTTCCTATCGATAGGGAAGGCCTTACGGGGAAAATTTATGATACTGTAAATGATATTATTGATATGAATAAAGGCATGATCTTAAATTTTAAGGAAGCAGGGCACGCAATTGGAAAGCAGGGCAGGCTGCATGAGAAACTTATTGTTCCGAAAGAAAAAGGGAAATGGACTGAAGGAATAAATTCCCTCAATTCGCTCATTTCTGATCTGGTTTATCCCATAATTGAAATTGCTGATGTAATAAGTTCTGTTGCTAAAGGAAATCTCCTTGTGAAAATGCCTCTTGATATCCGCAGTACACGTCTTAAGGGGGAATTCCTTAAGATCGCAAAGGAAGTCAACAACATGGTTAAGCAGCTGAATCTCTTTTCGAGGGAGGTGACCAGGGTTGCTAAAGAGGTTGGAATTGAAGGAAAACTCGGCGGTCAGGCTAAGGTGCCCGGGGTTGCAGGAGTTTGGAAGGATCTTACCGAATCTGTTAACCAGATGGGCAGCAACCTCACAGCACAGGTTAGAAATATTGCTGATGTTACAACTGCTGTGGCTAAAGGAGACCTTTCTAAGAAGATAACGGTTGATGTAAAAGGGGAAATACTGGAACTGAAGAATACTATAAATACGATGGTGGATCAGCTCAATGCTTTTTCTTCAGAAGTTACCAGAGTCGCACTTGAAGTCGGAACGGAAGGAAAACTCGGAGGTCAGGCTAAAGTACCCGATGTTGCAGGAACCTGGAAAGATCTTACCGACTCAGTAAACCAGATGGCAAGCAACCTCACCGGCCAGGTCAGAAATATTGCTGATGTTACTACAGCAGTTGCTAAAGGTGATCTTTCAAAGAAAATAACTGTTGCAGTTAAAGGGGAAATCCTTGAACTGAAAAATACAATTAACACTATGGTCGTTCAGCTGAACTCTTTCGCATCTGAAGTAACGAGGGTTGCTCTTGAGGTCGGTACGGAAGGGAAACTTGGCGGGCAGGCAAAGGTTCCCGGGGTTGCAGGCATATGGAAGGATCTTACAGATTCAGTTAACCAGATGGGAAGCAACCTTACCAACCAGGTGCGGAATATAGCAGATGTTACTACAGCGGTTGCTAAGGGAGATTTATCAAGAAAAATTACTGTTGATGCCAAGGGTGAAATTCAGAAGCTTAAAAATACTATTAATATAATGGTCGACCAGCTGAACTCGTTCGGATCAGAAGTTACAAGGGTTGCCCGGGAGGTGGGTTCTGAGGGAAGACTCGGCGGCCAGGCTGCTGTAGAGGATGTGTATGGTATCTGGAAAGATTTAACGGATTCTGTTAACCAGATGGCGACAAACCTTACCAACCAGGTAAGAAATATTGCTGAGGTAACTACTGCAGTTGCGAAGGGAGATTTGTCACGAAAGATTACAGTGGATGTAAAAGGAGAGATCCGAGAATTAAAGGATACGATAAATACCATGGTTGATCAGCTTAACTCCTTCAGTTCTGAGGTAATTCGTGTGGCCCGGGAAGTGGGATCCGAGGGAATACTCGGTGGACAGGCAAATGTACAGGGTGTGGGCGGTACCTGGAAAGATCTTACCGACAGTGTTAATACAATGGCAAGCAACCTTACCGGTCAGGTTAGAAATATTGCAGAAGTTACTACCGCCGTTGCAAGAGGTGATTTATCTAGAACGATTACTGTTTCAGTCAGGGGAGAAATACTTGAACTTAAGAATACAATAAATACGATGGTGGAACAGCTTAACTCGTTCGCTTCAGAAGTTACCAGGGTTGCTCGTGAGGTTGGTACAGAAGGAAAACTCGGGGGTCAGGCAAATGTTCAGGGAGTTGCAGGAGTATGGAAAGACCTGACCGATTCCGTAAACCAAATGGCAAGCAATCTTACCAACCAGGTAAGAAATATTGCTGCCGTTGCAGTCGCCGTCGCCGATGGTGATTTGTCAAAGAAAATTACTGTTGATGTCAGAGGCGAAATTCTTCAGCTTAAGGAAACATTGAATACAATGGTTGATCAGCTCCGTGCGTTTGCTGCTGAAGTTACAAGGGTTGCGCGGGAAGTTGGTACAGACGGAAACCTTGGCGGCCAGGCCTTCGTACCGGGCGTTGCAGGAACGTGGAAAGATCTTACGGACAGTGTAAATAAAATGTCAAGCAACCTTACAGCACAGGTAAGGAATATTGCCGAAGTTACTAAAGCGGTTGCTGGCGGCGACTTGTCCAAGAAGGTAACCATCGATGTTAAGGGTGAAATCCTCGAGCTTAAAGATACTATCAATACAATGGTCGATCAGCTTAACTCTTTTGCTTATGAGGTAACACGTGTAGCCCGTGAGGTGGGAACTGAAGGTAAACTCGGAGGGCAGGCGGATGTTAAGGGTGTCGGCGGGACCTGGAAGGATCTTACAGATAATGTTAACCAGATGGCTTCGAACCTTACAGTACAGGTCAGAAGCATCGCGCAGGTAGTAACTGCCGTTGCTAAAGGGAAATTAAAACAGAAACTTAATATCTCCGCACTGGGTGAAGTAGCACAGCTTATTGATACAATAAATGAAATGATCGATACACTTGCAGTTTTTGCCGAACAGGTTACTACAGTAGCAAGAGAGGTTGGAGTTGAAGGCCGGCTTGGCGGTCAGGCCAGCGTACCCGGAGCTTCGGGTATCTGGAAAGACCTGACTGAAAATGTTAATCAGCTTGCCGAAAACCTCACTACACAGGTTCGTGCAATATCTGAGGTTGCATCTGCCGTAACCAAAGGTGATTTAACAAGAACTATCCGGGTGGATGCAAAAGGAGAAGTTGAGGCCTTGAAGGATACTATAAACCAGATGATTGCGAACCTGAAGGAGACAACGATCCGTGACCAGCAGCAGAACTGGCTGAAATCAAACCTCGCAAAGTTTAACCAGATGCTGCAGGGACAAAAAGATCTTAAAACTGTTGCTGAAAAAATATTGTCGGAACTTGTGCAGGTTGTTACTGCAAATGCAGGCGCTTTCTTCATCCTTAATCCTGATGAGGAAAAGAATGAACGCAAATTAAAACTGTTTTCTGCCTATGCGCTCGACCGTAACGTAGATGATATTCAGGAGGAATTTGCGATTGGAGAAGGTTTAATCGGACAGTGCGCCCGGCAGAAGGAAAAAATAATGATTTCACAGGTGCCGGATGATTTTATAAAAATCCGGTCGGGACTTGGCGTGCATAAACCCTTGAATGTAATCATCCTTCCTGTGCTATTTGAAAATAATATTAAAGCTGTTATTGAACTTGCATCATTTAACATGTTCAGCAAAGTACATGTGGATTTCCTCGCACAGTTGACGGAAAGTATCGGGATCGTATTGAATACGATAGAAACTAATTCAAGAACGGAAGTATTGCTTGAACAGTCCCGCTCCCTTGCTGATGAATTAAAGCTGCAGCAGGAGGAATTAAGACGGGCTAACGAGGAATTAAAGGATAAAGCATTTCTACTTGCTCAGCAGAAAGAAGAAGTTGAAAAAACGAATAATGAAGTTGAGGAGGCAAGAAGATCGCTTGAAGAGAAAGCAGAACAGCTTGCTATGGCTTCAAGATATAAATCGGAGTTTCTTGCTAATATGTCTCACGAATTAAGAACTCCTCTGAACAGCCTGCTGATCCTTGCACAGCAGCTCTATGAAAATAAAGATGGCAACCTGACGGATAAGCAAACAAAATATGCAAGGACGATATACACTTGCGGGGATGATCTTATACAGCTGATAAATGATATTCTTGATCTTTCTAAGATTGAATCGGGTGTTATATCGGCCAACATTAACCTGGTCTCATTCAAGGAGATCTGCAGCTATGTTGAAACAACGTTTAAGCCACTATCTGAATCTAAAAAACTCAAGTATACAATCCTGATCGATAACAGTCTGCCGGAAACAATCGAGACTGATTCTCAAAGATTGAAACAGATCCTGAAAAATCTGCTCGCTAATTCTTTTAAATTTACAAGTAAAGGTGAAATAAAATTCCGGGTTTTCCGTGCCCCGGAAGCCGAGACCAGGAATTTCAGCGCCAGACTTTCTTCTGATAATATCGTAGGCTTCGAGATCAGTGATACGGGGATCGGTATTCATAAGGATAAACAGCAGCTTATTTTTGAAGCTTTCCAGCAGGCTGAAGGTTCAACAAGCAGGCAGTATGGAGGTACGGGGCTGGGACTTAGTATAAGCAAAGGCCTTGCCGAGCTTCTGGGAGGTGTAATAAATTTGTCCATCGAACCTTCCAAAGGCAGTTCGTTTATACTTTATCTCCCTCTTACCTACCTTAGTAAGAGTGATAAAGCCGGGAAAATTAAAAACATACCCGGTAAATACAATTCCGATTCAGCAGAAGACTCATCCAACATAAGCAGCGGTGATTCTGAAATTATAAATATGGTTAATGATATTATAAATGAAATTAAAGACGATAGAACCAATATTGGCACTAATGATAAAGTTCTGCTTGTTGTTGAAGATGATTTGAACTTTGCCGGTCTAATCCTGGAAAAATCTCATCTCTTCAATCTTAAAACCGTGGTAGCTTCCCGCTATAACGAGATATTTTCTTTTATAAATAAATATAACCCGGCGGCTATTATTCTTGATATTAATCTGCCTGAAACAAACGGCTGGAAAGTCCTCGACTTGATTAAAAATGATCTGAACCTTAGGCATATCCCTGTTTATGTTATTTCCGGTGAGGATAGCAGTACTACAGCATTTAATAAGGGTGCAAGAAATTTTTTAATGAAACCTCTGAACAATGAAACCTTCGAAACTTTTTTTGGCGATGTTATTGAGTACAGCGGCAAAAAAAATAAGGAATTATTGATTATACAGGATAATGAGCTTGACTCTGCGAGAATGATCAATCTCTTAAAAGGATTGAATCTTAACATTAAATCTGTATACGGCGGAAATCCTGAACAGACAGGACTTGAGCTCGATAATTTTGATTGTATTATTATCGATAATGTACTTTCGGGGAACCGGAAACAGGATTGGATTAAAAAGATTATGAGCATTAAATCTGAATTGACTCCCTTAATAGTATATTCTGAGAAAGAATTTTCTATGGAAGAGTCGGGATACTTAAGCAATATTTCGCACTCTATAGTTGTCGGCAACGGAAATTCTTACAACCGTCTTATAGACAACGTTATCACACATCTTCATATAGATCATAAATCTCTTGCACCGGAATACAGGAATATGGTTGAGAGTCTGCGGGAAAATACAGATATATTAAAAGGGATAAGCGTACTGATTGTTGATGATGATATAAGAAATCTTTTTGCTCTAACCAGTGTTTTCGAAAGATATGAAATGATAGTGCATACAGCAGAAAGCGGGATGGAAGCTATTGAAATTGTGAATAAAAACACAAAGATAGATATTATCCTTATGGATATTATGATGCCTAAAATGGATGGGTATGAAACTATAAAAAAAATAAGGAGCGAGTGCGGGAAGAAAAACCTGCCTATAATTACCCTGACAGCTAAGGCTATGAAAGCGGACAGAGAAAAATCTTTCAGTGCAGGGGCTTCTGATTATATTACTAAGCCGGTTAACCTGGAAAATTTACTTTCAATTATGAGAATATGGCTATACCAGTGACACTAAATAACGAAACTGCCAAAATTCTCCTTGTTGACGATAAACAAGAGAATCTGTTGGCGGTTGAAGCTGTACTTGAGTCGGAGGGTTATGACTTCATCAGGGCTGAATCCGCTAAAGAGGCTTTGAAGATACTTTTGAAAGATCAGGATTTCTCCCTCATTCTGCTGGATGTTAACATGCCGGAAATTAACGGCTTTGAAACAGCGGAAATGATTTATAAAAGGGAAAGGCTGCAGCACATACCTATAATTTTTATAACAGCGTATGATACCGATGAACATAATTTCTTCAGCGGCTATAAAAGCGGCGGAATAGACTACATCTGCAAACCCATAAACCCGGAATTACTTCGGCTGAAAGTTCAGATATTCATAGAATTATTCCGGAAGAACCGCGAGCTCTACCTGAAAGAAAAAGAACTTAAATCTTTAAATAAGGAGCTGCAATCCCAGATCAAAGAAAAGGAGAAAATTGCAAATGAACTTAGGTTCAGAAATATACAACTTTCCGATGCCCAGAAACTTACTCTAATCGGAAGCTGGGAATGGGATGTTTTAACGGATATAGTCAGCGGCTCAGAGGAAATTTATGATATATTTGAGATCGATAAAAATCTTGAGAGCTTCAGCTCGAGGGAGCTGCTCGGGAAAATTCACCCCTCTGATGAAAATTATGTGCGCTCCGCAATAGTGGAGTCTATTTCAGAGAATAAACCGTTTGATTTATATTTCAGGATATCAGGCTCCGGCGGAACTAAATTTATTAATAAAAAAGGCAGAACAGTCACCAACAGCAGTAAAGACGTAATTAAAATTTACGGTACCAGCCAGGATATCACCGAGTTAAAAAAGACCAAAGAACAGCTTAAGATATTCAGCCTTTTTGAAAGGATGCTGAGTGAAATATATATTTTTAATGAAGATGACCTGAAATTGGTCTTTGCGAATGCAGAAGCACTGCGGAATCTTTCACTCAGTTCCGCCGAACTGAAAAACCTTGCCTTCCCCGCTCTCCTGAGCGAGACCGATGAAAAATCGCTGCGAAGAAAAATAAAGCTGCTTTCAGCAGGAAAAGAGGATAAGGTAGTCCTCTTTGATAATATAAAAAGGGAGGACAATTCCTCCTATCCGGTTGAAATGCATATTCAGCTAATTGACCAGGGTCAGCAGTGGGAAGAGCTTCCGGCATTCTCCAGCAGGGTCTGCCTTGCTGTAGTTCTTGACTTGACAGAGAGAAAAAGAACAGAGCACAGGCTATTGACATCGTTGAAAGAAAAAGAAACTCTTCTTAAGGAAATTCATCACCGGGTAAAAAATAATCTTCAGATAATATCAAGTCTGCTGAACCTTCAGAAAAATACCGATCTAGACAGCCAGGCTATAAATGTTATTAATGAATGCATCACAAGGGTGCGGGCTATGTCTATCCTTCACGAAAAATTATACCGGTCTAAAGATTTCGGAGGTATTGATATAGTTTCATATATAAAGGAACTGGGAGAATATTTAATCAAGACATATTCATCCATTAATATGAATATAGATCTATCAATCATTGGTGATTCGAACCAGGTTAATATGGATACAGGTATTTCTCTTGGATTAATATTAAATGAATTGATATCGAATAGTATTAAACATGCTTTCCGCGGCAGAAAAGAAGGAATAATTACTATCGAATTTCATAATGTAGACGGGGATCAATATTGTCTAAAAGTCAGGGATGACGGCCGGGGATTTCCGGACGATTTTGATATCGAAAAAGTTCAATCCCTTGGTATGCTCCTGGTGAATTCTCTTGTTCATCAATTGAGAGGGGACCTGATTATACACAATAATCATGGTGCAGAGTTTGAAATATTATTCTCAAAAAGATAAATACATCATTTCGCAATTGAATGACGGCATCGCCCCTGATTCTTCCACAATCACGCTTATTCTAATCCCTTAATTCCAGGAAGAAGCAAAGTCCTCAGCATACTGTCTGAAAGTGATCGGAGAACGGCGGAGTAAAGAAGCAATGTCGCCGGAAACTGCAGCACAATGGCCGTCACGTACTCTCCTATAAAAATCCGACCAACGCTCTATCAAGTCTGCCGGTACACCGGCTCCTGCTAAAGATTTACGTGCAGTTTCATCGCTTAAGGGGATATATGAGAATTTCTTTTTTGATGCTTCTGAAATAATCTCAATTGCCTGGAAATGATCAAGCGACTCGCCTCCGGTCAGTGTGTATGCTTTATTCATATGACCGTTTTCTTTAAGTATTGTAAATCCTGCAGCAGCTATGTCCCGCACATCAATGAAGGATATCTTTGCATCGGAGGAGGGGAGGTGTAAAGCTCCGGTTGACTGAATATCAGCATACATAGGTCCGGAATTAAAATTCTGCATAAACCAGTTGGGACGTAAATGCGTAAATGGTATTCCCGAGTCTTCAATATATTTTTCCAGTTTCCTGAGCATAAAATTCTCATCCTTTTCAACGCCGAGTGCTGTCAGGTCTACTATATGCCTGATTCCTTTTTTCTTTGCTTCGTCCACTAAAGGTATTGCAGCTTTGTCGGAATGGTTATCCCCGGGACGAACCATTAGAAATACTTTATCTATTTCTTCAAGTGCCGGTGCAAATGTATCCGGCCTGTCATAATCGAACATAATAGTTTCTACCTGGCCGCTGAATTTCTTTGATGCACTGGAAGGATCGCGCATAGCTGCCCTGACCATTTCTTCGCTTTGAATCAGAAGTTTTACCAGTTCTGATCCGACCCTGCCCCCCGCACAAGTAACCAATATCTTTTGTGCCATACTTTCTCTCCTTTATCTTATTAATTTTTTCCCGTATGCAAATTTAAACTATCAGGAAGTTATTTTCTATTAATCGGGAATCTGCTCAGATAAAATTAAAAAATATGATGTAGGAATTTGATTTATCAAATTCTTCCTGACATAGGCGGGTAGTTCCCTAATAATTGCTCAAACTCTTACTCCAGTCACCGGCTTCTTCGGCTGCTTTATAGCAGCTTATGAAAAAAAGCAACATTTCCTCTTCAGGCTTGTCTGACTTTTGTATCGCCTTGTAAGGAAGAAGAAATTCACCGACTTCAGCATTGTAAAATGCGGCCCCGGGTTTAACTTTATAATCTTTATACCCCGCCGGTTCAGGATAATTATAAGAATAAAATGAGGGCTCACCGAACCCTTTACCTGGCCAGAAACCAAAGCTTGCAAGTT
>Ga0075280_10000061_pt1 | contig 10544 bp, 8 predicted proteins | sample SF_Rice_10C_0N_4_FD_69780 | JGI IMG/M metagenome (GOLD analysis project Ga0075280, IMG submission 69780) | Rice paddy soil microbial communities from Twitchell Island, California, USA - SF_Rice_10C_0N_404 | ecosystem: Environmental > Terrestrial > Soil > Paddy field/soil | place: USA: Twitchell... | reverse complement strand
AAAGTAAAACTAAGAGGCGGAGGGCTTTAGCCAAAAAGAATAATCCTATTAATTCAGACCACGATATCAGTCTTCTGCATATTGAGTTATATTAATCTTTTCTTTTAGCTGACTTGCCACGACTTTTAAGTCGTGGATTTCTATAAAAAATAAAATCCCGGCTTTAGCCAAATTTAATTAAGATTTTCTTTTGATTCTATATTTGGCTAAAGCCATCCTCTCGTTTTTAATATCCCCCATGACTTAAAAGTCGTGGCAAGTCAATCTTCTCAATTCGGACCAATTAATTCAGCCCCGATATTGGTTTCTTCCTAATTTACCCTTAATTCCGGAGTATTTATGACGTCTGAGTTTACTACTATTATCATAAATTAATATTAAATTTGAGGCTGGTCTGGAATAGTTTTTGACACTATTCTGTTGGAATTGAAGTATAAGTAATAAAATTAAACTGGCTTTTTATGTTATCATTAATTCATTGCGAAGATTCATCGGTAAATGAGCTTTCGAAGGTTTTGAATCAGTTGAACGTGCCATTCCGGATCACAAGCACAGAATCCGAAATTTGCAAAAGTGAAAAAATAATTCTTTACGGCAGTGGTTCAGCAAAGCAGAATATCCGGCAGCTGCATCTTCTGAACCTTTTCTCGATGTTAAGGATGATCAAAAATCCTATACTGGGAATAGGTCTCGGAGTCGAAATGATGTGTGAGCATACCTCAGGGGAAACTCTATCCTGCTTGGGACTTTTTCCCGTTGATTCTAATAAAATAGAAGATGAGAGGGTCCTTTTATCTCATTCAGGCTTGAAGAAGATAGATATTCTTAAACCGGGAAGGCTTTTTGAAGGAATCAGCTCCGGAACCGAATTTTATTTTTCTGAAAATTACTATCTCCCCGAGAATAAATATACTACCTCTATCGTTAATAACGGTGGAACCTTCTCCGCCTCGGTCGAACGTGAAAATGCCTTTGGTGTACAGTTCCATCCTGAAAAATCCGGTGAGGCGGGATTAACTTTATTGAAAAATTTTATATGGCTCTGATCATATTTTCACCTCTTATCTTTTAAACACTCCTGTTATTTATATTCTAACTTTTTATTTTCGTTAAAAACGATAGCTAACTTTTGCTATTTTTTGAATGGTTATAATTCAGAATTTGTTAGATATGTAACAACAAAGTGCAGAGACTTTATATAACTTATTTGTTCGGCAAAAAAATAGGAGATACATAATGCAGAATTTTCTCAACCAGTCTTATTATGGGAATACTATCCTGAATTATCTTATCGCCATTGCAATTTTCATCATCGGAATAATTGCAATAAAAATATTTAAGACAATAGTCCTAAAACGCTTAACAAAATGGGCTGAATCTACAGAAACTAAACTTGATGATTTCCTGATAAGAGGAATACAAAAAACCGTGGTTCCGCTTCTCTACCTGGGAGCCTTTTACCTTGCCATCGAATACCTTAAAGTTGATCCGAATGCAATGAGTGTCATCGATAAAATTGCTGTTATTCTTTTTACTTTCTTCCTGCTCAGGGCTATTTCTTCCGTCATACGTTTTTCATTAAGCGCTTATGTAAAAAGAAAAGGCGGAAAGGAATCGCGTGAAAAAGAGCTGAGAGGTATTTCCACCATAATAGCTTTTATCGTCTGGACGGTGGGCCTTGTATTTCTCCTTGATAACCTTGGATTTAAGGTGTCAGCAGTAATTACAGGACTTGGTATTGGTGGTATCGCTGTCGCACTGGCCGCTCAGGCTATCCTTGGCGACCTGTTTGCTTATTTCGTTATCTTCTTCGATCGCCCTTTTGAAATAGGCGACTTTATAATAGTGGGGGATAAGGTTGGTGCTGTTGAGTATATTGGCTTGAAAACAACGCGCATTAGAAGCCTTAGCGGTGAACAGCTGGTTTTTTCAAATAAAGACCTTACTGATTCAAGGATCCATAATTATAAAAGAATGGAACGAAGAAGAATAGTCTTTCAGCTGGGAGTTACTTATCAGACTACTCTTGAACAGGTAAAGGAAATACCCGGCCTGGTAAAACAAATTATTGAAAGCCAGCCTGATGTTATGTTCGATCGGGGACATTTTGCAAAGTATGGAGATTTCAGCCTTAACTTCGAATTTGTCTATTACGTCTTAAGCCCTGATTATAATAAATATATGGATACTCAACAGGCAATAAATTTCGCAGTCTATAAATCTTTTGATGAAAAAGGTATTGAGTTTGCTTATCCGACACAGACATTGTTTATGTCGATGCTTAATGGAAATAATTCGGATAACAAAGAATTAAATTCCTAGTGTTTCGGTTTGCTGTTATTCTTTTCTTAAAATAATTACTGTGATCTCTGGAGTAGAATTATATCGCATTGGGACAAGTGACATACCAAGTCCTCTTGTTACTATCATCAGCATATTCCCGAAATGAAAATCACCTCGAACGAACCTTGTCTCAATAAGTGTGGGAGTAAGGTTTATAAATGGAAATAAAAAAGTTACCTGTCCGCCATGCGTATGCCCTGCGAGAAATAAGTTATAACCGGAAGTAGCTGCTTCCTGAACTGCCAGTATATTCGGCTGATGAATTAACATTATTTTCAGGTCAGGGTGATTCTGTGCATTAACCAGGCTGTCGAGTACATCTTCCTTTAGATGTTCTACATAGGTGCTTGTCAGAAAGGTAATACCGATAGTGGAATTTTTTATCCTTAGCTCTATGTTCCTGTTATTGTACATTTCAACATTATATTTATCCATCGCGCCTTTCACTTCTCTCAGGCTGCGTGAATAATCATTCCTGTATGCCCAGTTATCATGGTCGCCAATGCAGGAGTAAACTCCGTATTTCGATTTTATTTTCCCCACATATTCAGCAGCCTCATTAATGTAATCAGGAGTGGAAGTAATCATATCACCGCCGATAAGTACAAGGTCGGGATCAGTATCATTCACCCTCCTTATATATTTCCCGAGCCGGGATGCATCTGTATATGCGTCTGCCTGGATATCTGAAATAAAAGTTATCCTGAAATAATCCAGAGCATCAGGAAGTTTAGCATCTTTATATTCAATAATCCTTGTTGACACTGCATAATAATCAATGAGAACCCTGACCGGCACATATAATATGAAGAAAGCAAGTATCAGCAGCACCGCTTTTGCTTCGATTCGTTTATATTTTTCCCTGTGTTTACGGTATACCGGGAAAGTTATGAATTTGATTATTTCAAAAATGAAAAATAAAAGTATGCATTGTACCACCAGGAAAGTCCAGAGCCAGAACGGATATAGGAGAAAATAATTGACAGCCCAGTTCTCTGGAATATTCGGTCTCGCTTCTCCTGTTAAGGACGAAAGAAAAACATATGCACCAAGCAGAAACAACGGGTAAAGATTGAGAATTATAAGTAAAATCTTGAAAACTCTTTTTAGAACAACCCTGGAGACTTTGGAAAATATCGTCAGGATTGATCTATAAATCTTCCTGATAAAATAATATTGTATCAGAAAGATCAGTACAAATGTTATGATTATGACAACAATAAAGCCCATTAAATTCCGGTTAAGTTTTCAGTCTCCCCTGGTAAGAGAGTATTAAAAAAAGTAATTAAACAAATATATGATATCTGGATAAAGAAATGTGCCTTAAAGCTCATCCCTTATTTGCTCAATAAATTTAATCATTTTCTCATAATGAGTTCCTTTCCAGTATATTTTATCGCATTGTTCACAATACCAGAAATTCTCCTGCCACTCTCTTACCTTTGAAGGGAGCTTGTCCGCAATTTTATCCTTTTCAACAGGAATGAGAATACTGTTGCATTCAAGACATCTCATAAATTCAGTTATGTTATCTTTAAGATCGAACCTTTCAATTACTTCCTTTACCTGTTTCTCAATACTGTTATTACGGATCCAGTATCCATGCATAATCCTGTTGTTCTTTAATAATTCCCTGTCCTTTGTAAGGATGGCTCTTTTTTCCTCAAGTGAAGCTTCAATCAGTTCATCATTTGCAAAATCATTTTTATATAGGACATCGAAACCAAACATCCTTAAATACTTAGCAAGCGATCCAAGGTGAATATCCGCAACAAACTTTGGTTCCCTTAAAGGTTTATTCCTAAGATGCTGAACTTTTGAAATGTCAAGAGATTCAAAAACCGGGTAGACACTAATTTCATCTTTATCCTGAACTATATACTTGAAATCTACCGAATCACCGTTTACCAGTATCATATCAATTTCCGTATGCGGTACACCAAGTGATTCGATCATATCTTTTATAGATGCCTGATCGATAAACTTGTGTTCAAATTTTGCTTTTCTTTTTTCCTCCGGCAGGAAGTCATTTAATTCCTCATAAAACCGGAAAAAAGCTTTTTTGATCATCTTATAGACTTCTCTTTTATAAAAAATAAAACTAATAAATTTCTTAAGAGGCTGAGCAAATATCTGGAGCGAAACGCTGTTTAGCTTAAATGTATAATAGAAAAGTCAAATTTTGAAATGATTTATAAAGTGAACCTGTTCAGATCTGATGCATTTTACATTGAATTTTCACCTAGTCTCTTAAGCTGTATCTTCCAGCAAAAGTCAGCGGAGTAAACAAATAACTCCCTTTCCTGACATTTCATTGGCCAAAATAGTAACGGCAACTATCTCATCTTTATATGCAGTTCTTTGAGCTGGTCTTCGTTTACGGCCGAGGGGGAATCATCCATCAGTGAGACGGCGCTGGCTGTTTTGGGGAAAGCTATTACATCTCTGATTGAACTCTCACCGGCAAATATCATGATCATTCTATCAAAGCCGAATGCTATACCGCCGTGTGGAGGAGCTCCGTATTTAAATGCATTCAAAAGAAAACCGAACTTTTGATCCGCTTCCTCCTCTGAAATACCCAGAGACCTGAACATCTTTGATTGAAGCTCAGTGTTATGGATCCTTATGCTTCCGCCGGCTATTTCTGTTCCGTTTAGAACGAGATCGTAAGCCCGGGCTCTGACACGTCCGGGATCACTTTCCATATATTGAATATCTTCGAGAACGGGTGATGTAAATGGATGATGCATCGCATAAAATCTTTGTGTTTCATCATCCCACTCAAATAGAGGAAAATCTGTCGTCCATAATAAAGCCGGTTCAGTATCTTTATTTATTAGCTCCAGTCTCTTAGCAATTTCCAACCTGAGATAGCCCATTACAGTAAGACTTTTTATTTTGGGACCTGAGATAATCAGAATCAGATCTCCATCTTCAGCACTCATTTCGGAAATTAGATTTTTCTTTTCTTCCGCAGAGAAGAATTTCGCAACAGGGGCTTCAACTTCACCGCCTTTAATTTTAAGCCATACAAGCCCGGCAGCACCAAGTCCTTTAACGTATTCTGTTAGTGTATCCAGCTGATTCCGTGAGTAGCCCGCACAGCCTCCGGCCAGCAGCCCGGTAATAATTCCGCCGGAATTTATCTGATCTTTGAATACCTTAAACTCACTTTGTGCAAAAACATCGTTAAGAGTTTTAAGCTCAAGACCAAAACGTGTATCGGGCTTATCGCTTCCATACTTTTCCATCGCTTCATCAAAAGAAAGCCTGGGAAGAGGAAGCTTCAGCTCTTTATTCCATATCTCTTTGAATAACACTTTCATGAATCCTTCAACCATTTCAAATATATCATCACGATCCACGAAAGACATTTCCACATCTATCTGTGTGAACTCAGGCTGACGGTCTGCCCGCAGGTCTTCATCTCTGAAGCATTTTACAATCTGGAAATACCTGTCGAACCCTGATACCATTAATAATTGTTTATAAGTCTGCGGCGATTGTGGCAGTGCATAAAATCTTCCTTTATGGAGCCGGCTGGGAACAAGATAATCACGCGCTCCTTCGGGAGTACTTTTCATTAAAACGGGAGTCTCTACCTCAATAAATTTATTTTCATCAAAATATTTCCTGGTTATCTGTGCAAGCCTGTGCCTTAACAACAGGTTCTTCTGCAGCGCGGGTCTCCGCAGGTCGAGATATCTGAATTTCAGTCTCAGGTCTTCGAATGCATCAGTATTATCCTTGATTGCAAATGGAGGAGTCTCAGCTTCATTGAGCACAATTACTTTTTTTACAAGGACGTCTACCTGCCCGGTTTCAAGTTCTGTATTTACAGCATCGGCGGGCCTTATCCTTACTGCCCCTTCTACCGAAAGTACAAACTCATTCCTGATATCCTTGGCTATATCAAAAGCATCTTTGTTTTCAGGTTCGAATGCGATCTGTGTAATACCATAACGGTCGCGCAGCCAGATGAAAATCAACCCTCCAAGGTCTCTTCTTCTATCCACCCATCCGTTCAGGACAACATTTTCCCCTGCATTATTTTCTCTAAGTTCACCGCAGGTATGAGTTCTTCTTTCAAATTTCATTTTGTAACTTTGCTCCAACAAATAATTTTCAGGCGATAAAAATAATTAATATTAAAAGGGCATACAAATTAAATAATAATGCTCCCGAAGGTATAAAACTACTATGAATCCTGTTGAAATCATACGAAAGAAACGAGAGGGAGAACCTCTCTCTTCTGAAGAAATTAAATACATGATAGATAGTTTTACCAGGAATAAAATTCCGGATTACCAGTTCTCGGCCTTCCTTATGGCCGTGTTCTTTCGCGGGATGACAACAGAGGAAACTTCCGCGCTGACTGATTCAATGCTCCGCAGCGGTAAGGTGATCGATCTTAAAAGTATAGCTGGAATTAAAATAGATAAACATTCTACCGGCGGCGTGGGCGACAAAACCTCTCTTATACTGGCTCCGGTTGCTGCTGCTGCTGGAGTAAAAGTACCGATGATCTCAGGCAGGGGATTGGGTCATACCGGGGGAACTCTGGATAAACTGGAGTCTATCCCCGGGTTCAGAACCGATCTGAGTTTAAGCGAATATAAGTCGGTCCTGAAAAAAACAGGGGCTGTATTGATCGGCCAGACTAAAGATATCGCACCTGCTGATAAAGCTATCTACTCCCTCCGCGACGTCACTGCAACTGTAGAATCCATTCCCCTGATCACTGCCAGCATTATGAGCAAAAAGTTGGCGGAAGGTATAGACGGCCTGGTGCTGGATGTAAAGGTGGGATCCGGCGCTTTTATGAGAACTGCGAAAGATGCCGTTGAATTAACTGAATCCCTTGTTGATACTGCTAAGGATTTTAATAAGAAAGTAATCGCTTTTATTACCGACATGAACCAGCCCCTGGGTACGCATATAGGAAACTGGCTGGAGGTTGTTGAATGTATAAATATTCTCCGGGGAGATGTAAAGAATGATCTGTATAAACTGACCATAAAGTTAGCAGGTGCTATGATCTACCTCGCTGAAAAAGCTTCAAGTTTGGAAGAAGGAACAAAAACTGCAGAATCACTCATAGCTGAAGGTAAAGCATTAGATAAATTTAAAGATATGGTTAAAGCTCAGGGAGGAGATATCTCATTTATTGAAAAACCTGAAAGCTATCCCCATTCAAAACATACAAAGAACATTGTCTCCGGAAAATCAGGTTATATCTCTGAAATCAACACGTACGAAATAGGCATGTCTGCCGTTGAACTGGGAGCAGGCAGAAAGACTAAAGATGATAAAATTGACCACAAATCCGGTATTATCTTTAATTGTAAAATCGGAGATACTGTAACTAAAGGCGATCTCCTTGCCCGGCTTTTTGCAGATTCCTCTGATTCTATTGAAGTCGCCCGGCAAAGGATATTGAAGTCAATTACTATCACTAATGAGAAACCCGCTGCTTTGAAGCTGATAAAAAAAATCATATCCTGACTTTTTAAACTAATTATTTATGACTCGCGGAGCGGGGTACAGTTAACCCCTGACTTCAAAGGCTGTGTGAAAATGTAAAGCGAAACGCCGTTTCGCTTACCTGCATCGTTAAAATGTTAATATACTTCAATAAAGTTACGCTTTTTTATCTCCCGGGTTTAATTTTCAAACAGCCTCTTCAGCCCGGGGATTAAATTAAATCTTAACCTCCGGTTTATTTCAATTCCTTCAGAGTACCTGTATATTTCACATATCTTTTAATAATGAAATTAAGGAGGAGTAATTATGTTATTTATAATAGCAATTCTTGCGGCTGCTGTTGCGGCTGCAGTTTATTTCGGGGCAAGGAAGAGAAACGCCAAACAGGAGGCTTTTTTTGCCTTAATAGGTGTAAGCGTGGCAACTTTAATTGCTGTTTTACAGTGTTGGACGATAATACCGGCCGGCCACGTAGGTGTAATCGATTTCTTTGGAAATGTCAGCGATAAGACTTTGTACCCTGGTGTTAATCTTGTGAATCCTTTAGCCAATGTTATTAAGTTTGACGCCCGTACACAGGAATTAAAAGAGACAATGACAGTTCCTTCTAAAGAAGGTTTAAGCATAGAACTCGAATTGAGTCTTTTGTTTAGTCTGAGTTTTGAAAATGCAAACAAAATTTATAAAACCGTAGGAGAAGATTACGTTGATAGAATTGTTGTCCCGCAATTTCGCTCCGTGGTCAGAGGGGTGACCTCACAGTATGATGCAAAGGCACTTTATACTGCCGAACGGGAACAACTTTCTAAACAGATTGAGACGGATTTGTTAAAGCTTGTAGGACCCAGAGGGATAAACATTGAATCATCGCCTATGCGTCAGATAACTCTACCGCCGGGATTAACTTCATCAATTGAAGAAAAACTAAAAGCAGAACAGGAGAGTCAGCGGATGCAGTTTATCCTTCAAAGAGAAACTCAGGAAGCTGAGCGGAAAAGAATTGAAGCGAAAGGGATAGCAGATTTCCAGGAAATTGTTTCCAAAGGTATTAGTGAACAGCTATTAAAATGGAAGGGAATAGAGGCAACAGAAAAACTGGCTGGTTCTGGAAATACAAAGATTGTTGTTATAGGATCCGGAAAAGATGGATTACCTTTGATCCTTGGAGGGAATTGAAACACCCCAAATATATTGACCGGGGAGTCATTTTATTCTTGCCTGATGTCAATTAATTACATAATTTTGTACCCGTAAGTCATATAAGAGATTATTATGAAGGGTTTAATAGATTTTCTGAATGTTCTGCTCCCTGTTCTTTATATAACAACTTTCATATTCTATTATTTAGATTTTATGAAGGGGGGCAAAGTATTTTCAAACTCAAAACGGCTCCTGCTTTTTCTGACGTTAATATTTCATTTGTTCTACCTCCTGTTCAGAACTCTGTATTTTGAACATCCTCCTATAACAAACGTTTTTGAAATATTTACTGTATTAGCTTTTGCTGTTGGTTTTTCATATTTCATACTCGAACTGGTAACCGACATCCGGGGAACTGGTTTATTTATCATCATAATTTCTATTCTATTCCAGCTCATATCCTCATTTTTCATCCAGGATCTGGTCGCTGTAAAAGATGTATTAAAAAGTAACCTCCTTGGTATTCATGTTTTCAGTGCATTGCTGGGATATTCAGCTATTACAATCTCCGCTGTCTACGGTTTTCTCTATTTAATCCTGTATAAAGAAATAAAACTGAACAAGTTCGGATTGGTTTTTAACAGGCTTCCCAGCCTGGAAGTGCTGGAAGTCCTGAGTTTCTATTCTGCAGTAATTGGATTTATTCTTCTGACGTTCGCGATAATAATAGGCATCATCTGGCTGCCGAAAGCGTTCCCTGATTTTTCTTATGCCGATCCTAAACTAATAGGGACCTCTATGGTCTGGATATTATATGGAATTGGCATTGCGAGCAAAGTATTTGGAAAATGGCGGGGCAAAAAGGTTGTCACTTTATCCATTATAGGATTTGTTCTGGCAATTGCCTCTACAATGCTTACTAACTTTTTAGCACAGAGTTTTCATTCTTTTTATTAAGCCGGTATGAATTTATCAGCCATATCAATAAATCACCGTTCGGCCCCGGTTGAGCTGAGAGAAGCACTTCACCTGAGTGAAGAAGAAATTGCTGAACTGGTAGAGAAGATTAAAGGCAGTCTTTTTAAGGAAGGCCTGGTAATTTCTACGTGCAACCGTACGGAAATATATGGTTTCGCCGTTGAAAAGACTACTCTGCCGGAGATAGAGAAAGTCCTGATCGGGCATAAGTCACTCCTCAATATTAAGGCTGACAATTTTCAATCATTTCATTCATTCTCAGCAATTGAACATCTGTTCAGAGTTGCAGCCGGTATCGATTCACTCCTCATCGGCGATAACCAGATTTTCAAACAGGTTAAGGATTCATTTCAGCTTGCAGAAGACCTTAATTTTTCCGGAGTTCTCTCTAAACGGATTTTCGATGCAGCTATAAAAACCGGCAAGCGGGCGATAAATGAAACTTTAATAAGTGAAGGGGCCGTAACAGTCAGTTATGCAGCGGTACAGCTTATAGAAAAAATATTCTCAAACCTGAGTAAGAAATCTGCCCTGATAATAGGCGCCGGTGAAACCGGGGAGATAGCAGCGAAACATCTGCGCGACAGGGGAATAGG
>Ga0075280_10000060_pt1 | contig 10567 bp, 6 predicted proteins | sample SF_Rice_10C_0N_4_FD_69780 | JGI IMG/M metagenome (GOLD analysis project Ga0075280, IMG submission 69780) | Rice paddy soil microbial communities from Twitchell Island, California, USA - SF_Rice_10C_0N_404 | ecosystem: Environmental > Terrestrial > Soil > Paddy field/soil | place: USA: Twitchell... | reverse complement strand
GTATTTTGAGAACCTGACAACTGCTGTTTAATGGACAATGCTTTTTCATGATATTTTATGGAGGTCATATAATCTTCCTTTGCCCAGGACAAGACCCCGATGACATGGTAGGTTTGGGCTACTTCTATATTATTCTCTCCTAATTTCTCTAATCCATAGTTCAAAGTTTCTTCCATAAGCTTATCCGCCGATTCGTACTTCGCCAGCATTATGTAATTCCAACCAATCCCGTTGCTGCAGGAGATCAATTTCCTGCATATATTTTGGTCTGTATTCTTTTCGTTGACGAAATCATAAATATCTTTCGCTTTTTCAAAATATACATTGGCACTGTCGTACCTGCCCGATCTGGATAGTGAATCTCCTTTTGAATAATATTTTTCTGCAATTGAGGTATCCTGTAAATGGTATGCTTCCTGGGAATATGATTTATAAAAATATGGTGAAATACAAAAAAATAATAAAATTGAAATTCGGATTATCATATGAGTTTTATTCCAACAACTTACAGGGATGCCTGTTGTTAAATAATTTTAATTTGATTGTTCAAAGGTAAACGGAAGGAAATTTCAATCAATAAATGATCAAAAGCAAATATATATCAGCTTTAATGTTTTCCGGCACACTGTGACCGGGGGAGGTCCGGATCAGGTGACGGATTCCGGATGCTACCCCGGATAGCGGTTGGCTTATTCAGGGCTTCAGATACCTGAGGCCTTAGCTGCGATATAGATTTTAGTTAAAATATACCTTTACAGTCACTACAGAGTTTTTGGGCGTTCTTATTTTTAATCTCTGCCCTTCAAATTTTAATTGTTCTCCGTCTTCTTCCATAAAATTTGATTTTACAACCTTAACAGGCGTTTCGGGAAATTCTATTTCTGCCTCTGTATCTTTGCCCTCACTTTCATACCACTGGAAAATGTAGGCATTCTCATCTTCAGCCTTCTTAAAAGTTGTTAATACCAGGTTCGGAGCATTCATACTTACAAAAGAATGTTCTGAAGGAAGAGTACCTTTATGCACGCCTGTCATAAACGGAATAAGTTTATAATTAAAGTCATACCCCTTATTCACGGTATTCGCATCTTCCCAATTTCCTCTATGAGGATAAAGTGAGTACTCTATCTGATGCTCGCCCCTGTCTGCTGTGGGATCAGGCCATTTGGGGGATCTGAGCAATGATAACCTCATTACATTGTCTTTTACATCATAGCCGTACTTTGAATTGTTCAGGAGACTTACACCGTAACCGTTGTTTGAAACATCCGCCCACCGGATCGCAGAGACTTCAAACCGGGCCTTATTCCAGGGAGTGTTCCTCTGCGTCGATCTTTTAATTGACCCGTAGGGTATCTCATATGTTGCTTCGGTATCCCTGACTGCCAGAGGAAATTCAACTTTAAGCATGGTTTTATCCTCCCACCAGTCTGCATCCGTGAGGAATTCTACCCTGTCAATTCCTTTGTACAAAATTATATCCTGCCTGAAGAATGAAGAAGGAAAATCAGGCGTCGGGAAATCTTTAACAACACCGGGCTGAAGGTAATTATGATATATACTTAATACAGTCCTTACGGGACCATCTTCTTTCAATTCAATCTTCTTAAGCTTCATTGGATATTCTACACCTGTCCATCCAATATTCCATGCATCCCACGCCGTCGGTTTATCCTCAAGCATCTGAAGCCTGTTCCCTTCTCCCGCTAAAACTTCTTTATTGTTTTTCTTATCATAGATACTTTTAATCCATCCGCTGTCCGGATCAACTGTAATTTTGAAATATTCATTCTCAATGATATTATTTGAAGCCAGCTTATTTCCCGATAAAGATGGCTGACTTTCTTCCTTCATTTTGTAAACTTTATATCCGTAAGATGGTACGCCTTCCGCTACAAATAATATTTTATTTTTATAAGTATCTTCGTTTACCATTTGTGAAGGAATTTCTTTTCCCTTATCATCATAAACTGCATAGCTGTTCAGATCGCCTTCAGGAAGTTCAATTATTACCACATCTTTTCTTTCCCAGGAAAGCGGGTTAAATACTACCACCGGTTTTCCATTCTTCGCAAATGATGTGTTTATATTATCTGCAATATTCTTTAACGCTTCGTTGGTTGTAAAGTCTGCTATATTAAGCGAATGTTTATACGTCTGCATAGCATCAATATAAATTTCGCGGATGCCAGACCCGGGAAGAAGATCATGGAACTGGTTCAGCATTACTCCCTGCCATGCTTCTTCAAGATCGTCGTTTCTGTATTTCCCTTTGTACAGCAGACTGGAAACTGATGATAACTTTTCAGCATTGGTCAATTTTATTTCGCTAAGCCGGTTATATTTTTTCATATTGGCCTGGGTTGTATATGTGCCGCGGTGATACTCAAGGTAGAGTTCATCATCCCAGACTGGAACATCCGACAGGTCCTGCTTCTTCATCCAGTCCAGATACTCCTTCGTGGTTCCGTAGACAACATTCGGATAGATGTCAAGTGTTCTTAAATGCTGAATTCTGTCGATCATCTCAATGGAAGGTCCGCCGCCGTGGTCGCCAACCCCGAACAGTACAAGCATATTAGTAAAACCGGTATTGGCTTCAAACTGTCTCAGCCAGTCGACCAGTCCGTATGCCTGCGTAATTGTATTTACATAATCAAAAGGAAAATAAGAAAGTATTTTAGAGCCGTCAGGCGATTCCCACCAGAAGACACGGTAAGGGAAAACATTTGTATCATTCCATCCGATCTTCTGGGTAACAAAAGCATCAATGCCTGCGTTCTGATAAAACATAGGCATATTCCAGTTATAGCCGAATGAATCGGGATTCCATCCGATATGAATATCCGCCCCAAGTTTGTTCTTGAAATATTTTTTCGCATAGAGGATCTGTCTCATCCAGGAAGGTCCGTCAATAAGATTGCAGTCCGGTTCAATCCACATACCTCCTATTGCTTCCCATCTGCCCGCAGCCATTTTCTGTTTTATTCCGCTGAAAACATCAGGATAATAATCTTCCATCCATTTATAGTACTGCGCGGCGCTCTGCGTATAAGTAAACTCAGGTTTTTCATCCATCATATGAAAGACAGAGCTGAATGTATTTTTGCATACTTCAATAGTTTCTTTTTCCCTCCACAGCCACGCCGCATCTATATGGGCATTAGAATCGAAAAACAATGTAAACTTATGGGCAAATTCTTTTATGGATCCAAGCTGTGACCTGACCTTATCCATTGATGCTTTGAACTTTTCAATATCCCCGCTGCCCAGGGCATCAATATCAACTTCAGAAGCGAGTTGCTGCAGGAGTTTATTCAGTTTAGTCTTTTCCGCCTGATTTATTTTCGATTTATCAATGCCTGGATCTGTCTTTACTCTCGCATTTGTCTGATAGGTATCAAAGCTGAGGAGTTTCTGTCCTACTTTCATACTCAAAGAGAAATCCAGTATCGACTGTCTTAATTCCTTTGTACCAGCCATATCGATCCTTGCACGCAGTAGCCGAAGCGGGCCGCCCGTGTTTATTGCTTTAATGGCAATCAGAAATTTATCACCCGGTTTGGCATTCTCCGTAAGAATAAACTCTCCATCCCATGGAAAGTAGCCTTTGTTTTCTCCATTTACATAGAAGTAGCCGTAATCATCAATGGAAACAAGAAATGTAATCTTCCCTTCTACGGGTTTTCCAAGTATTGTTTCAGGAAGGATGATCTCTTTCCTGAGCCAGCAGGAATCCTCGTAATTTTTCTCATCCACCCTGAGAATTCCCCAGGCAGAATCATCGAATTCTGATGATGTAGGATCCCCTTCTATCGGTTTAGCCAGGTCGGGACTAATCCTCCAGTTGTTAAAACTGTTTGCTGTCAGTGAATCGAGTGCATCCGACAATTTATCAACGTTTGTCTGTGCCATATTTAGAACCGAAAATAATATAAAAAAGAAAAAGGTTACTGCTTGTATATATGATTTATTCATGATCTACTATGGGATTTTTTTAGAAAGATTATTTAAGATTTGAAAGAGACGGGTGGATACGCAAGTTTTAGTTTTCATTTTGCAAATCTAAATAAAACCAGCATTATTATTTAATCTTTGGTAATCCTCCTCTTTTCTATTGACTTATAACGACCGAATTAATTAAGTTCGGAATTATAAACATGTCCTTTCCATCGGCTTTTTTTAAGGGAATAGAAATGAAACCTGCGATACTTTTTTTCCTTATTATTTCATCTGCTTTTACCGGCTGCTCGACAACTTATTATCTGAAAGATTCCCGTTCCGAAGAGAATTTTTATGCAGATTATAATAAATCCGCAAGCAAAAAAAATATTGAAGTGATATTGAACAGGGATAGCATTATGTGCTATGATAATCATTCTGTGATAAGAAATGATACACTCTATATCTTCGAAAGGGAATCAGAGGAAAAGAGATATCATCTGCCGACCGGTGAAATAAGGAGCATCCATTACATTACTCACGATTTTAAAAATGCTGATTTAGTATTGAATACCGGAATAAAATTAAACGCTGAATCAATCTTTATTTCTGGTGATTCTGTCAGCTTTAACGGGACCAGAGAATGGATTAACAAAAAACCACTCGTGCGAGTTGATGAAATTAAGAATGTCAGCTATAAAGATCACTTGAGAGGCGTAATTCACGGTGTCCTTGGAGGCATCCTGCTTGGCGGGGCTTTAGGTGCAACCGGATGGATTATTCAGCCACCTGATGGTCATGGACAGATTGACCATTATGGAGCAACTCTTGCAGGAGCATTTTCAGGTTTAATAATAGGAGGAGTGGTCGGCTATTTAATCGGTTTTAATGTAAATTATCAGTTTAATCCGGGAAGATAATTTAACTCTTTCTCAACTGGTCAAGCAGAACAGCAAGTAATATTACAACACCAACAACAACCTGCTGAACGTAGCTGCCGACATTTAATAAATTCAAGCCGTTCCGGAGTACTGCAATTAACATAGCTCCAAGGAATGTTCCTATTATGGTACCTCTCCCGCCGAAAAGACTTGTGCCTCCCACAACAACCGCAGCGATTACATCAAGTTCGTACATCAGTCCTGCATTGGGCTGCCCTGAATTTATTCTTGAGGCCAACAGTATACCAGCCAGCGCAGAAAGTACTCCGGAGATGATATAAACGGAAATCAGGATCCTGTTTGTTTTGATTCCTGCAAGACGCGCCGCTTCAACATTTCCGCCTACTGCATAAACATATCTTCCGAAACGTGTCCTGGTAAGTACAATATGAGAGATTATAAAAACAATGACCATTATTACTGTAGGAACAGGAATTCCGATTATCCTTCCGCCTCCCAGGTAAGCAAACACATCAGGCAGTTCCCAAATTGGTCTTCCCCCGGTATAAACGAATGATGCTCCCCTCCAGATCGTCATCAGGGCAAGGGTAACTATAAACGGAGTTATCTTAAACCGGGTTACGAATATACCTGCAATGTACCCTGAGAATACACCGAACAATAAGCCTGCGAGAATACCCAGTGTAAGACTCACATAAACCGGTAGATCAATCCTGAGAACGCTGGTAGTAAGTATACCGGCAAATGCGACGAGCGATCCTACAGACAAATCGATCCCTGCCGTCAGTATTACGAAAGTCATACCTGCAGCTATAATGGCTGTAATCGAAGCCTGTAATGAAATATTTAAAAGATTTTCTGTAGTGAAAAAGTATTGTGAAAACTGAGAGAATAAGATTACCTCAGCTGCAAGGGCAAGACCTATACTGAATTCACTAATAATCTTGACAAGTTTTCCTCTCGTGATTTCAGCCTGCATTTTTTACCTTTTGCGAATGTTTCCCCCCGGAAAATTTAGTTGCCAGTTCAAGGATTTTTTCCTGTCCTGCTTCTTCGTAACTGAGAGTTCCTGTTATTCCTCCCTCGCACATTACAATTATCCTATCCGAAATTCCGATTAGTTCAGGAAGTTCGGATGATATTACAATGATGCCTTTACCCCCTTCTGCAAGGTTATTTATAAGAGTGTAAATCTCATATTTCACTCCGACGTCAATGCCGGCTGTCGGCTCATCAAAAATTAAAATATCCGAATTTGTTTCAAGCCAGCGTGCAAGAACAACCTTCTGACGGTTGCCGCCGCTTAATGCTTCTACACCTGTTTCAATTGAAGGAGCTTTAATCCTCAACTGCCCGAACTGCTTTTTTACCTCCGATTTTTCTTTTTGTTTATCTATAAAGAAACCTTTCAGCATATTCCCCAGGCTTGATACCGATATATTTTCCCGTATACTCAGGTTAAGAAACAAACCAAAAAGATTCCGGTCCTCTGTAAGAAGAGCTATTCCTGCTTTTATTGCTTCTTCAGGAGAAGTTATATAGATCTCTTTGTCGTTGATAAATACTCTGCCCGAACTGATTTTGTCGGCACCGAAAATTGCCCGCACCAGTTCACTCCTGCCCGCACCAACCAGTCCCGCAATGCCAAGCACCTCCCCTTTATTCAGCGAGAAAGAAATATTATTTAATTTATCCGAATTTATATTTTCAATCCTTAGTATTTCTTTTCCTTTAACAGCTTTATTCCTGGGATATTCCTCAGCAAGTTCTCTTCCCACCATAAGCCTGATGAGATCATTTTTATTAACTGCTTTCATTTCTGCCGAATGAACCAGCTGACCATCACGTAAAACAGTAACACGGTCACCAATATCAAAGATCTCTTCCAGTCTGTGGGATATGTAGATAATCCCCACTCCCCCGGATTTTAATTTCCGTATTACTTCAAACAAATTCTTTATTTCCTTGCTTGTTAAAGGAGCCGTCGGTTCATCCATCGCAATTATTTTTACATTTCCCACGATTGCTTTGGCTATTTCAACCATCTGTCTTTCAGCAGTGCTGAGTTTTGAAACGGGAAGATTCACATTCAGTTTTTCACCCAGCCGGGCAATAGTTTCTGCAGCTTTAACATTCATTTCCTTTTTATTCAGGAAGAGAGAATCTTTTATCTCGATGCCGAGAAAAATATTAGCTGCGGCTGAGAGTTCGGGAACGAGTTTAAAGTCCTGGTAGATAATACTTATTCCAAGGGCACGGGATTCAAATGGAGAAGAATATTCAACCATTTCCCCGTTTAATCTAATCTCCCCTCCGTCCTTCTTTACTGCACCGGATAAAACCTTCATCAGAGTAGATTTGCCGGCCCCATTTTCACCGACAAGGCAGTGCACCTCACCGGGGTACAGATCAATCGATACTTTATTAAGAGCAAGTACTCCGGGATATTGTTTAACAATCTCCCGCATCTCTAAAAGCTTAGTCATTTAGAAGCATTTTGTTTTTGGAGAGCTTCTTTATCAACTATACCTACTGCAACAGGAACATTAGCAGGAACAATTTTATTATTAAAATAATCATTGATGGTATCTATTGTCCTGATCCCGATTAGCTTCGGGTACTGAACCACATCTGCTTTTAACGGTGAATCTTTCATTATCGCATCTACTGCCGGCGGAGTGGCATCATAACCTATTATTACAATGCCCTTTCTGTTGAATTGATTTACTGCATCCAGGGCTCCCAGTGCTGTGTCGTCATTTATTCCGAAAATCCCATCTAACTGAGGATTAGCCTGGAGTGCATCAGCGGTAACCTGGAGAGACCTGTCGCGTACACCCTGTCCGTTCACATCAGCAACAATTTTTATATCAGGAGATTTCATAATCGCTTCCCTGAACCCTGCAACTCTGTCAAGCACAGAAGTAATTGCCGGCTGGTTAATAATTGCAACATTCCCTTTTCCGTTTAATAATTTGGCGAGGTACTCACCTGCCAGCCGTCCTCCCTGAACATTATCTGAGGCAATGTGGGAAACAACCTTCCCTTCTTCGGCAGCTATATCTGCTGTAAATACAGGTATACCGGCTCTATTTGCTTCACCGATTCCCGAACCGATTCCCTTTGAATCAACCGGGGATATAATAATCGCATCAACTTTACGTGAGATAAAATCCTCAATCTGAGATACCTGTTTTCCAAGGTCCCAGTCGGCCGATGTAATTATTAATTTATATCCATATTTAGAGGCTTCATTCTGCAGCCCCTCTTCGAGATCGCGGTAGAATATATGGCCGCGTGTTAAAAGACTTACTCCTATTGTTTTTGAACTTTGAGCCGGATTCTCATTCTTATTGCTGCATGAGAAAAGCATTAGGGGCATTAACAAAATCATTAAAAAAGAGATGAGTTTATTCATATAGCACCGGGAGTTATGTGTTTATTAAGGATTTGATTCCATATTGATCAGTTATTTAAAAGCATTATGTTAAATGTAATTAAAACTATAAATTAATTTAAGTGCCCCGCTGATTAAAAGCAGATTATTTCGTTCATTCTGATCAATTCTTATTAATCCTAATTGCTGATAACCCTGGCGATATTATTAGATAATTGTGGAAAGTGTTTGATTCTCTGATTGAGAACCTGGATGATTGAAAGAGCAGTAAAACATACAGTAAGGCAGGACGGAAAGTTTTATAATTAATATTTTAAGGGTACTGTAAAAAAGCAGCAATGCAATTTCCGGAGGACGGAATTGCAAAACACCAGCTAAAAAGCGGCCTTTACTTTCTTCAATTTCCTTTTGGGAAAATCCCGACGCATTAGGAAATAAGTATGCCGGGAACCGGAAATAATGCATGGGTGACATTTCATTCCGGAAATGAATCTGATACTTTTTATAATTGGAAGTGATCTACAATATAACTACTGAGAAATTATGAAGGTTCAGATCATCATAACATCAGAAAGAAATTATTGTTGACCGGGTAAATTGTCAGGAATGTGATCCCCTACATTCCTTATTTTTTTTCTTCCATTTTTGTTCCTTCAGAGGCAAGCCGAATAAGCTTTCTGAAGTGAGCCATTTTGTCTTTATCAGACATCAAAGATTTGTGTTTGAATCTTTTTACCACCTGGCTCAATTTTATATCCCCCTGACCTTGATGCTGAGATCTTCTGCTAAGGTAATCCTTAAGAATTCTCACCTGCTCCGAGGTCGGTTTATTAGTTAGATTTATCTTGGGCATAGGACTCATCAAGAATTAATTAATTGTCGTTTTACTATTTTTTATTTTAAGGGGATTATTTGCGCTCTGTAAAAGTAAATACATCGGCAAATAAAAACAAGTATTTGCGGCTAAATCAGATAATTTCATAGCCGCCTGTCACTTTCACTAACCGAAGCCGTTTTATATGAACGATTTTGAGGCTTATTTGGTTCCCGGGAGAAGAAATTCAGCCCTTATCTCCATATCTGTTAAGATAATAAGCAGACATCACAAGTCCAAGGTGTGAGAAAGCCTGGGGATAATTTCCAAGGTATTCTCCTGAATCAGCATCAATCTGTTCAGAAATCAGTCCAGTATCGCTCATATATTTTTCAAAACCCTTAAATAATTCTGAGGCTTCTTCACTTTTCCTCATAATTGCCAGGGCTGAAATATACCAGTAAATACATAAAATAAAGCTGCTATCCTCACCTTTCAGTCCATCATACGCTCTATAGCGATACATAAATACCTTATTTTCTTCAAGTTCTTTATAAGTATTATCAATGATCGTTTTTGTAATATCTTCATGTTTATCAAGGAATTGTAATAAAACAAAAAGAAAGTTGGTGGCATCTACATTTTCAGCACCTGCATACTGCATCAGGTTTTTCTTCGAAGAATCATAACAATTTTCCCAAATCCAGTTATAAATCTCACTTCTTAATTCTCTTAAATCGTCAGTTTCCTCACTTGTAAGTCCGAGATCGTCTTTCATCCTCAGGGTCCTATCGACACCCGTCCAGCACATTACTTTACTATAGGTATAGTGATATTGCGGTCCCCGAACCTCCCAGATACCGCTGTCAACGTCTTTCCACTTCAGCTTAATTTTTTTAATTAATGCCATGATTGAGCTTTTATCGATTATGACACTATCCTTTTGATTTTTTGCCATAAAATAATGCGCGTCGATAAGTGTACCGTATACATCTAATTGAAGCTGGTTGGTTGCGTTATTGCCTATTCTAACAGGTGAGGAATTTTTATAACCTTTCATACCCAATTCCACTTCCGTCGGGGCAACATCACCCCATATCGTATAAACAGTATTTATATCAAATTCCTCTTCTTTATGGCGCAGGGCTATGTTCTGTATAAATTTGAAGAAGCTCTCAGCCTCCTCGGTATATTCGGCAATGTGGAATGCATAGAGAGTAAAAGTTGCATCACGAATCCATACATACCTGTAATCCCAGTTCCTTACACCTCCTATTTCCTCGGGTAATGAAGTTGTGGGAGCGGCCACTATTGCGCCTGTAGGATAGAACAGCATCATTTTAATAGTAATAAGGGAGCGAATTAATTGATTCTTGTAAAAATCAAAAAAATGACCTTTTGCCACCCAATCATGCCAGAATCTTTTAGTCGATTTTTCAAGGTCCTGCCCTTTATATGTGGAGTTATTTTTACCGACTATAAATTCAAGCACAAGTTTTTTTTCTTCATTTC
>Ga0075280_10000059_pt1 | contig 10583 bp, 5 predicted proteins | sample SF_Rice_10C_0N_4_FD_69780 | JGI IMG/M metagenome (GOLD analysis project Ga0075280, IMG submission 69780) | Rice paddy soil microbial communities from Twitchell Island, California, USA - SF_Rice_10C_0N_404 | ecosystem: Environmental > Terrestrial > Soil > Paddy field/soil | place: USA: Twitchell... | reverse complement strand
ATATGGAATAAATTCTACTGATGACGGTGGATTCATTGTTTCCGGCTTGTATAACTGGACCGATGCATGGCTCCTCAGGACGGATGCCGACGGAGATACTTTGTGGACAAAAACCTACGGCGGTTCGGATTATGATGAAGCGAATTGCCCTCTTCAAACTTCAGATAATGGATACATCTTCTGCGGAAGCACAGCTTCAATGGGAGCCGGTGAGCTTGACGCATACGTTGTAAAAACCGACTCGGCTGGTAATATGATCTGGCAGAAAACATATGGTGGAAGCGGCTACGATGAGGGCAGAAGGATCGTTGCCAAACCGGGCGGCGGATATATGATCCTTTCAAACACCGATTCACAGATCTCCGGTGAATTTAATTATTATTTAATTTCTGCAGATGAGAATGGCGATACTCTATGGACAGAGACAATCGGAAAGAACGGTGGTGAAGACAGGGCTTATGATTTGCTCAATATTTCACAGAGTGAATATATTATTGCCGGTTCAACTTTCGATGCTGTAAACCTTGGAGAAGCAACATTAACTGTAGTTAATGATGATTCAGCACCGGTGGGAGTTAAAGATGAGGAAAATAATATTAGCGGTTACCATCTCGCGGATGCATATCCGAATCCATTTAATCCCTCCGCCACAATAGAATACAGTGTTGGAAATATCACTGCAGGAGCACCGGGAAATCAGATGACTACGCTGAAGATTTATGATGTACTCGGAAATGAAGTTGCTGTGCTGGTAAATAGAGTTCAGTCGCCGGGTCAGTATAAAATTAAATTTAATGCCGGGGGATTGGCTTCAGGTCTGTATTTTTACAGACTGCAGTCGGGCAACTTTGTACAGACTAAAAAGTTAGTGCTGCTAAAGTAGGCTGTTTAACTCTCTCTGAGGGTATTATTTTCTATTTACTTTGTGAGCAAACTTAATATTATAGCAGAAGCCGAAGCCACATTAAGTGATTCGGCTTTTCCTTTTTTCTTTATAGAGATAATATGATCTGAAACTTCACGTACACTATTGTCCGGGCCATGAGCTTCATTCGAAAACACAACAATACATTTTTCCGGAAACATAAAATCATAGACATCCTCTCCCATAAGGTCGGAACAAATAATACTATATCCTTTCTTTTTCAGTTCCTCCAGCTGTCTTATTCCAGTATCTTCAAAGATATTCAGGTGGAAAACCGATCCCATACTTGACCGCACTACTTTTGGGTTATAAAGTTCAACGGATCCGTTGCTCATCAGTACATCACTTATCCCGAACCAGTCGCAGTTCCTTAAGATAGTTCCGGTATTCCCGGGATCGGCAATGTTATCGAGGTAAACTAATAAAGGCCGGCTTAACTTCTTTAATTCTGAACGATTACTGATAAATGGAAAAATAGCAATTACTTCCTGGGGAGTTTTTGTATCAGTCAGCTTTCTCAGGTCAGCAGCCATGATCAGTTCAATTCTGCAGTTCTTCAGTGAATTAAAAAAATCTTTCTGCGCTTCAAAGAATGATGTCGTTGTTAGTATCACCTCCGGTACTAACCCGCTTTCAATCCCCTCCGCAACAAGCTTGTCTCCTTCAGCGGTAAACTTTCTCTCCTTCTGCCTGTACTTTTTCTGCAGCAGGGAGGAATAATATTTGATCTCCGCGTGTGTTATCATATAAGCTTATCGTAATTTTGGCTTGTGCCGCTTTCCTCATCTTCTGCAAGCTGCTTTAAGTTTGGCCAGGTATAAATCCCTGTATTATGCCCGTCCTTCCAGTTTATCTGAATGGCATAACCTCCAACCTGTTTAATTCCGGCTACCTTATACATATCGGGATGGACAGCTTTTTTTGCCGGTCGGTAGGTCTTCATTAACACGGTTTCACCTTTGCACGATGCGCAGGGACATTCATCACGAAGATATTTTAACCCTATCTCACTTTCCGTGCCGTCATTCCATTTAATATATAGCTTACTATTTTCTTTTATTTTTATTTGTTTGGGAGACATCAATAGAAATCCTTCGATTGTTAATACTGTCATAAATTGAATACATATTGAAATGAAAAGATAGAAGTTTAAACTCTTTATTTCCAGTGTGACTTCCTTTTTTAGGTATTCACAAGTTTTGAGTTTATTTAAGCTGGAATATGTTTATTTTTAATTGTTATAGAAATTTTACTAAAGGAATTAACATCCTGTAAAAGCGATACTTCAAAAGAGGGAAAAGTTGATGACCTTTCCTTTAATCATTTAATCAACTTCAGACAGAGGAGAAATAATGAGAAATTTTTTACTGCTCTTTATACTTTTAACTGCTGTTATATTTCCGCAGAATTGGGAAAAAATCGATTCGGTATTTACGCCCGGCGGTGTAACCCTTCAGTCTTTCACAGCTCCGGTATTCGGAGATCTTGATGATGACGGCGATTTTGATCTTGTACTGGGAAGTTCAGGACTCGAAATAGAATACTTCGAAAATACCGGTACGAACATTTCCCCTGTATTTCATAAAGATGCTTCGATGTTTTCATCAATTTACGCTGGAGGTTATCAATATACCAATTCCTATTATCCCGCTCTCTGCGATCTTGACAGTGATGGTGACCTTGACCTGACAATAGGGGGTTATAACGGAATCTTATATTATGAAAATACAGGCACACCCTCAAACCCTTCCTGGGATGATGTCAATACTACGTTATTCGCAGACGCCAACGGGGACATCGGAACAGATGCAAGGCAGGCTTTCGTCGATCTTGATAACGATGGTGATCTGGATATGGTTGTTGGAATCGGCGAATCACTTCTCGGCGGTCCTGATCCCGGTATTAGTATGGGCTTCCGGAATATTGGCACTACCACCGTCCCTTTATTCCTGAGAGATGATGCTCTTGTTGCAGGCATTCCCGATGTGGGTTTGAATGCTTATCCTTCCTTTGCTGATCTTGATAATGATAACGATTTTGATTTATTGATGGGCAGAGACGGGGCGGCAGTTTATTATTATAAAAATACCGGCAGTCCGGAAGTTCCTGTCTGGACAACAGACAATACAGTTTTTTCTGTTGTTGAAACCATTAACTACTGGAAAGACCCCACATTCTGCGACCTCGATGGCGATAATGATGCCGACCTGATTTACGGTACAGATAACGGCGATCTGTTCTTCTATGAAAATACCGGAACCATTACAGATCCGCAGTATCAATATAATCCTGCATATTTCAGGGTAATTAAATCAAGCGGTTCTTCCACAGTTTCTTTTGCCGATTATGATAATGACGGTGATTTTGATATGCTTTCCGGTTCTCCATATGATGGGCTTATATATGCAAAGAATAATGGAAGCAGCCTTATCCCGTCCTTTGATACAGCATCCGTGATTTTCAACGGCATTGATCCGGGTTTCAGGTGTTCACCTGTTTTTATAGATATCGATAATGATATGGACTATGATATTGTTTCCGGCTACTCAAGCGGAGGCATAAAATTATATGTGAATGATAACGGAACTTTTACTGAAAATACAACTGTGTTTTCTAATGTCAGCGTGAACTATCAGAGCATACCGGCTTTTGTCGATATAGACGGAGATAACGATCCTGATCTTCTTGTCGGTTCAGAGGACGCAGGTAATACAAAGTTTTACTTAAACGATGGGAATAATTCCTTTACACAGAATACAACTTTCTTCTCCTCAGTAAGTTTCCCAGGTTACTGCCGGCCTGCATTTGCGGATATAGATAATGACGGCGACTATGATTTATTTATAGGGAGGCTAAGCGGAAGTATTAATTATTATGAAAATACAGGGGATCGTTACAACCCGGTATGGACTTCTAATAATAGTTTGACATCAGGAGTGAGTGTAAAACAGTCTGCTCATCCCGGCTTTGCTGATCTCGACGGTGACGGAAGAGTTGATATGATCCTTGGTGAGTATGACGGTAATTTCACTTTCTATAAAAATCTGTTTGCAGTCATTCCTGTTGAGCTGACAAGCTTCACATCAGAAGGTTCACAGACAGGTGTCAGTTTAACCTGGTCAACTGCCACCGAAACGAACAATAAGGGATTTGAAATTCAGAGAAGCAACCAGTCGGATCCCGGCAAATGGACAAAAGCCGGGTATGTTGAAGGAAAAGGAACAACAACACAGCCCCAGGACTATTCTTTTATCGATGATGATCTGCCGGCGGGTATTTATTCATATCGTCTGAAGCAGTTTGATTATAACGGATCATTCACGTTCTCGAAGATAGCTGAGGCAAGTGTAAACGCTCCACTCCAGTTTTCTCTAAGTCAGAATTATCCAAACCCCTTTAATCCTTCGACGATTATAAAATACAGCATCCCTCAGGATGGTTTCGTTAGTCTTAAAGTATATAACACACTGGGACAGGAAGTAGCAGCACTTGTAAACGGCTTTACCAGGGCAGGCGAGCACGAAGTAATATTCAATGCCTCTGCCGGCGGGTCCCATATCACAAGCGGAGTTTATTTCTATAAACTTGAATCGGGCCACAATGTGTCTGTCAGGAAATTTATTCTTCTAAAGTAGCAGCTGAGATTGACCTTCATGGGCCGGAGTTGAACCTCCGGCCCGGAGGTTTTTGAGAATTAGATTTATATCAACTCAAGGAAAATAAAAAGGGGGTATCTTTACGGAAATAAATAAAAAGATACAGAGAAGCAGATGGAATATAAGAATTTAGGTAAAACCGGACTAAAGGTATCGAGGATATGTCTCGGCTGTATGAGCTTCGGTAGTCCGCAGTCGAGAAAGTGGATGCTGGATGAAGAGCAGAGCAGGCCTATAATTAAAAAGGCTGTTGAAGAGGGGGTAAACTTTTTCGATACTGCTAATATGTATGCAGGAGGTTTAAGCGAAGAAATAACCGGCAAAGCACTGGCAGACTTTACAAAGCGTGAAGAAGTTGTTATCGCAACAAAGCTTTTCTTCCCGATGAGGAAAGATGTTAACAGCAAAGGACTCTCCCGTAAACAAATATTTACTGAAATAGATAACAGTCTCAAACGCCTTAATACCGATTACGTAGATCTGTACCAGATACATCGCTGGGATTATACTACTCCCATCGAAGAAACACTTGAAGCACTTCATGATGTCGTCAAATCGGGTAAGGTGAGGTACATAGGTGCATCATCGATGTTTGCCTGGCAGTTTGCCAAGGCGCTTTATCTAGCGGATATGAATGGATGGACGAGATTTGTTTCAATGCAGCCGTATTATAATCTGCTCTACCGGGAAGAGGAAAGGGAGATGCTGCCTCTTTGTCTAGAGGAAGGTGTAGGGGTTATTCCCTGGAGTCCTCTTGCAAGAGGGCACCTTGCACGTCCCTGGCCGAAACAGTCGGATACAGAGCGCGCAAGAACAGATGAATACGGTAAAACATTGTACGAAAAAACTGAAGACGAAGACAAAAAGGTTGTCGATGCGGTATCTGAAATATCTAAAGCAAGACGGATATCTCAGGCACAGCTAGCACTTGCATGGCTTCTTTCCAAACCTGCAGTAACTGCTCCGATTGTCGGTACAACTAAAATGAAGCACCTCGAAGATGCTATAGCCGCAGTATCAATTAAGCTTTCTGATGATGAGATCAAAAGGCTTGAGGAGAAATATGTGCCTCACACTGTTACCGGCATAGGTTATCCATAGGTAAAGCAAAAGCAATTAATAATCTGAACTGCTCATTCATACTTTAACGACTTTACGGGATTAGCAACAGCCGATTTTACAGCCTGATACGACACGGTTAATAAGGCAATGGCGAGTACTGTTACTCCGGCAAATAAAAATATATTAACCCCAAGCTCAGTTTTATAGGCGAAATCGCTCAGCCAGTTCTTCATAATAAAATATGCAGCCGGCCAGGCCGCAAGATTAGCGAGTGCGACCAGTATTAAGAATTCCTTTGATAACATTTTAACGATATCCGTGATACTTGCCCCCAGAACTTTCCTTATCCCTATTTCCTTTGTCCTTTGTTCCGCGGTAAATGCTGCCAGTCCAAAAAGGCCTAGGCAGGCTATTATTATAGCCAGCATCGCAAAGATCGTAAATACTTTTTCTGACTGAATTTCAGACTGATATGCCTCAGCAAAGTATTCATCAAAAAAAGAATATTCCATCGGTTTGGCCTGACCGAAATTTTTCCATTCTGCTGAAAGATATTTAATTGTTTTGCTGATATCGCGCGGATAGAATTTAACAGAGAGAAACTCAGCTTCGGGCTCATTGAGCAGAACAAATGCTGCAGGCCGGATTTCATCCTTTAACGACTGCAGATGGAAATCTTTTACTACACCGATAACATTGAAACTGGCTGTCTTCCCTCCATCGAGATTATGCAGAAGTCTTGAATTCAATGGATCAGTGAAATTTAATTTCTTTACTGCAGCTTCATTTAATATTATAGCGGAAGAATCAGTGATAATATCTCTGCTGAAGAATCTTCCTACCTTCATTTTCATTTTATAGGTATTCAAAAAATTATAATCTACAGGTAAAAGAATGAGAGTCTCATTCTCGTCCGACGGACCCTCCTTCCTGAAAATATTCGCTGAAAGATCGTGATCGGGGAGTCCCTGCGACAATGAAGCATCCGTGACGTTTGAATTCTCCCTTACAGTATTAGCAAATGCGAATTGCTGTTGACCGAGATCGCTGATGTTCTTAACAACCAGAACCTGGTCTTTGTTAAAACCGAGGTTTTTATTCCTGATGTACTGCACCTGGTTATATATCACAAAAGTGCCGATGAAAAGTATAATGGAAGTTGCAAACTGGAAAACAACGAGTCCCTTCCTGAGCAACCCGCCGGTTTTACTGCCCGCTGCTTTTGATTTCAAAACTGAAACAGGCTTAAATGAAGACAGCAGCAGGGCGGGGTACAAGCCGGCCGCAATTCCTAAAAGAATAGTGAATATTAATAAGGCCGGAATAGCATATAAATTCCCGATACTAAGCGACAAATGTTTACCTGTTAATTCATTAAATGCAGGGAGGGAATATTCCACTATCATCACGGAGAGCAGCACCGCTATGAAACAAAGCATAATGGATTCAGTTAAAAACTGTTGTATAAGCTGACTCTTTTTTGAACCGAGTACTTTTCTTACTCCTATTTCATTTGCTCTTTTAGAGGATTTAGCTGTTGAAAGGTTGATGAAGTTTATGCAGGCAATGATTAAGATAAATACTGCTACGGCTGAAAAAAGATAGACCGTGCTGATACTTCCTGTATCCTTAAATTCATTAAATACATTCGAATAAAGATGGATCTTAGTTAGAGGAACAAATACAAAAGAAAAGTCATTCCCCTTGTCAAGGAATTCCTTATAGCTTAAACCGAATGCGGCCTGGACGATCGGGCCGATATGTTTTTCGGTTACTGAATATATTTTATCGTTCAGTTGATCAGCAGTAACACCCGGACGTGTCAGCACATATGTATGTGCAAAAGAGCCGAACCAATTTGTCTCTTTGTTTTCAGGAAGGGTATTATACGATGCAATGAAATCAAATTCGAAGTGTGAATTTCCAGGTACTGGTTCAACTACACCCGTAATTAGATAATCCTGTCCGTTTGAAAGCGTAAGCCGTTTTCCAAGGGGATCATCAGAAGCGTAATATTTTTCAGCTGTTTTGGTTGTTATAACTACGGTATTAGGCTGCATCAGTGCAGTCCGGGAATCTCCTCTTACAAAATTTATTGTGAAGATGTCGAACATTGAAGAATCGGCATAAAAGAATTTATCTTCTTTTATATATTCCGCATCTTTTTTGACATAAATGTTCGTACCCTTCAGGATACGAACAGTCCTTTCAATTTCGGGATATTCAGAAGCAAGTACTCCTGCCAGCGGTACCGGGGAATTGGCAAGGTTAAACCTATTTCCGCCAATGTTGTAGTGTGCATTTACCCTGAATATTCTATCGGCACTTATATTGAAGGTATCATAGGTTAATTCATCAGCTACAAACAGGCCGATAAGTATAAAGCAGGCCACCCCTATTGCAAGGCCGGAAATGTTCACAAAAGAAAATACTTTGTTCTTCAGAAGATTTCTGATGGTTGTCTTCAGATAACTTTTGATCATTTTTTACTCCTAAAGAAATTATTACTCGTATCTTAAACTCTCTATGGGGTTTGCTATAGCCGCCCTTATCGCCTGGTAGCTTACTGTAACCACAGCAATAAGAAGCGCGCTTACTCCGGATAGTATAAACACCCATATATTAAAGTTTATCCTGTATGCAAAATTTTCCAGCCATCCGTTCATAAAGTAATAAGCCAGAGGCCACGCTACTAAGTTCGCTATCAGGACCCACTTGGTAAACTCTTTTGTCAGCATATAAATAATTTCCGGTATGCTTGCCCCAAGCACTTTTCTTATACCTATCTCCTTCGTCCTCTGTTCAGCTGTATAGGCTGCCAGCCCCAGCAGACCGAGACATGCAATAAATATAGCAAGTATGGAAAAAATTGAGAAGATCTGACCGGTTCTCTGTTCCGAAGTATAAAGCTTTGCAAAATCATCATTAAAGAAAGCGTACTCAAAAGCCTGGTTCCCGGCATATTTGTGCCATATCCCGGATATACTCTGTATTGTGATTTTAGCATTCTGAGGTGTAAATCTTAAAGATATATATCTGCCGAAATCATTTTGTCTGTAAAGTCTGAAGACAAGAGGCTCAATGGTCTGATGCAGTGACTGAAAATTAAAATCATCTGTAATTCCGACGATCCTGTATTTAATGTTATCGCCGATCATGACAAGATTTTTCCCGACAGGATCTTTAAGCCCAAGGGCTTTGACCGCAGCCTCATTCATAACTACTGACATAGAGTCATTACTGTAATCACGTGAAAAGAACCTGCCTTCTTTCATTTTTATCTGGTAGGTATTTATAAACCCGTAATCTGTATTAATTACTTTTATATCATGGACATCCTCGGGTCCGGTATCTTCAAGTTTAAATGCCGTGTCGCCGAATAATCCACCTGGTATGGCTGAAGAGTTGGAGACATCAATTATAGCGCTGTTCCTTGAAATATCGTCTTTAAATGATTTTATGTATTTGCCTATATCGTCCGTTTTCTTCACAATAAGAATCTGATCGCGGTTAAAACCCAGCTTCTTATTCTGTATATAATCCAGCTGGCTTTGGACGATCAGGGTGCCTACTATCAGTATAATAGATATTGAGAACTGCAGGATCACCAATGAATTCCGCAGCAGTGATTTGTTCGAAACTCTTTGAAGCTTTCCTCTTAATACTTTAACCGGCGTTAATGACGAGAGAACAAATGCCGGGTAAACCCCTGCGATGATGCCCACAAACAGAATGAATAGTGCCAGTAGGGGAATTGTATAATAATTGCTGAAGATCTGCAGATCAAGATGTTTATTGGATATGACATTGAAAGTTGGAAGAAAAAGTTCTACCAGAAGTAATGCGAAAAGCATTGCTATAAAACTCATCATTATTGTTTCGGTCAGGAACTGTCTTATTAATAAGGCCTGGTTCGAACCCAGTGTTTTCCTGATACCCACCTCTTTGGCTCTGCTTGAAGAACGTGCTGTGGAGAGGTTGGTGAAATTTATGCAGGCAATTAAAAGAATAGCCAGTGCAATGATAGAAAAAATGTATATATATGTGATATCCCCGTTGGGCTCCAGTTCAAAATCAAGGTGCGACCTGAGATGTATGTCCGATAAGGGCTGCAGAAGATATTCATATTTACTTCCGCCGGCATACAATTGCTCATAACTAATTCCTACTATTTTCTGAAGCTGGGGGCCGATATGATCCCTTGCGACCCGGGAAATTTTTTTGTTAAGCTCATCCAGACCGGAACCATTTTGTACCCTGAGAAAAGTTTCATAATTATTACTCAGCCATAATTGATCATTCTGAATATCATAACTGTAAATGGATGCGAGGAAATCATAATGAAAACTGGAGTTGGCAGGGAAATCATTTATAACACCTGTCACCAGGTAGTCCCTGCGTTTATCCGCATTAATCATCTTTCCCACCGGATCTTCTTTGCCGAAATATTTAATTGCCGTTGATTCCGTAATTACAACTGTATTAGGTTCGGTTAATGCTGTCCGGGGATTCCCTTCAATAAAATGAACAGTAAAGACATCAAAGAATGATGAATCGACGGAGTAGAACCTTTCCTCGCTGAAAGCCTTATCTTTATACCTGATCACAGGAAATCCATAATTCCTGAGGCGGGTGTAATTTTCCACTTCAGGGATTTCCTGTTTAAATGAGGGTCCGCAGGGCGCACAGGAAGAAGCACTCTCAATCGGATTGTTTCCAATTACTGCACTTAACCGTACCCGGTATATATTGTCATAATTTACGTTGTATTTGTCATAGCTGAACTCATTCTGAATGAAAAGCAGGATTACAATACAACAGGCAATGCCGACAGCCAGTCCGAAGATGTTTATAAAAGAATATCCTTTATTTTTTTTGAGATTTCGAATCGCAATTTTTAAATAGTTCAAAAACATAAGAACCTCACCGTACTGTTTGTT
>Ga0075280_10000058_pt1 | contig 10634 bp, 6 predicted proteins | sample SF_Rice_10C_0N_4_FD_69780 | JGI IMG/M metagenome (GOLD analysis project Ga0075280, IMG submission 69780) | Rice paddy soil microbial communities from Twitchell Island, California, USA - SF_Rice_10C_0N_404 | ecosystem: Environmental > Terrestrial > Soil > Paddy field/soil | place: USA: Twitchell... | reverse complement strand
TATAACGCTGCTTTTCTCCGCTGCGGTTCCGATTATCCTTAATCCCTCAACGTCAGATAACTTATTCGTAGTATAATCAAGCAAGTGCTTTTCATACTTTGAAATGGAATCCATACCGATAGAATTAACATAATCCAGTGCTGCGCCAAGCCCGATAGCATCTGCAATATTTGATGTTCCTGCTTCAAACTTATAGGGAAGCTCATTATATGTTGTTTTTGCGAAGGTTACTCTCGATATCATATCGCCGCCGCCCATAAACGGGGGCATCTGCTCCAGCAGTTTTTCCTTGCCGTAAAGAATGCCTATCCCGGTTGGTCCGTATATTTTATGACCAGAAAAAGCGAAGAAATCGCAGTCCAGCTTTTGTACGTCAACGGGTATATGACTTACTGCCTGGGCAGCGTCAAGAAGAACGGGCACACCATGTTTATGGGCTATCTCAATTATTTTTTCAACCGGGTTTATCGTCCCGAGCGAATTGGATAAATAAACTACCGAAATAATTTTGGTCCGTTCTGTAATCAGCTTTTCAAACTCTTCAAGTATTAATTCGCCGGAATCTGTTATCGGTGCAGCTTTGAGCATTGCATTCTTTTCAGATGCGATAAGCTGCCAGGGTACTATATTGGAATGGTGTTCCATCCCTGTAATAAGAATTTCATCGCCTTCATTTAAATTGCTTCTTCCAAAGCTGTTTGCAACAAGGTTGATCGATTCAGTAGTGCCGCGTGTAAATATAATTTCTTTTTCGCTTGCTGCATTTATAAACTTTTTAACTTTTACTCTTGCTTCCTCGAATTCCCTGGTGGCCTTTTCACTTAGAGTATGAACTCCGCGGTGGATATTGGAATTAGTAGAGGAATAGTATTCTGAGAGTGAATCAATTACCTGCTGCGGTTTCTGAGTGGTTGCCGCATTATCAAGGTAGATTAGCGGCTTACCGCGTACAAGTGTTTTGAGGATAGGGAAGTCCTCACGGATTCTCATTACATCAAATGCGGTTTCATTCGACAATATTTCACTTCTGGTATTCACTTATTGCCCCGGGTTAAATTTGTTTGTTAATATTTCTTCAAGATAATTTTTTATCGATTCAACTTTAATTGAATTTACTACATCGCTGGCAAATGCATGGATCAGCATTCCACGAGCTGTTTTATCTCCGATTCCTCTCGACTTCAGGTAAAAGAGCGCTTCATCTTCTAATTGTCCAATCGTTGCCCCGTGCGAACATTTTACATCATCTGCAAATATCTCCAGCTGAGGTTTTGTATTAACAAGCGCCTTATCGGATAAAATAATATTGTTGTTCTCCTGGAAAGCATTTGTTTTCTGTGCATCAGGCCTGACCATCACTTTCCCGTTAAATACTCCGCGTGAGTTTCCGTCAAGTATGCCTTTGTAATGCTCGTGACTGTTGCAGTGCGGTTTTGCATGATCGATCATTGTATGCACATCGAACAGCTGATTTCCGTTTATCATAAAAAGTCCGTTCAGCAGACATTCACCGCCGGTATCGTTGAAACGTGTATTGAAATCGTTCCTGCTCAGCTCCGCGCCGAAAGAGATCATATTTGAACTGAAATTGCTGCTGCGTTCCTGGTTTACTTCCATTCTTCCTATGTGGTATGCATCCCGGCTTTCATCCTGCAGCTTGATATGATCAAGTACAGCATTTTCGTCTGCAAAGATTTCCGTAACTGCATTGGTAAAATAAATTCCGTTATCAACCGATACATAATGCTCAATAATTGTTGCCTGCGAATTTTTTCCTGCAATGAAAAGATTCCTCGGCTGGATTAATATCTTTTTTTCTCCCGGTTGGCTGAGAAATAATATATGAATCGGTTCCTCAACTATCTTACCGTCAGGTATATAGACAAATGCTCCATCCTTTGTATAGGCAGTGCTTAATGCAGTGAATATCTGTTCCTTATAATCCGCATATTTGCTGAAGTGTTTTTCCACGATCTCTGAATGACTTTCAATAGCGGCTGCAATGCTGCCTGCTTTAACTCCAGGCGGTAATTTTTTAACCCCGGACAACTCGTCCGAGTAAAATCCATTCACGAAAACGAGGAGTGAACCTTCAAGCTTATCAAATAGAAATTTTTGAATCTGTTCTCTGCCAGCCGAGGATTTGTTTTCGGCTGGACTGAAGGTATGCTTCAGAAGGGGAGCGATGCTTGTATACTTCCATTCCTCGTTCCTGGTTGTTGGGAATTCAAGCTTTGAAAAATTAGATATTGCTTCCTTCCTGATTTTGTGTATCGGTGCGGATGCGCCTCCGTTGAGACTGCTTTCAAATTTTCCGAAGTTTTCTATATACCAGTTTTTTATATCTTTTATTTCTAATGTTTCCGGCATTTTATTTTTCTTTTTAATTAATTCTCTACCAGCTGGTTTTTATTGTCCTTGAGCCAGTCATAGCCTTTTTCCTCAAGCTGGAGTGCGAGCTCTTTACCGCCTGATTTTACGATCTTTCCGTTATAAAGAACGTGCACGAAATCAGGAACTATGTAATTAAGGAGCCGCTGGTAGTGTGTAACTACAATCGCAGCATTATCCTTATTCTTCAATTTATTTACTCCGTTCGCTACTATCTTCAGAGCATCGATATCAAGCCCTGAATCTGTTTCATCCAGTATGCTGAGTTTAGGTTCAAGAACCGCCATCTGAAAGATTTCATTCCTTTTTTTCTCGCCGCCTGAGAATCCTTCATTGACCGCTCTGGATAATAATTTCTGGTCAAGCTCTACCAGCTTTGTCTTCTCTTTAATCAGTGACAGGAATTCCATTGCATCAAGTGCCTCTTCACCGCGGTATTTCCTGATCTCATTCAAAGCCGTCTTTAAAAGATTGGTATTGCTTACACCCGGTAGTTCAACAGGATACTGGAATGCAAGGAACAAACCTTCGCGGGCACGGTCTTCAGGTGATAATTCAAGAAGATTTTTGCCGTTATAGATTACCTCTCCCTGTGTAATTTCATATTCCTGCTTCCCGGCAAGAACCTGTGCAAGCGTACTCTTACCTGAACCGTTTGGTCCCATTATTGCGTGAATTTCACCGGCATTTACATTCAGGTTAATTCCTTTCAGAATTTCCTTAGTTCCGATATTCACATGCAGATTTTTAACTTCTAACATCATTTATTTCCTGGTTTAAGTTTTATAAAATTCCACCCAATCACCCAACCCGCCTGCCGGCTAAGTAGGTCATTCAATCTTGCAATCTTTTAATCACTCAATATCCCAACCCAAAATTCCATTGCTCCATTCCTACCCCACACTTCCTTCCAGACTTATACTCAGCAGCTTCGTTGCCTCCACCGCAAATTCCATTGGCAGTTCTTTAAACACTTCTTTACAATAACCATTAACTATCAGTCCTATAGCATCCTCGGTAGAAATCCCTCTCTGGTTCAGATAGAATATCTGGTCCTCACCTATTTTGGAAGTGGTAGCCTCGTGTTCGATCTGTGCAGAAGGATTATTTATTTCGAGATAAGGGAATGTATGTGCTCCGCATTTATCTCCTATTAATAGTGAGTCGCACTGCGAAAAGTTGCGTGCATTTTCAGCTCTCCTGTTTATTTTAACAAGTCCTCTGTAGCTGTTATTGCTCTTTCCTGCAGAGATTCCTTTTGATATAATTGTGCTTCTTGTATTTTTTCCAAGATGAATCATCTTCGTTCCGGTATCTGCCTGCTGATAATTATTGGTCACCGCAACAGAATAAAATTCTCCTGTTGAATTATCTCCCTGGAGGATGCACCCGGGATACTTCCAGGTAATTGCCGACCCGGTTTCAACCTGCGTCCATGAAATCTTGGAATTGATTCCGCGGCAGGCGCCTCTTTTCGTAACAAAATTGTAAATTCCGCCTTTTCCGTTTTTGTCGCCTGCATACCAGTTCTGCACAGTTGAATATTTTATCTGAGCATTATCAAGAGCCACTAATTCCACCACGGCTGCATGAAGCTGATTCTCATCTCTCATTGGAGCAGTACATCCTTCGAGATAGCTGACATATGCTCCGTCATCGGCCACAATTAATGTTCTTTCAAATTGTCCTGTCTTTGCAGCATTCATTCTGAAGTAAGTGGAAAGCTCCATCGGGCAGCGGACGCCTTTCGGAACATAGACAAAAGTTCCGTCGCTGAATACTGCTGAATTGAGCGTAGCATAAAAATTATCCGTATAAGGAACAACACTCCCCATATATTTCTTTACGAGTTCGGGATGTGTCTGTATTGCTTCGGAAATTGAGCAGAAAACAATACCGAGTTCTGCCAGTGTATCTTTAAATGTTGTAGCCACAGAAACGCTGTCAAAAACAGCATCAACTGCAACATTGCTTAATCTCTTCTGCTCTTCAAGCGAAATACCTAGTTTTTCAAAGGTCTTAAGTAATTCAGGATCAACTTCCTCCAAACTGCTTAGCTGCGGTTTCTTTTTGGGTGCGGAATAATAAGTAATATCCTGGTAATCTACTGGATTATATTTCAAATTAGCCCAATGGGGTTCTTTCATAGGGAGCCATTGCTTGTAAGCTTTCAATCTCCATTCAAGCATCCATTCCGGTTCTTTTTTAATAGCGGAAAGCTGTCTGATAGTATCCTCATTCAGGCCCGCTGGAAGACTTTCAGCCTCAATATCAGTTACAAAACCATACTTATACTCTTTATTCGCTAATTCTTCTATTGTTCCTACTTCAGTATTGCTCATTTAATCTCCTTGATTAAAAATCCTGAAGATTTGGCGATTCTTCAGAAATTCTATTTAATTACTATTCAAAACTAATCAATCTATACTCTTTTGTCAAGATTTAAGTTCCCGATAGAAGCCTATATCTTTACAGAAGTTAGCTATGTGTGCTTTCTGTTGTCACATTCACAGAAAATTCTTAAATTGCCAGCCTGATTTGCTGCTTCAGGCATACCGGAGCGGCTGGCAAAACGAGTTCTTCAAATCTCTGCAGGACCCGTTAAAGGGAATTCATACTTTCTTAATCCGGAAATTCTTTCGGCCATCTTTCGGCCATCTCTCGGCCTCCAAATACGGTACAACAACCTTTCTCCCGCGTTCCTGAAGTAACCCAATAGTGTATTTTAGGCATTTCTCCACTGCTTTAGTCTTTATACTTCTCGAGGCACTCAGCTGAAGCCAGTTAGACTTGAAGCACGCTTTTCAAATTCTTTATATATGCAAAAATTTTTCCCGAGTCCGTTCTCCTGTATCCCTCCGGAATCTGTCACTCTATCTTAAATTGTTTTTATGCAATTATTAAATTAACTTTGGCTTAATTTTTACAATAATCTGATAATTTTGGAAGAACAGAAACCAAATCAAAATACTCCGGCTGAAAGCCAGAATACCGATAAAAACAGCGGAAATGATGAATCCGGCGGTAAAAAGAACACAAGATACAACCGGTATTACCGCGGCAGAAGAAAAAGTTATAACAAGTACAATCAGCAAAGGGGTGAATCGAGACCGAGTGCATTTAAAAAACTTACTATCATTGTTCCTCTTTTTAATGAGGAAGAATCTCTCAACCCTCTCACAAATGAAATAAGAAAAGCACTGAAGATTGTTAATATTGGCTACGAGGTTATTTTCGTCGATGACGGAAGTACTGACAAATCATTAAATATCATTAAAGAAGTATGCCGTACTGATAAAAGATTCAAATTTATCAGCTTCAGGAAGAATTACGGTAAATCTGCAGCTCTTCAAATGGGATTCAACAATGCATCCGGTGACGTTGTAATCACTATGGACGCTGATCTTCAGGATGACCCCAACGAAATTTATAATCTTATTAAAAAGCTTGAAGAGGGAAGCGACCTGGTATCCGGATGGAAAAAGGTAAGACACGACCCATTTATAAAGAGAACCTCCTCAAAATTTTTCAATTTTATAACGCGTATTATCAGCGGGATTAAAATTCATGATTTTAACTGCGGACTAAAAGCATACAGAAAAGAAGTTACAGATAATATTAAAGTTTACGGCGAACTTCACAGGTATGTTCCCGTATTAGCTGACTGGCAGGGATTCAAGATAGCCGAAATTCCCGTAAAACATCACCCCCGCAGATACGGTAAAACAAAGTTCGGCATCTCACGGTTCTTTAAGGGCTTTATAGACCTGATTACCGTGATATTTGCAACGCGTTATATAAAACGCCCTATGCATTTCTTTGGTTTTCTTGGTGCTCTTTCTTTTATTATCGGTCTTATTGTTAATGGTTACCTGACGGTTTTATGGATTATCGGGGAGCCCCTGAGTAATCGTCCCATGCTGTTCTTGGGTATGCTATTGATAATTGTAGGCGTTCAGTTTTTTTCCGTAGGACTTCTTGGTGAAATGCTTGTCAATAATTTTATGAATGAACGGGAATATATTATAAAAGATAAAGAGCTATAGGTGTGGATTTATTTATAAGTTATTTGAATCATTCTTTGTTTTCTCCCCGTATAATTTAGCCTCATGTATTACGACCCGGTAAAAGATATTTTTGCTTCAGTTATAAGGAAGCATCCTAAACTCAGAATACTTTTTTATAAAGTTCTGGATATCATGTTTCTGCGTTCCTGGTATGTCCGTAGGGAACTCCGCAATCTGAGAAATATCTTTAATGAAAGCGAAATAGAAATTTACGATGCAGGAACTGGTTACGGCCAGTACTCTTATTTTATGGCGAAGAACCTTAAGCCGGCTGAAATTTATGCTGTTGATGTAAAAGAGGACTGGATAAAGGACTGCAGGGAATTTTTTCAGTTGGAAAAAATAAAAAATGTCTCCTTTGGAATTGAGGATCTTACAGCCATCAATCACGAAAACAGGTTCGATCTTATAGTCTGCGTTGACGTTATGGAACATATCGAAGAGGATGTTAAAGTTTTCAGTAACTTTTATAAAGCACTGAAAAAGGGCGGGTACCTGCTTATAAATACCCCATCAATCTTCGGCGGCAGCGATGTGCACGATGAATCCGATGAAAGCTTTGTGAGTGAACATGCAAGAGACGGGTACTCCCGTGAAGATCTCGAAGATAAACTTTCTCCTATAGGGTTCTCCGTGTACCGTTCCAGGTATACATATGGATTCTGGGGGGATAAAGCCTGGCGCCTTGGGATTAAATACCCGATTATGCTTGTGAATATTTCAAAATTCTTTCTGATATTGCTTCCGTTTTATTTTCTTATCACTTTCCTGTTTACTTTTATAATGATGTTCCTGGATTACTCTTCAAATAATAAAGTTGGCTCGGGCATAACGTTTATCGCAAAAAAATAATAGAAGAAATTATAATTAACCGGAATTTTAATGGCTAAGTCAAAAAGAACTATTCAGTCAAAGAAAAATAAATCCGAAGGATTCTTCTCGAAGTTAAGCATCGAAGAAATTCTTCCGCACAAGTTTCATGCTTTGGCAGCAATCCTGGTTATAATCATTTTGTTTCTTGCTTTCCTGAGCCCGCTTTTTTTCGGGGATAAGACTTTTCAGTCGTCGGATATAATCTCAAGCAAAAGTATGCATTCCTATATTGAAAACCATGGGGAAGGCTATACTCTTTGGAATCCCTATATTTTCTGCGGGATGCCTGCATATGCCATCGGAACTTCCGCCAAGTGGTTTAATTTTATGTATGTAGGTATCACTGCTGTGAGAGATGTATTTTCCGCTCCTTTCACTAATGATTATGTGAAGTGGGTGTTTTACCTGATAATTATGGGAATAACCTCCTACCTGCTGATGAAATATCTTACTAACAACTTTATGGTAAGTCTTTTCACTTCCATATCTATGTCTTTTAGTACAGGTCTGATCGTTTTTCTATTTATAGGACATGTTACTAAACTTACTTCCCTTGCATTCTATCCGCTTCTATTTCTACTGCTGCTGAGATTAAAAGAGAAGAGAAGGATAATCGATTTTCTGCTTCTTATCATCACCCTTCAGCTATTCATTCAGGGTTTCCACGTTCAGATAATTTATTATACCGTACTTTCAGTAGGAATTTATTTCCTGTATTATTTTATCAGATCGTTAATTAAAAAAGATTTGCTATTAAGAAATGGCGTACTAAAATCAGCGGGTGTTTTTGCCGTTTCGCTAATCATCGCTCTTCTTATACAGTCTGATAACTTTACACAGGTATATGAATACTCTCAATTTTCAACCCGCGGAACGGAAAGCATTGTCGACAAGGAAAGCGGAAAGCAGCAGGAGAACACCTCGGAGTATTATGATTATCATACCAACTGGTCGTTCTCACCCGGAGAAGTAATTACATTTGTTGTGCCATCTTATTTCGGGTTTGGAAACTCTACATATAATGGACCCCTGACGAATAATCAGCCCGTAGATGTCAATACGTATTTTGGTCAGATGCCTTTTGTTGATGTGGCAATGTATATGGGAGTACTTGTGTTCTTCCTTGCTCTTTTTGCGGTGTTCACAAAATGGAAGGAGCCATTCGTTCAGTTCTTAACCATTCTTTCAGTATTTGCGCTGCTCGTCTCATTCGGAAAAAACTTCCCTGTAATATTTGATTTGTTATTTAAATATCTGCCGTTCTTCGACAAATTCCGGGTGCCTTCGATGATCCTCGTTCTTGTACAGCTTAGTTTACCAATCCTGGCAGGACTGGGACTTATGAAGATTATTTCCCTCAGGAACGAAAAAGATGCAAAACTGGAAAGTATCATTAAGAATACTGCATTTGTTTTTACAGGAATTTTTATTCTGGGAGTTCTGTTAAACGGCTCGATAACACAATGGTTTGCTTCCCGTGTAAATGATTATGCTTCCGGACTGACAGCTTCACGTCCTCAGATGGCTAAACAATTTCAGGCTCTGGCCGATTACTCTGCAGGTATGTTCCTCAGCGACTTCCTTTTTGCATTTGCATTTCTTGCAATTGCTTTCTGGGCAGCAAATTTTTATATAAAAGAAAAAATTAGTAAAGATTCTCTCGTATTACTTGTTATAATACTATCTCTGATTGATTTATGGAGAATTGATGCAAGGGGTGCAAAATACACAGACTCCCCGAACATTAAGAATATGTTTGACAAACCGGATTATGTAAATGTTATAGAAGAACAAAATGATAAAAACCCTTTTAGAATATTAAACCTGAAACAGGATGGCTCTCCCGGATCATTCAATCAGAATTCAAATTTTAATGCATATTTTTTACTGGAGGATTTTTACGGATACTCCGCAATAAAGCCCAGAGCATACCAGGATATAATAGATATCGCTGGTCCTGTTAATAGTGTTTTATGGCGGATGGCTAACATCAAATATATTATAACCGAAAAGCCTGTGCAATTCCCGGGACTGGCTCCAATTTACAAAGGCGACAAGAGTGTTGTTTATCTGAATCAGTATGTGCTGCCGAGAGTTCATTTTGTGGATTCAGTTGAATATAAGCCTGAGATAGAAATTTTAAAACAAATTAAAGCTTCAGCTTTTGATCCGCTGAAAAAAGCGTATGTAGCTGATCCAAAATTGAAGGTTGAGCCTGCAGACTCAACAGCGAGCGTGAATATAACAGAGTATAAGAACGAATCGGTTTCAGCTGACGTAAAAGCTTCAGGTAATAATTTCGTGTTTTTTAGCGATACATATATGACAGGGAAGGCTGATTATAAATTATTCACTCTTCCTACAGGCTGGAGAGCGTATATAGATAATAACGAAACAAAAATATATAGAACCAACCACGATTTTATGGGAATTATTGTTCCTGCCGGTCAGCATCACGTAGTTTTCAAATATGCCCCTGAAAGCTTTTATATTTCAAAGTATCTTGCACTTATATTAAGCTCTCTTGTTCTACTTGGATTGATAGTTGTGTTAGCTGTCAGAAGAAAGAAAGTTTCCGGTAATGCTTGAACCCGGATTGATTAATGCTCGATAAATTAAAATACTTAGTCAAACATTCTTTTATATACAGCATAAGTAACCTTGCAACCAAGGCATCCGGCGTAATATTACTCCCCATCTACTCAACTTTCTTTTCCGTTAGTGAGTTCGGAATCCTCGGGATCATCGAAGTCACGATTTCTATTTTTACAGAACTCCTCAATTTTGGACTCGGCCAGTCACTGGTGATGCTTACCAATCACACCGATTTTGAAAATAAGAAAAGCAGTATTTTTTATACATTGACCATCGTCTCTGCCTTTATCGTTATTATTTTTATTGCTCTTGGTGAAATTACAGTTCCCTATTTATCTAAACTTTTCCAGAACCCTTCAGACTTTTATTTTTATCTCAGACTGGCAATTTATATTATTTCCCTCAGAGTACTTAACATCTTCTTTTCCAATAAACTTCGTGCAGATGAAAAATCCATCTGGTTCACTGCCAGCAGCCTTACCAAACTTGGATTAACACTGGGATTTATTGTTTATTTTGTTGCCTACAGAAATTTGGGAATCAGCGGAGTGCTGTATTCTTATATCCTGAGCGAAGCGGTTCTTTTTCTGATCCTTATTCCATCTATGATACGGGGCATGACAAAAAGGTTTGAAAAGGACATAATCAGGGTTGCTATCAGTTTCGGGTTCCCGATGATTTTTACTTCTGTAGCTATGCTCATATTAA
>Ga0075280_10000057_pt1 | contig 10652 bp, 8 predicted proteins | sample SF_Rice_10C_0N_4_FD_69780 | JGI IMG/M metagenome (GOLD analysis project Ga0075280, IMG submission 69780) | Rice paddy soil microbial communities from Twitchell Island, California, USA - SF_Rice_10C_0N_404 | ecosystem: Environmental > Terrestrial > Soil > Paddy field/soil | place: USA: Twitchell... | reverse complement strand
CTATCTTTGCCGAAGAACAAAGTCTGGTCGATACACCATTCATACTCTTCAAGTGTTTCACCCTTCCATGCATAAACGGGGACTCCGGCAGCAGCAACCGCAGCAGCCGCATGATCCTGGGTTGAAAATATATTACAGGATGACCATTGCACTTCCGCACCAAGTTCAACAAGGGTTTCTATAAGAACTGCAGTCTGGATAGTCATATGAAGACAGCCGGCAATCCTTGCACCTTTAAGAGGTTTCTGCTTTCCGTATTTTTCACGCAATGACATTAAGCCAGGCATTTCTGCCTCAGCCAATTTAATTTCTTTTCTTCCCCAGTCAGCCAGGGAAATATCTTTCACTTTATATGGCAGAATTTTATTTTCTTTCTTTGTTGAAACGTCGCTCATTTTTTTCCTCTATTTATTTATATAAACTCAGGCATATTGTTTAAATACCGGAACAAGGTCTAATTGTTCCCAGGTAAAATCTTTATCATTCCGGCCGAAATGTCCATAGGCTGCTGTTTTCTTATAGATCGGTCTTCTAAGATCCAATCTTTTAATTATACCGCGCGGGGTCAGATCAACTTCCTTCACAATCATTGCGGCAATTTCGTTATCGGGAATAACACCTGTACCGTTAGTATTAACATATACAGAAACAGGATCGACAACGCCGATTGCATAAGCCAGCTGTACAAGGCATTCCTTAGCAAGCTTTGCACCCACAATATTCTTTGCAATGTGTCTTGCCGCGTATGCAGCGCTTCTGTCAACTTTGGAAGGATCCTTTCCTGAAAAAGCTCCGCCGCCATGGGGTGCCCATCCGCCGTAAGTATCGACAATAATTTTTCTCCCGGTTAATCCGCTGTCGCCATGGGGTCCGCCTATTTCAAATCTTCCGGTAGGATTAACGAAATATTTCGTCCTTTTATCAATGAACTTTTCGGGTATTACCTTTTTAATCACATTTTCAATGACATCTTCTTTAATCTTTTTCTGCTTAACGTCAGGATCATGCTGGGTAGAAATAACAACTGCATCAACCCTTAAAGGTTTATTCCTGTCATCATATTCTATTGTAACCTGTGATTTAGCATCGGGGCGCAGGTACGGCATCAGTCCGTTATTTCTCTTTCTTATATCAGCCAATTTCTTAACAAGTTTATGCGCATACATAACGGGCATAGGCATAAGTTCGGGTGTTTGATCACAGGCATACCCGAACATCATTCCCTGGTCACCGGCACCGCCTTTATCAACTCCCATAGCGATATCAGGGGACTGGGAATGTATTGAATTTAATACTGAGCAGGATTCCGAGTCAAACCGGTACTCAGCGCTGTTATAGCCGATGTTTTTAATTGTCTCACGAACGATATCGGGAACTTCTATGTAAGCACGAGTGGTTATTTCTCCGCCTACAAGGGCCAATCCTGTTGTTACAAATGATTCGCAGGCCACCCTGGCGTTTGAATCTTTTTCAAGTATCGCATCTAAAATGTTATCGGATATCGCATCACAAACTTTATCCGGATGTCCTTCGGAAACTGATTCCGATGTGAATAAGTATGACATTCTGTTTTTGCCTTAATTAGTTTCTGATTGAATTAATAAAAATCTATTTCAGTAGAATTTCCGGAGTTCAGCCTTTTGAAAGATCCCTGTATAACTGAGTTATCACCTATAATGGAATTTTCGAGCATTGCCTTCGAAACTTTTGCCCCGGAACCTATAAGAGAATTCCTGATTATAGAATCTTCTACCACAGTTCCGGCAGCTATAGTTGTATAGGGACCTATCACCGAATTCCTGATCACAGCATCTTCAGCTATAAATACAGGTTTGTTTATCACAACGCTTTCGATTTCCCGCCCGTTGTCCTTCACCGAAAGCAAGTGCTGGTTTGTTGAGAGAAGTGTTTCCGGTTTACCGCAATCATACCATCCTTCAACCGGGAAAGTAGTTATCTTTTCTCCTTTGTCAATCATTATCTGGATAGCATCGGTAAGCTGAAGCTCACCTTTTGTCCTGATATCCTTATCTACAAGTTCGGTTAATGCCCATCTGAGAGCTTGTGCATTTTTAAAATAATAAAGTCCTACCAGGGCAAGGTTAGAAACCGGTTCCTGAGGTTTCTCAACAAGCTTTACAATGAAGTTATCCTTCACGATAGCCACACCAAACCTGCGGGGATCCTCAACCTGCTTCACGCCAAGTGAAGAATATTTACTGCTGAATACGTAAGAGAGATCTACATCAAAGAGAGTATCGCCGAGGATCACGAAAATATCATCTTCATCAAAGGTAGGAGCGGCCATAAAAATAGCATGCCCCAGCCCATGCATTTCATCCTGTACAATAAAATCGGACTGCAGCTGTGGGTATTCCTGTTCCACATATTCCTTAATCATCTCTCCAAGGTACCCGATTATAAAAGTTGATTTAGTTAATCCTTCAGCAAGAAGCTTGTCGAGAATATGACCAAGTATGGGCTTTCCGCCGACATTTAGAAGTACTTTTGGAGTTGAAAATGTATGTGGTTTTAATCTTGTTCCAATGCCTGCAACAGGTATTACTGCTCTCATAAAATCTTTGTTTATTTACTATTAAGAATACAAAATTACCTATTCCGGTTTTGAATAACAAATAAATCCGGGGCTGATAGTCTGCCCTATCTGATTATATCACGCAGGACTTCTTCGGTTGATTTCGTGTGATTAAAAAAGGATAATATTTTGTGAAGAACCTGGTCAACTACAGCGTCGGGGCAGGAGGCCCCGCTAGTCAGGATAATATTTACAGGTGATTTTGAAGGCATATAATTATCTGTAGTTATTTCAGATTTTGTATGGATATCAAAATGACTGACTGCACCCGTTGAAAGCAGATTATCTGCAGAAGCGATAAAATAAGTCTTATGTTTTTCTTCACAGAGTTCAACGATGTGACCAGTATTCGAACTATTATAACCTCCTACTACAACGGCAAAGTCAGCCGGCTGATTAACCAGTTCGATAGTTGCCTGCTGGTTATCATAAGTGGCATAACACAAGGTATCTCTTGTATCGGCAAAATGATCCTGCAGGTTTTCCCTGCCGTACTTTCGGATCATCACATCTTTGAGATAATCAGCAATGGCCTGGGTTTCTGAAGCAAGCATAGTGGTTTGGTTTACAACTCCTATTTTAACAAGATCTTCCGCGGGATTGAAACCATCGGAATACTTATTTCTGAAAACTTCATCAAATTCTGAAAAAGAGAGCTTTCCGAGAATGAAATCACCAACCAGCCCGGCTTCATTTAAGTCCTTAACAATAAGTGCCCCGGAACTTTCAGTGCTGTGTGAAAAAGTGGCTCTTGTCTCTTCGTGATAATGTTTGCCATGAATTATGATAGTATAATCCTTCTCACCGAGTAGTTTTGATCTGTTCCAGACTTTCTCAACAAAGGGGCAGGTAGTATTATATTTATATGGATCGATACCCAGCTCATTGAGTTTTTGCTGGATTTCTATGGTTGTACCAAAAGCCGGAATTATTACAATATCAGCAGAGTTCAAATCATTCCAATCTATCAGCTGCCTTCCTGAAGTATCCATTAAGAAATTAACGCCCCGGTTCTGAAGGTCACTGTTTACCCCGGGATTATGGATCATCTCACTCAAAAGGAAAATGCGCTTGCCGGAATTTTCTTCAACGGCCCTGTATGAGATCTCGATAGCATTCTCTACGCCATAGCAAAAACCGAAATGCCGGGCTATGTAGAATTTAACGGGACCGTAATCAAGCAAAGTCGGAGAAAAATCCTTTTTACGGGGATCTGAATCTTTACGTGAATTTTTAATCCTTGATATTACCGGACTTTTATAAAATTCCGGGATGTCGAACTTCTTCATTAACTACTTATGATGGTATAAGAGGTTCAAAGTTAATAAAATCCCGGATGGTTGTCAGGGTAATAATGGGATGAGGAATTGGCGAATTACGAATTGACGGATTTTGCGGATTGATTATTGAATTTGCGGATCACCGGATTGGTTGGATTATTTTGGGGATTGTTGGATTAAGAATTAACGGATTTTGCGGATTGATTATTGAATTTGCGGATCAACGGATTGGGTGGATTATTTTGGAGATTGTTGGATTAAGAATTGACGGATGGACAGTTCAATTTCTTTTATCCTCATAGGAAGACAACCCGAATTCCGAGATAAACTTTTCCCTGCTGGGAAAATTAGCGAAGAAGATAGCAATAATTATTACGAACATCGCTGCGTATAAAAAGTCACCCGTAAGGAGATAAAAAGTGATTGACAGGAAGTTAGCTCCTTCCAGCAGAGCAAATTTAAGAATGCTGCCTGTACGATATGTTAATAATTTTTCCTGATGTGTCGTGCCGGCTGTTTTTGAATTTATCAGCTTGTTATATAATAGTCTTGAAGCAACGACGAGGATAATAACAATCACCGGGACAATAAATCCGCCAACTGTACTAAAGTCTTTATTCAGCGTCACTTTTTCTGACTGGATAAGAATCAGTGTTACAACGAAATAGGTGATCTGACCTATAGCAAGTACAAAAAAGATTATTTTCAATTGTTTAATTGTATCCATAAAGCAGAAACTTTTTCCGAAGCCGGACATTTCAAATCTTTTAGAAATTCGGGCTTCACTTTATTATATTTGTTTCTTTAAACTATGAAATGTATATGGAAATTATTGAAAAATTAAGGAAAATAAAAGACAGGTTTGATAATATCAATCAGCAGCTTTCAGATCCCGACATTTTAAGTGACAGGGAAAAAGTTGTTAGTCTTAGTAAAGAGAGAAGCGATCTGCTTGAGATTGTTAGTGCGTATGAGGAATACAGCGATGTTCTGAAAAACATTGAAGGTAATAAGGAAATAATCGACTCAGGTTCGGATAAGGAAATAACAGAACTGGCAGAGACAGAACTTGATGAGCTTGAAGAAAGAGAGCAAAAACTTGAGGAAAAAATCAAATTTTTGCTCCTGCCCAAAGATCCTAACGATAATAAAGATATCATTATGGAAATAAGAGCGGGAACCGGAGGCGAGGAAGCCGCGCTTTTTGCCGGCGATCTCTTTAGAATGTATACACGGTATGCTGAAGTAAAAAGCTGGAGAATAGAATTAATGGATATCAACGATACCGGGCTGGGGGGGATTAAGGAAGCCGTATTTTCTATCGGTGGAAACGATGTTTACGGCGATCTGAAATTTGAGAGCGGAGTGCACAGAGTACAAAGAGTGCCGGAAACAGAAGCAAGCGGCCGTGTACATACTTCCGCAGCATCAGTAGCGGTATTGCCGGAAGCTGAAGACGTACAGATCGATATAAATCAGAATGATCTTAAAATAGATATATACAGATCAGGCGGTGCAGGAGGACAGAATGTGAATAAAGTTGAGACTGCTGTAAGGATTACCCATCTTCCGACAGGAATTGTCGTTCAATGCCAGGATGAAAGATCTCAGCTCAAGAACAGGCAAAAGGCGATGAAAGTCTTAAGAGCAAGGTTATATGATTTGAAACTGAAAGAACAATCGGCTGAAATCTCCGCAAAGCGAAAACTCATGGTTGGTAGCGGCGACAGGAGTGATAAAATCAGGACTTACAATTATCCTCAGAACAGGGTAACAGATCACCGTATCGGGTTAACTTTATATAATTTAGCAAATATTATGGAAGGTGATCTGGACGAGCTTATCGAACAGTTAAAACTTGCAGATAGAACCGAAAAGCTCCAGGCAAGTACAGAAGAATAATTATTCAGCCTTGATAGAAATTAAGCTGATATCATCTTCGTAACTACCGCCTGTAAATTCTACAATCCCTTTAACAATTTCGTTCAGGGGATCTTCATCTAATCGAACCCTTCCGACAAGTTCAACAAGATGGTTACTCTTCATCGGTTCACCGTGTACATTCCTTGATTCTATAACTCCATCTGTCAGCATCATAATAAAATCATCGTGCTCTAACCTGATTTCGAGTTCATCAAAGTCACCTCCGGGGTTAAAGCCCAAAAGCGATCCCCCGGAGATCAATTTTTCAACTGTACCCTTTTTTGAATTTCTATATAGAATGGGCAGGTCTCCGGCACCGGCATACTTAACGGTTTTAGTTTCTTTGTTGATTACCACAATTGAAAGCGTTGCAAATACTTCCGAGATTTTTGCATCATCATAGACCGATTTGTTCACCTGCTTAAGTATTTGTGCGGGTGAATATTCCTCAGCACGCTGCAGAACCATTCGCAAAGCTGTGCGTACATAACCTGCATAGGCAAAAGCAAAGAACCATGCTCCCCACTTTTTACCCATTACATCACCAAGTATAACAGCGAGATTGTTTTGATCCAGGGGGAAAAAGTCGATGAAATCGCCTCCCGGTATTCCCTGGAACGGCTTATGCCAGTGGGTAATCTTAAAGCCATCAAATGACGGTGCAGAATCAGGTACAACCTTTACACGTAGAGAATCTGCAGCTGCGTGCAGTTCCGTAACAACCCGGGACCTTTCTTTTCCCAGGCTTTTAAGAATTGCGTTCACTTTAGCAATAACCAATTTAGGACCTGCTGTTTTAACAACGTAATCCGTTATACCAAGTTCATAACCTTCAAGTATATCATCCTCCTCACCTTTGGCAGTAAGGAAAATGAAAGGTATTGTCCTTAGTTCATCATTCTCCAATAATTTTTTCCTGAACTGAAAACCATCGGTACCGGGCATCATTATATCTGAAATAATAAGATCAGGAGTAAATGCCGTCATCTTCTTCAGGGCTTCATCAGCCGATTCGGCTATTTCACATTCAAACCCTGCTTTCTTAAGGTTATACTCAAATATTCTAATGAGAGAATGATCATCGTCAACCAGAAGAATTTTATTAGATGTGCTGATGAAAGACTGCTGAAGGTTTTTCTTTATGCCATACACTTTATAGATAGCTGTCCGCTTGATCAGCGCTTTTACTTTAATCAGCAGATCATTTACATCGAAAGGTTTGGTAATAATGTCATCCCCGCCGGCGTCGAATGCCAGGGACTTATCTTCTGTAGAACTTTTTGCAGTAACAAAAACAAATGGGATTATCCGGTAATTTTCATTCTCCCTGACCTTCCTGCAGAATGTGAATCCATCCATACCTTCCATTGTCACATCACAAAGTACAAGGTCGACCGCATTTGCAGAAAGATGCTCCATACCCTCTTCCGGTCCTGAAGCTTCAATCACTTTATAATTGTTCTTATCGAGATGGTGCTTTAATAATTTCCTGATTACCACATCGTCATCGATAACGAGTATTATATCTTTTTCGTTATTATTCATTAGAGTATCCTGATTTGCCGGTTATTAAAATTAACCGGTTCCCACAATGAAATGAGCCCATATGCAGCAGAGCGAGTCAAAAAAAATAAAATAAAATATTAAATCAATTAAAACTTGCTATCGCATCTTCCCGGGAACGGAAAGCTTCAAAAACCCTGTGCAGCCTGGTTAATTCAAACATTGAATGAACAGCAGGCTGAAATCCCACAAGCTTCAAATCTCCTCCAAGAGCAGTAGCTTTCTTCAAGGAAACAACAAGCGCTCCTAAAAATGTAGAATCTATAAATTCGCACCTGTTAAGATCGACTACCAGGTTCTTATTGCCCTCCTCGATATCCGCCGTTAAAACTTTTTTAAACTGTTCAGCTTCCTTCAATGTAGCTCTTTCCAAATTTACAACTTCTACAAGGACATCATTATATTTTTCTTTAGTGAATTCCATTTTACTGCCTTTATCTATTTTCGATGTTGTATTTCTCCATCAGCCTGTATATAGTCGCTCTTCCGAGCTGGAGTTTCTTTGCCGCTTCAACTATATTTCCACTGGTGACTTTTAGTGCATGTTTAATTGATTCTTCTTTTAGTTTTTCAAAAGGAACGATTGTGTCATCAGCAAATAATGCACCCGATAAATCTGAATTTGCAGAAGTTTCGTTGGCTCTTAAGTGAACGGGTAAATCTTCTACCTCAATCATGTCACTTTCACATATAATCATACATCTTTCAATGGTATTCTCCATCTCCCGGATGTTGCCCGGCCAGTTATATTCATACATGAACTTTAGGGATTTTTTGGTAAAACCTTTGATACTCTTTCCAAGTTTTTTATTAAAACTGTCGAGAAAATGCTGAGCAAGTACAAGAATATCTCCGCGTCTCTGCCTCAAAGGCGGGATATATATCGGGAAGGAATTTAACCTGTAATACAAATCCTCGCGGAATTCTTTTTCATCAACCGCCTGTTTAAGATCTCTGTTTGTAGCGGAAATGATTCGTACATCTGTTTTTATCAACTCAGTGCCGCCTACTCTTTCAAATTCTTTCTCCTGAATTACGCGCAGCAGCTTTGCCTGGAGGAGCATTTCAAGTTCACCTACTTCGTCAAGGAAAAGAGTACCGCCGTTGGCAATTTCAAATTTTCCCAGTTTCCTTTGATGAGCGCCTGTAAAAGATCCTTTTTCATGTCCGAACAATTCACTTTCCAGCAGTTCCCTGGGAATTGAGGCGCAGTTAACAACCGTGAAGGGACCCTGTTTTCTTTTGCCGTTATAATGAATCGCTCTGGCTATCAGCTCTTTACCGGTACCGCTTTCACCGTATATGAGAACAGTGATATCATTATTCAAAACTTTCGATACAAGCTTAAAGACATCCTGCATTTTCCCGTCGGCCGAGATAATATTATCAAAACTATATTCCTTCTGAACGTTTTCCCTGAGATTCTGTAATTCCTTTGTCAGGTCATAGTTTTTAATGGCATTTTTAATAGCAGGTTCCAGTCTCTGCTGATCGATTGGTTTAGGAAAATAATCATACGCACCATACCTTAACGCTTCCACAGCAACCTCAATACTTCCCTGGGCGGAAAGAATGATTACGGGCAGGTTTTCGTCATAATGCTTAATACGTTTGAGCGTTTCAAGACCATCCAGCCCGGGCAGCATTATATCCAGGAGTATAAGGTCCGGTTTCGAGCTCAGTTTTTTCAGAACATCTTCGCCATTGTCGAAGACTTCTACGTCATATTTCCATTTATCTTTTACCCAATAGGAAAGTAACTTGGAAATAGCGGGTTCATCATCAACTATATAAACATTTTTGTCCACTCTAAAATTCCGTTTTATTTATATTTTAGTTTCTTAGGTAATTTAATAAGCACCGTAGTGCCCTTCCCGGGTTCACTCTGTATCCTTATAACTCCCCGGTGTAAGTCGATTATTTGTTTCATAAACACGAGGTCCATATCATTCTCGATAAACTCTTTGCTGCCTTTGGAAGAATGATAAAATTTATGAAAAATATAAGGGAATTCTTTTTCCGAGATTCCGGCTCCAGTATCGGAAATAATAACTTCAATTTCCTCCCTGAAATTTTTAACCATACAGGAAATTCTGCCTGCCGGCGGGGTGTACTTAATAGCATTATTAAAGATTCCATAGAGAATAAGCCTGGTTTTTTCCTTGTCGGCTATGAGAGATGCCGGCTCCTTCGGGAGGCTGCAGGTAAGAACAAGCCCTTTATTCTCTATCACGGGAGTAATTTCTTCAACAACTGTCTTCAATAATTCGGAGATATCAAAATCGGTTTTACTTAATTCAATTTTGCCCTGTTCATAGCGCGATAATTCAAGAATGTCATTAATAAGTTTGGCAAGTCTCTTGCCCTCCTGTAAAATTATCTCATCGAACTCCGTGCGCATTTCTTCCGGCATATCTTTATCCGATAAAAGAGTCTCGGCAAACCCGATAATAGAAGCAAGAGGCGTTCTGAATTCATGTGAAAGGTTGGACACAAAATCATTTCTCAGCCTGTTAAGATCAGCCAGAACATCCTTATAAATATCCGATCGGGATTTTTCAATATCTATTAACCTTGACGCTTCTGTAAGCTTGTTTACTATTTCAATATTTTTATGCCGGAGTGTTTTTAGTTCTTTCAGGTTTCTGCAGGTGCCAAGCATCCCCTCAATTCTGTCACCATCTTTGATAAGGCCGCAGTTAATATGGAAGGGGATCTCATTTTCATATTTTCCAATTAAAGTAACTTCCAATTCGAGAGGAGAGCCTGTTATGAGGGTTTTCCTGAGGCCTTCCATCAAAGCCGGCTTTTCTTCTAATTTCACAAATTCAAGCAAGTGCCTGCCGCGCATATCAAGTTCAGAGAAATCCAGGCTCATGGATCCGGTTTTACTAACGGCAACAATATACCCGTTTTCGTCAAGCACAAAGAGGAGATCATTGTAAGAGTTAAGAAGTGTTGAAAAAATCAATGACTGGTTCTTCAGGAACCATTCTCCCATTAGAATATTTTGAACCGAAACGTTATCCTGAGCGTTTCTAAGGGTGTTATCTTTATTTATTGAGCCGGTTATTTGCTTGTTAATTTCGTTTATGTATTTTCGAACTGCTGCCAGATTTGCTTTATGATAGTTATCTTTTATACCGGAAAAAAGAAGAATATAAACTGATTCATCACCGGGTATATCAATTATTTTTTCGATAAAAATTGATCTGATGTCCTTTTCGAGCGAAAGATATAAATAAGAATCCGATTCGGATATTTTTTCAATTGTGAGCTGGCTGCCAAGG
>Ga0075280_10000055_pt1 | contig 10883 bp, 6 predicted proteins | sample SF_Rice_10C_0N_4_FD_69780 | JGI IMG/M metagenome (GOLD analysis project Ga0075280, IMG submission 69780) | Rice paddy soil microbial communities from Twitchell Island, California, USA - SF_Rice_10C_0N_404 | ecosystem: Environmental > Terrestrial > Soil > Paddy field/soil | place: USA: Twitchell... | reverse complement strand
TGTTCATTGTTAAGGTGAGGATCGACGGCAACTATTCCGAACGCGGTTTCTTTGGAAGACAAAAGAAGATCTGTATCTTCGATGAGATTAATATATCTGAATTCGGGAAACCCGCTTTGTCTTGTTCCGAATATATCTCCCGGACCACGGAGCTTCATATCAACTTCTGCAACCTTAAATCCATCCAGGTACTCAACCATGGTTTTCAGTCTTATCCCTGACTTGAATTTTTCCAGCTGCGACTGGGAGAGATATTCATGATCTGCAGGAAGGCGTTCACTTGCAGCAGCATACCTGTCTTTTGTAACCAGTATGCAGTAGGCCTGCTTTAATCCGCGTCCAACTCGGCCCCTCAGCTGGTGAAGCTGCGATAGTCCGAATCTTTCAGCATCATTGACGAGGACAATGTTCGCATCGGGTATATCAATGCCTACTTCTATTACCGTGGTTGCAATCAATACATCGTATTTCTTATGAAGAAATTCCAGCATAACTGATTCTTTTTCACGCCACGGCATCCTGCCGTGTATGAGACCAACATTTAATTCCTTAAGAAAGGTTGATTTTAACTCATTATAATATGTTTCGGCAGCTTTGAGCTCCAGCTTCTCCGATTCTTCAACCAGAGGATAGACTATAAAGGACTGGTATCCCTCTTTTTTATTCTTATCGATGATAAACCTGTATATATCGGGAAGTTTTTTTTCTCCCCTTAATATTGTCTTTATTGGTTTACGGTTTTTCGGCATTTCATTTATAACTGACACATCCAGGTCTCCGTATAACGTCATTGAAAGGGTGCGCGGGATTGGCGTAGCACTCATTACAATTACATCCGGAGTGATCCCTTTACTCAGAAGTCTTCCTCTCTGTGCAACACCGAATCTGTGCTGTTCGTCAACAATCACAAGTCCCGGGTTATTAAATTCTACATTCTCTTCAAACAGAGCATGGGTGCCGATGATTATATCCGCTTCTTTAAGCTCAGCAGCCTGTTGTTTTTTTGCCATAACAGATTTACTCTGTTTTCCCAGAAGCAAAGTTACTTTAATATTTCTCTCTTTATGAATTTCCGCTAATTTGTTCATCATCTTCGAAATATTTTTTGCGTGCTGATCGGCCAGAATTTCTGTCGGGGCCATCAATATAGCCTGGAAGTTATTATCAACAGAGATCAGCATTGAGATGAGAGCAACGATGGTCTTACCGCTTCCTACATCTCCCTGCAGCAGCCGGTTCATCGGGAATTCCGATTCCATATCTGATTTTATTTCGCTTAAAACATTCAACTGTGATTTTGTAAGTTCAAAAGGGAGAGTTGAAAGAAAATCTTTTACCAGGCTTGTTCTGATTTTAAATGAATGTCCCTTTTGTTTTATTTTATAATTATGCTTTCTGAGAGCAATCACGATCTGAAGATAAAATAATTCCTCATATTTAAATCTTTTAAGCGCTGTATTCAGTTTTTCCTTTGACTGTGGGAAATGATAATTCTTAACCGAATCTACAATACCCATCAGCTGGTTTTCGCTGATTATGTAGGCGGGTAAAGTCTCTTCCAGGAAATCGGCATATTTCTCAACTGCGGAGGAAATAATTTTTCTCAGACTGAAATCGCCTATGGCAGTGGCCTTAAGTTCCTTCGGGATCCTGTAAAAAGGAATAATTTTTCCCGTGTTAAGCATGCTGGATTCGTCAGCACTCAGCCGGTCGAAATCAGGATGTGTAAATTGGAGGTTGCCATAATTTGAAATGGATGGTTTACCTGAAACAGCAAAATAATCACCTTCATCAAACACATCATAGAGATACTTCGCACCCTGGAACCAGACACATTCAAAATAACCTGTTGAATCTCTGAACTGGATCTTCATTATTTCTTTTTTATTAAATCTTCTTTTTTCCCTGTCCTCAACCCTGGCAATGATTGTAAGCTCCCCGCTGTATCCATTCAAAATGTAACCGTAGGCTTTGGCTGCTGTAAGTGTGGTTGTTCTGTCAAGGTGACGTGAGGGGAAATAAAAAAGCAGGTCTTTTATAGATTTGATCCCGATTTTCCCGAATGCTTCGGCACGTTTCGGCCCAACTGATTTTATGAATTGAACAGACTGTTCGCTTATTTTTACATTCTGAGAAATCATCGGGATTAAAATAAATAATTAAGATTAATCATTCACTCCGTTATAATTTTTATATTTGCAAAACTTAAACAATAGAATACCTTATGGATTGGAACGAACTGCTTTCAAATAAACTTCTTGGCGACAGCACATCTTCTGAAATAAAATTAAATGATGGCCGAAGCCAGTTCCAGAGAGACTTCGACCGGGTTGTATTCAGTTCTGCCTTCAGAAGGCTTCAGGATAAAACCCAGGTATTCCCGCTGCCGGAAAATGATTTTGTACATACAAGACTGACTCACAGCCTTGAGGTTTCCTGCGTAGGAAGATCCCTCGGGAGTCTCGTTGGTGAAAAAATATTAAGCCCGGACAAAACGCTCGCGCAAAAGTATTCTTCAGTCCATTTCGGTGAAATAGTAGCCGCGGCCTGCCTTGCACATGATATCGGGAACCCTCCTTTTGGACACTCAGGAGAGGATTCTATAGCAGAATATTTTAAGAATGGTAATGGGCAGGAGTTTGAAAAAGAAATAAACGATAACAAAAAGTGGACGGATTTCATAAAGTTTGAAGGTAATGCTCAGGGATTCAGAATAATTACAAAGCTGCAGAATCCCAATTCGGGCGGGGGATTGAAATTAACCTGCGCGGCACTCGCTGCCTTTACTAAGTATCCTAAAGAATCTCTTCTGTCTCAGAAAAAGGAGGAATTTAATAGGGATGTTAAAAATAAGTTTTATAGAAAGTTCGGATTTTTTCAGACTGAGAAAGAATTGTTCGCTGAAGTAGCTGAAGAAACCAGCCTGATCAGGAAAGGGGAGCCCGATGATTACTGCTGGAGCAGACACCCATTGTCATTTTTGGTCGAGGCAGCTGATGATATCTGCTACAGAATAATGGACCTGGAGGACGGTTTCAGACTGGGACTTCTTTCATTTAAATATACGGAAGAACTTTTGTTGCCGCTTGTAACTTCGCATATGAATTCCTATGAAGGCAGGAGCCCAAATGATAAGATCGGCTATCTGCGGGCAAAAGCTATAAATGACACCGTTGCCCAGCTTGCAGATGCTTTTATAAATAATGAGCAGAAAATACTTAATGGAGAATTTGAACAGGATTTGATTTCAGTGATTGACTCGGCTAAGTATTTAGAGGAAATTAAGGATATTTCGAAAAAGGAGTTATATGCTTACCGCAGCGTTGTTGAAAGAGAAGCTGCCGGTTATGAGGTACTGGGCGGACTGCTTGATGCATTTATAAATGCAGTTAATGAGACTTATGCCGGCAAACCCTCCTGGAAAAGTAAAAACCTGATGAAACTGCTGCCGGGACAATTTCTTGGCGCCGGCCGTAAACCCGATGATGACCTGTATATTCGTCTGCTGAAAATTACGGACTTTGTTTCGGGAATGACTGATTCCTATGCTGTTTCACTGTTCAGGAAAATTAAAGGTATTTCTCTTCCTGGAATGTGACATATTTTTTACCTTACCAGTCTCCTCCTATTCACTTCCGGCAGACAGGCAGAAACAAACCAGGCAGGAGTTCCCGGTTACATAAATTCTTCACCCCTTTCCAGATCACATTTTTATTTCCATAATCTTATTAAAATCTTTTAAATTATTTATTTAATTGACACGGAGTAATAAAAATAAAATACCTGTATATTCTACTAACTTTAATATTTATTGAACCTCTTCAGGCGCAGGTTACGTCGATAGGTTTCAGAACCGGAATAAATACCTTTCATTTGAAAAATAGGTTCAGACAATTTGAAATATTCGTCGATATGGATCTACCCTATCATAAGAATGTTTCAGAAGGAGCACTGCTTCAAACAAAATTTGAAGTAACAGGAGGTATCCTGCAGAATTTCTCACAGAATGGACTAATTTTTTCTGCGGGACCCGGATTTGAATTGAATATAATCAGAGGGGTTTCATTAATCGATGCAGGCATTAGTCCCACCTTTATAACAAGACATTCTTTCACAACAAATGAACTGGGCGGACTTTTTAATTTTACTTCTTATACTGGGATATACTTTTCACCCTTTAATTTTTTAATAGCAGGGTACAGGTTTCAGCATATGTCAAATGCCGGGATATATCCACAGAACCCCGGTGTAAATCTGCATATAATCGAAATAAGATTGAAGAATTTATAAATACTTAATACCTATATATTCTCGATAGCATCAACCCCTTCCGGCGGCGGAAGATAAAACCTTACCGGTTTAATAGAGCCGTCATTCTGAGGTACCGCTTTAACTTTTTTCCTGATGATCACACTATGTTCAACATGTACATAATCTTCAATTATGGAGCCGAAGATATAACTCGTTCCTTTTATCAGGACGTTCCTCCCGATCCTAACCGGAAATTCATCGCTTCCCGTCATATTCACACTGGATTCAATCCTTGATTGTTCGCCAATCACAATATTTCCCTTGATTATATCCCCCCACAGAATCTCAACATGGTTTCCGATTTTAAGTGTTTGTGCCGGGAAACAGGAGAGATGAACATTCTGAAAAATATGAATATTCTGACCGAACTGAACATTACCGTCTACATAGCATCCATTATTAAAAGTAATATTATAATTCAGCTTAACATCTTTCCCTATGTAGACACCTTTCCCTATGTTAATATCGAGCGGAGTTCCGATTTTATCCATCTCAAGGATATCATTTACAACAGATTCATGAATGAAGAAATCCTCGGGATCTGATATTTCAATTATATCTTTTAATTTTTCATAAACCTGCGACCTGGCAATAGCATCCATTTCCTTAAGCACGGATTTATTATTAAATCCCATTACCACATACGGCTTCTCGGGGCTGCTTGCAGAAACAGAATACCCATGATTGTTAAATAGAGAAATAAGGTCGGTGATATATATTTCCTTCTGAACATTATCACTTGAGAGTTTTCCTATTAGTTCTGCAAGGATTTTATATTTAAATGCATAAACACCTGAATTGAATTCATTAGTTTCAATCAGCTCGCTCCTTGAAAATGCATACTCTCTGTTATTGTAAATTAAGATATAGGGTTCGTTCTCTTCAAGGGCCAGAATATCCTTGTATTCAATAATCTGAATCACCTTGCCTTCGTCTCTACCTGAAGATTTTCCCTTGTAATCTTTATTTTTTACTCTTACAATCCTTCCGTACGAATTATTCAGCGGATCGCCTTTATAAATCCCTGTCAGTACCATCATATCCGCAGCTGAAGCCAGGAAGTTCCCTCTAAAATCCCGCATTGTTTCTGCATCAATCAGACCCATATCACCCGGAAGCACATATATAATCCCGTCAAATAAGTCCCGGTCAAGCTTTTCCAGCGCAACCTGTACCGCGTGCCCTGTGCCGTTTTGGGACTCCTGGTACGCAAATACCGAATTTTTCCGTCTGCCTATCACACTCATAACATCATAAGCCTTAATACCCACGACGATTATTATATTGATTCTATCTATCCCGTTCACGCTCGCATTATAAACTCGCTCTACAGTTGGAATTTCCCATATTTTATGGAGCATCTTTGATGTCTGCGACTTAATCCTTTTTCCGTGCCCTGCGGCAAGGATAACTGCCGCTTCTTTAAAATCATAATTTAATTCCGATGATAGCTTAATAATATTCTCATGTATATTCTTATTCACATTTTTTTCCATTATCTCCTCTTATTTCTATATCTAAATTTGTGATAACTTATTTTTATACGATTTATAAACTGCTGCATTTAAACCGAAAGTGAACCAGAGAAGGGTTATAATTTCATGATCGAAAAAGTTCATCTCAGTAAGACCAGCAATTACTATAGTGCTTAAAGCAGCAATTGTTCCCAGGGCATAAGATGAAGCAAAAGGTATTGCCTTCATTTCGCTGTAAATCATAAAATCTATTTTAAAGAGTCTGTACAACAGGTAGCAAAAAGCCAGTAATCCAAACAGACCGAGTGTAACGAGTATGTGAATGAAGTTATTATGCATATGCCCCTGTATTTCTTTTTCATATTTAGATTTGTACTGTTTATAGAGATGGGCCAGATCAATGTCTCCAACACCAACAAGCGGGTGATCAAGGAATATTTTCCAGCCTGCTTTCCAGAGAGAGAATCTTACGTAATTAGACGGAAGGTAGGGGTCCCATATACTTAGCAGCCTGCTCCGCTTTACGGATGAAGCTATTACAGTATCGCCCAGAATAGACAGTGAGGATGGAACGAAGCCCGGGTTCCCTGCTGATTTAAGCCGGTAGACCGAATCAGCCTTTATTTCAAAAATATTTCCTGTTTCGTCTGCTGCCGTAAGCTCATCATGAGTAACTTTCCAGAGGAAAATCCTTTTAGGGCCGCTCAGGTTTTGAATAAATGATATAGAATCTTTATTCCCCCGGTAAACCTTAACCCCTGCATCATTTGAGATAAATAAATCGTGGTTAAAATAAAAAAGGGAACTGACATTAAAATCGGGTTTAAACGAATAAAGTAATTTATCCGGCCTTCCGTTAAAGATCCCGAAGACCTTTAGACCGCTGTCGGGAGAAAAAGCAAGAATAAAACTGGTATCAGCAAAAATCCTTGTGAATGTATTAAATGATTTATTCCTGTATATCTGCATAAGAGTATCGGGAGATTTGAAAATTGTAAGACCGCTGTCCCGGTCAAGTGTATAAAGATAACTCCCTGCAGATGTGTGATCGATTGTAAAACCGGGCGGAAGGCATTCAGCTTTTTGCTTTAATATTCCATCTTTTCCCTCGCGATAACTAATAAACCGGGTATCAATAAAATATCCGAGCAGGTAATTGTTCCATTTTTCAAGAGAGACAATAGGTGCGGGTGTATCAATCGTTTTTAAATAATGAGAACCCTGATATTTTAAAAGTCCGTTCTCATAATCTGAGACATAGTATTCTCCACCGATTGATGTTATATCATAAGCCCTTCCATTCGTACTAAAACTACTTAGTTCAGTCAGTTTGCCGCTATCCTGTTTAAATATTTTTATCTCACTTATATTTTTTTCATAAATAAACAAAGCCAGGACGAGGAGCAATAAGGGGATAAGGTATTTCCACTCCCTCTTCAAATATATTATAAGCAAAAAGCCGAATCCGGTAGCCAGCCATCCGGTTCTTTTATATGTAGCAACTAATGCTATAATAGTAATAAATAACGCCCCGGCAATCAGCAGCTTGTATTTCAAATCCCCTTTTTCATTAATCAAAAATGCAAAAAGAATAACTGAAGTTATGCTCAGTATTTCACTGGAAGTAATAGGGTATTGAAATAATGAGGGGCCCGATTGGGTAAGATTGTATAAATTCGAAATAAAGTACTGGTAGGAAAAAATGATATAAACGAGTGCTGTAAGAACTGCGGCTATTAAATATGTGTTAAGATATATTTTTGCTCTTTTCAAATCGGGAACGCTGGCGAAAGCCACATAGATAAGCGGCATCAGCAAAAACCTCCGGAATGCAAAGAATATTGCCTGTGAATGGTTCAGCGAAAATATAAATGAAAGGATCTCGGCAGAAATGAACCAGAGTAATGCAGGTTCTATCCCGGTTTTCTTGAAAGGGTTTTTCCCGGTTATAACACACCTGGTGAGGAGTAAAATGAATGCACCATAATAGCCCAGTTGGTTCAGGAAAATAGAATTGGTTAATGAAGCAAGAAACAGGATCATAAAAAAAAGGACAGAACGGTCAATCATTTCAAGGACTTTACTTTTATCAGGCATGGTCAATCCCTGAACTGCATTTCGTAAAGTTTCCTGTATAATCCATTCTGCATTTCAAGCAGTTCGTTATGTCGTCCCTGCTGAACAATCTTCCCATAATCTATAACTATAATCTTTGTTGCATGCCTTATTGTGCTTAACCTGTGTGCAATAACAAAAGTGGTGCGGTTCTTCATCATTCTTTCAATAGCTTCCTGTACCAGAAGTTCCGACTCATTGTCAAGTGCAGAAGTTGCTTCGTCAAAGATCATTATTTCAGGATTTTTAACCAGGGCTCTTGCAATAGAAATTCTTTGTCTTTGTCCCCCTGAAAGTTTTGTCCCCCTTTCGCCGATAATGGTATCATAACCTTTCGGCATCTCCTGTATAAAATTATGTGCATTGGCCGTTTTAGCAGCCTCAATTATTTTCTCCATAGGATAATCTGCTCTGCCGTAAGCAATATTATTCCTGATGGTTTCATTAAAGAGATAAGTTTCCTGGGTAACAATCCCCATTAAATTCCGAAGGTCTTCAATTTTTACATCTTTTATATCTATACCGTCAATACAAATACTGCCTGAATCAGGATCGTGAAACCTGGGCAGGAGGTCCACCAGGGTCGATTTCCCGCCTCCGCTTGGTCCAACCAGAGCGATCACCTCTCCCCTGTTAGCGACAAATGAAATGTTCTTTAATACCGGTTCTGCACTATCCTCGTAACTGAAAAAAACATTTTCGAGCTCTATCTTATCCTGGAACTTTGAGAATTTAGTAGCGCCCGGCTTATTTCGGATCGAAGGTTTTGTATCAAGGATTTCAAATATCCTTTCACCTGCTGCACTTGCTTCCTGTATCCTGTTATTTACGCTTGTAAGCTCTTTGATAGGGGGCATCATCTGGAATATCGCAAAAAGAAACCCAAGAAATTCGCTGGCTTTAAGTGAATTCTCCTGAAGTACCATCACTCCGCCGTAATATATAATAAAAACACCGACAAGCACACTTAAAAATTCTGTAACGGGAGAAGCTATATTCCTTATCCTGACGATCTTTAACATCATCTTGAAATAACTGTGGGTTTCTTTAGTGAACTTTTGATTTTCATACTTCTCCATTCCGAATGCCTTAACTATTTTGACAGCTGAAATTGTCTCCTGTAATATGCTTGTTATATCAGCAATCTTTGCCTGAACTACTGTACTCTGTTTTCTTAGTTTTAATCCGATCCACCCGATAATCAGCATTGAGAATGGCAGAACGATAAAAGCCACCAGGGTAAGCTGCCAGCTTATGCTAAGTGCAATTCCGAGAAAAACCAGTATCGTCAGAGGTTCTTTTATAAGGTTTGAGAATGCTGCCGTAATGCTTGACTGAACAATGTTCACGTCATTTGTAAACCTTGATATTAAATTGCCTACTCTCTCCTTTTTAAAATAGCTCATCGGAAGCTGGTGCAGGTGTGAATATGCCTCATCACGCAGGTCTTTCATCGCACCGTATTCAACATGGGCCATGAAGTATGCTTGTGTATATCCGGTAATATTTTTCACAAGGAAGGTCATAAGAACCAGGAAACAAATCCTCATAAGTGCGTCGATCTTTGAGCCGGATAACACGAAATCGTTAAATGCCTGTGTCACTTCCTCCTTGATATTCTGTATCCAGTCCGGGAGGATGCCCGTTGATTGACTTATCTGATCCTGCGTCTGAACCTGTTCAGTAGCTGGAGTTTCCTGGAAAAGTGTATCCAGTAAAGGGATTGTAAGATATACGGAAAGTCCGTTGAATATCGCAAATAAAAAAGTGAAAACTATTGAAGCAATCAAATGTCTCCAATAGGGCCTTACATAACTTACTATTCTGAAATATGTATTCATTAAAAACCGGTTTATCTGATTTATTAACTCCCGAACTGCGGAATTTCAGGAATCTTTCTCAGTCCGCAGCCTCCTCTAACCTTAATTTGTTTTATAATCTTATTCTTATTGAAATTATATATATAAATTGATGAATTTCTTCCAAATCCATCATCAAATATTAAAAAATCACTTATAGTAAAAAAATTCTTATCGCCGCCCCCCGCCCATTCCTTTACAAGCTTTTTCTCATTAACAGAATAAGCATATAAGGAAGAGGTTTTGGGACTACTCGTAAAAATGCTCGTATTAGCTGGAGTTATATCAAGTGTAGATATAAAAAGAAAATTCCTATCATCACTCCACGCAATTTCATTTACGGGTTTATTTATCCTTGTAATGAAAAATTCATTATTATTTTTCTTTTGAACCAGGACAATTGAGTCCGGGCTTGCTTCATTATATGAAATAAAAAACTTTCCTGATGGAGAAAGCGAATCAGGTTTTATCTCAGGCAATCGGGGATAACCATCAGTCGTTATATCAAATGTCTTCTTTTGTTCCTGGAGTATTCGTCCATATGTATTAAAGATTATCGTCTTCTGATTTATATAAGTTGAAATATTTTTATCCCAGGAATTAATTACTATCCTGAAAACTGTTTCTGACTCCCATCTTGAGAATACCTGGAGGCCGCTGCCGATTTCCTCAACATATTCGGGTTTTGATGCTGAATCAGGGAGTACATACAGCCTGGCATTCTTTATAAAGGGAAATATACCTTCTTTACCTTCTTTGACTGCTGTTAAAAAAAAAGCTGAGGAATGGTTATCCGAATAGGAAAGTTCAACCACATTCTCTTCACTGCTTTCCCAGAATTTTGAATATGTATTATTGGCAGCACTATATTTATATAGTCCCGGTTGTTTGCCTATCATCCCCACAAATACAAACGATTTAAATGTTCTTATTACCGGCGTTTCCTTAATGTCTTTTGGCTCTTTTTGACATGAAATGAAAAGAAAAGGTACTATTATAATTATTATAAGAGGCTTCATCGCAATCCGGCAGTTTTAAGAAATACTCCAAGAATTAAATTAACTAAATCCATAAAATATCCCCATAATGGAGAATATATGAAAAACAGCAGGATTATTGACCC
>Ga0075280_10000054_pt1 | contig 10898 bp, 5 predicted proteins | sample SF_Rice_10C_0N_4_FD_69780 | JGI IMG/M metagenome (GOLD analysis project Ga0075280, IMG submission 69780) | Rice paddy soil microbial communities from Twitchell Island, California, USA - SF_Rice_10C_0N_404 | ecosystem: Environmental > Terrestrial > Soil > Paddy field/soil | place: USA: Twitchell... | reverse complement strand
TGAATTATCTATCGCCTCAGTTATAACAGCAGCAGAACTTACCCGTAAACCTTCATTCTCAGATGTAATTCCGGCAACAAGGTTTGCAGCAATTTCGCTTTTATTTGTTGAGGGGGTTAAATCTGCCCCGGCAGCCAGGATTGGGGCGAACATTACGGAGGAGAGTAAAAGAATTGACATTAAAGTTTTCATTTCAGCCTCCAGTTTAAAGTTAATATACAAGTACCGGGAGCAAACTAAATAGTGGGTATTTAATTGTCTACTTAATTTGTATGAAAGGAATAATTAAAGTCAGACTGGCAATTATTGATGTTGACTATTGTGTCTGTAGGTCATTCCTGAACGGATCTTCACGTGTTTCTTCAAAAAATGGACGGTATGATTCTTTGCTTTCCATTTCCTGAACCCAGCCGTTTTCCAGCCCGAATTTGTCCAGCAGCTCAACAGCTCTTGCATATTCAGAATATGAAATATTGCGGCTTATAAGAGGATACTTATCAGCCTTATTGGAAGGATAATACTGAGCCATTAAAGAGATGTGAACTTTGGGATCCAGTTCTTCAGCAATAAAGCGGAACACATTTTCGGTTTCAGCCAGCCCGTTCGGCATCACCAGGTGCCTGATAATCAATCCTCTTACTACAACCCCGTCTTCGTAAACAAGCTCACTTCCAACCTGCCTGTACATTTCCTTTATCGCAGGTCTTACAGCATCGAAATAATCGCTGACTTTTGAATATGTCCGGCCAACGGAATTTTCACCATATTTAAAATCCGGTAGATATATATCAATCACTCCATCATAAAGCTGCAGCATTTCAACACTGTCGTATCCGTTTGTATTATAAATGATCGGGAGATTTAACCCTTTCACAATCGCCAGGTAAATCGATTTCAGAATCGGCACAGTAAAGTGAGTTGGGGAAACAAGACCAATATTATGGCAGTCTTTACCCTGAAGTTCCAGCATTATTTCAGCAAGTCGTCCGTGACTTACTTCATTCTTTCTTTCTACTTTGTAATTCTGGCTAATAACATAGTTCTGACAGAATACGCAGCGGAGATTACAGTTGCCGAAAAAAATATTGCCCGCTCCCCTGCTTCCGCTCAGCACAGGCTCTTCACCAAAATGCGGGGTGTATGAAGAAACTACAGGAAGATCTCCACTCTGACAAATTCCATACTCACCGTTAGTCCTGTCAACATTGCAGTTCCTGGGACAACTTGTGCAGGACTGTAATATTTTTTCGGCTTTGGTCAGTCGTTTTTCCAGCTCACCTGATCTGAATGTCTGAATATATGAAGGCACAAATTTCATTTTACTTACGGGTATATATTTAATACTCTAAATTACTACAGATAAATCCAAGGGTAAAGATACTAAACAGGTTCTTATTTTCGTTGCTTCTGCTGAAGTATTCCTTTGTTATGAGAAAATCCGGAAACTTTATCAAAAAATAGATATAATCTGAAAGCTGAACTTAATAAAAAACCCCGGCAGAAGAACCGGGGTTTTTAATTTTAATAACCTGACTTTATTGGAAATTGATCGGCAAAGTCAATAAAATATAATTTAACTATTCTACATTTAATGTCGGGATTCTTCCGGGCGTCCAGGGGGCGCCGTATTTTTCCATATCATCTTCTAATGTTTTCAGATCATAGTTATACAGGCTCTTCAGCTGTTCAAGTACCGGCGGGAACTTATCCATCAGCACCTTATATGCATTCCGTTCGTTCTGTGTGATGTTTGAAGATGAACGGTAATGTGTATATGAAAGCACTCCGAGTCTTTCATTAAATGTTACAGGTGAAGGAGGGTTCTCTTCTGTGCTCGGGAAGTTTGACTCCCTGTTGAACTTCAATGAAATGTCTTTCAGCGTATTCCACAGGTTATCTGCTTTAACCATTAAATCATTTGGCGCTTCAGGTGTGTTAATTAGTGCCTGCTTTATATCGGTGACTCTCTTCATCATATCATTAAGAAATCCTTCTGTCCCCCTGATAGCCCTTGCAAGCTTGTTTGCTTTCTTCTGGAAGTCAACCAGTTCAGAGCGGTCGGCAATCGGCAGCGTTGAATTATTCAGAGCATTAACATTGAATTCAACAGGACCGTAAAGCTGTTTCTCTCCGTCCCTGTTTATCATCGTCATTATTACTGTGTATTTACCCGGTAGCGCCAGCGTGCTGCCATGACCTTCTTCCGTCGGGTTAAACTTATCTTTTACCTCAACAGGCGAGGTGCTTCCGTAACGTAAGTCCCATGCAGCTCTGTTAATTCCTTTCGCGGCCGATTTTGTAATCTTCCTGACAATATTCCCGGCTTCATCTTTAACGGTGAATATGAGATAAGGTTCGAGCTCTTCATTTTCTGCCCGAAGCTGTTCGTTATCAGGCTGCGGAATCGGTTTGCCGTCTTTGAATAATTCTTTCTCTTTTTCTTTTCTTTCGTCCTTCAGAGTTTTTGGAACATCCTTTATGTAGTATGTAAAGACTGCTCCGAACTCAGGATTTGGGGCTTTGAAATAAGTAGCTCCCTGCCCGTATCTGCCTCCTGTTTTGTTGAACATCAATGCATCTTTAACCGGGAAGATATAAGCATCTTTATCGAGGGTTGTTTTATTTATCTCACGGAGAGGAGTGAAATTATCCAGTATATAAAATCCTCTCCCGAATGTAGCAATAACCAGATCGTTTTCTCTTTTCTGAAAAGCGATATCCCTGACGGGAATTGTTGGTATTCCTGACTTCAGCTGCGTCCATACTTTACCGCCGTTGGTAGAGAAAAAGAATCCGAACTCTGTACCTGCAAATAGAAGATCGGGATCAACAAAATCCTGTTCTACTGTGTGTACGCTTCCGTTATCGGGAAGGTTCCCTGAAATGGATGTCCAGGATTCACCTTTATCGCTGCTCCTTAAAAGGTAAGGTTTGAAATCATCCCTTTTCAGATTATTGAATGATGCGAATACGACATTCTCATCAAATTTCGAAGGACAGATGTCGCTTACATAAGTATTTTTCGGAACTCCGGGGAATTCATCGATCTTCTTCCAGGTCTTTGCATCCTGTGATACCTGGATTACTCCGTCGTCAGTTCCTGCGTATAAAAGATTTTCCTTCAAGGGTGATTCTGTCAGTGAAACAATTGTTCCGAAGAGAGAGGTAGACTGATCTTTTGCTACAGCATCAACACTCCAGTATTTGCCCATCACCGGCCATTGGTTCCTGTCGAGCTGAGCAGTTAAGTCTGGACTTATCTCCTGCCAGGTATCCCCCCTGTCGTCACTTCTGAATACTTTATTAGCGGCGCAGTATAGTCTTGTATGGCTGTGCGGACTTACAAATAAAGGCGTATCCCAGTTCCATTTGTAAGTAAGTTCACCTTCTTTTGGTTCAGGACGGATGTCAATCGCCTCACCGCTGGCTTTATCATATCTCACCATATTTCCATACTGTGCTTCAGCATAAACAGTATTAGGATCTTCTGTATCTGTTGCACTCCAGAAACCGTCTCCTCCATTCGTGATAATCCAGTCGCTGTTTACAATTCCATCGTCACTCAAAGTTGCTGAGGGACCACCCATGCTGTTGTTATCCTGGGTCCCGCCGTATACATAATAAAATGGTTCGGTGTTGTCGACGGCAACTCTGTAGAACTGTGTAATCGGAAGATTTTCTTTAAAGTCGAATGTCTTTCCGTCATCATATGTTTCATAAACTCCGCCGTCACCGCCAATTAAAAAGTGATCAGTATAATTCGGATCAATCCACATAGCATGATCATCAACGTGGCGGTCTTTAGTGCTGACGTTATTCCAGGTCTTTCCACCGTCAAGAGTCACTTTTGAAAATGTTTCCGTAGAGAATACTTTATCCGGGTTCTTAGGATCAACGTAGATCTCGTTAAAATATTGACCCGATGATGTGTAATCACTCATCCTGTCCCAGCTCGCCCCCCTGTTAGTTGATTTAAAGAAACCGCCCTTTCCTTCTGCGGCTTCCATAATAAGATAAAGTATATCAGGATTTGAAGGTGCATAAGCAATATCCATTCCGCCTATATCTACATTCGGAAGTCCCTTCATTATCTTTTCCCAGGTTTCGCCTGCATCAGTTGATTTGTAAACTGCAGATTCAGGTCCGCCGCCGATCTTTGTATAGACGTGTCTCCTCCGCTGTTCGGAAGTTGCATACATTACATCAGGATTGCGTGGATCATAAATAACATTATTTACCCCGGTATTCTCACTTATATCAAGCACCTTCTTCCAGGTTTTTCCTGCATCCTGAGTTTTATATAAACCTCTGTCTCCTCCCGGTCCCCAAACAGAACCTTCCGCGGCAACGAATACGATATTTGAATTCCTGGGATCGATGGCAATTTCCCCGATCTGACGGGAATCTTTCAGTCCCATATCCTTCCACGATTTTCCGCCGTCAGTGGTTTTATAAATTCCGTCGCCGTAACCGAGTGCTCTCTGGTGATTATTTTCTCCGGTGCCTGCCCATACCACGTAAGGGTTATTCGGATCTATTGCAAGACAGCCTATAGAATAAGCGCCGTAATGATCAAATACAGGCTCAAATGTTATTCCGTCATTGGTTGTTTTCCAGATATGCCCGCTTGCTGCGGCTACATAATATTCGGCATGGTTCTGAGGGTTGACTGCGAAGTCAGCTATTCTTCCTGATGTAAATGCAGGACCTATGTTCCTCCATTTTAAGCCTGCTACAACTTCGGCCATCGTAGAGTCTTTCTTATCCTCATCCTGCGCAAAGATTACCACAGATAAAAGAACGGAAAGTATAATAGATATATTAATCAATCTTTTCATAATAAATTAGAGTATTGTGAGTGAATAATTTGATTTGATATTTGGATGTAAATTCTTGTCAATCTATAAGTTTAGCTTAATTTCCACATCCCCTGTTTTCCGGCCTGTAAGTTAGTAAACCATTCCTTTTTATTCTACAACTAAATGATGAATGGCAAATAAATTATTTGTAGATGGTTCAGGCTCAGGTGGTTCAAGGTAAGGTCAGATTTAAATAAAGTTCAAATGTGAATGTAGGTTCAAAAAAAAATGCCGGCAGCTTTTACACTGCCGGCACGGGGATTTGGGGAATTTGGGGATTGTTTTGCTACTTCAGCAATAACATTTTTCTTATTGCTGAGAAATTTCCTGCTCCTATCCTGCAGATATAAAATCCTGAAGCAGCTGGCTGATTATTGCTGTTTTTCCCATCCCAGGTTACTGTATACCGTCCCGGTTCTTTCATATCATTAACGAGTGATTTAATCAATTGACCGAGCCCGTCGTATATATTCAGAATGACCCGGGATTGAACAGGAACATCGTACTTAATGGTGGTTGAGGGATTAAAAGGATTGGGATAATTCTGAGCCAATGCAAATTTCGTTGGGATATTGTTCACCTCTATTTCTATCGTCCCTGAATAATGAACCTTACCATCAAAATCAATCTGTTTCAGCCTGTAATGAACCGTACCGCTTAACGCTTTATCATCTTTGAACGAATATATCCTGGGCTCAGTAGTTGTTCCGTTACCTGAAACATATCCTATTTTTTCCCATGTGGGATTGCCTTCAGGTATCTTTTTACTATCTGCCAGCCTCTCTATTTCAAATCCCATATTATTTTTTTCCGTGGCAGTATTCCATCTTAAAAGTACGGCATCAGAATTATCTTCTGCTGTAAATGAAATAAGTTCAACAGGGACTTCTCCTAGCGCCATAGTTACAGGAACTGTCTGCTGCAGGTTTTCAGGATCGTTGCTTGTTATAATTATATCCATAGAATAATTTCCCGGCTCGAGTCCCGATGTTAGAAAATCGAGAACGATAGCAAAAGAATTTCCGTTATATACAGTTCCGGAAAAATTATTTGCCATCAGCCATTCAGGCTCTGCGGATATCATAACTGCAAGTCCGTTTTCAATGTAATTGGCATTATATGAAATCTGCAGCCCGTCTGTTCCATTCATATTTTCAATTCCTACAGTAGAAGAATTGGTCGTGGCATTCATATTATTATAATAAAAATATATCTTATTGTTTGACTGAAGTACAACCTGGAATGTTAATGAGCCTGTAGCTGAATACCTTTGCCAGTTTGTATACTGGATAATAAGTTTATCAGCAGTCTGCTGGTAGTAAACAGTTCCCTGGTTGCTTCCATCAAGATCATCCCAGAAAGGAGAAATCATATTATCGGGCATACCGGGTGTAGGAATGCCTTCATTTGAATAAGTAGTTTCGGTGATGTTATCAAAAGAGATAAACCCGTTTGAGCTTAGATAGATTTGGGTTTTAACTTCTCCATAGAATTTGAAATTAAACCCGGTAGGAAAAGGTCCTGCAACTCCCTCATCAAGCGGATCATATGTGCCGGTTGGCGTCCAGTTCGTTACTTCTGTTCCTGTTGAAGCAATATCATTCCATTCATAAACCGGACCCTGCGGATCATTACTGTCGATCCACTCATATCCAAAGTTATCGGGACCGCCTGATCCTTTTATACTCATTCCGTAAATAGCGCCCGGATTTTCCTTTACGCTGGCATGGGATGATTTGTTATTAATGGGAATAACCCGGAGAGCAGCATCTCCCGGGAAAGTATTGTTCGCTAGTTCAACATTATAATCAAGAGTAGAGTTTCCCGTACTTATGTTCGCTATTACTATTGAATCACTGAAAGTTTCATCGGGTTGGAGCAGACAATAAATTGAGTCGGGACTTATACTGATCTGCGGGGCTCCCCAGGTTGTTTGTACCTGGACATTAGACATCGGAGATTTATTTCCCCAGATATCAGAAGCTTTGATTGCGAAATAATAAGCAGTGGAAAAGTTCAGCTCGTGCATAATGTAACTCTTTGGTATACCGGCTGAATCGGGACCTGCTGCAATTAAGACAGACGAGGCATTATCATAATCCTCTTCTGTAACAATCGGATCAGTTGAGTATCTAAGGTCGTAACTTATAACTCCCCCAAGTGAAGAATCATACGGGGAAGTCCAGTTTAATGTTGCTGAATTTGAAGTGGGGTCCGCAGCTGCAAGGTCGGTAATCATTTCAGGAGCTGTTGAATCGGGTATAGTTCCAACATTGAGCAGCATGGAACAGTCACCCATAATATTAAATTGTTCCATCAGCCTTAAACCCTCCCCGCTGCTTCCTCCCCATAAGTCCATTGCGTGCATTATCCCATTAAAGCAAACGCCTCCCACAGTATTTTTTTCTTTTGTCGTTAATAACATTATGGCATGGTTCTGCATATCACATGGCGGAACCCAGCTTGCAAGAGTAGAAGAACCGAACGAACCTATCGCTCCTTTGGGATCGGACATACTACCTGATCTTACCCAGGCTTCTTCCATACATTCACTCAAAGTAAAATCGCCGTTATCGCAGGAGACATCCAGCACAAAAGGATCCTTGTACTCATTGGAAAGATTGTGTATGCTGCTTACATTATACCCGGTTGTGCCCCAGGAGGTACCTGAACCATGGCCGATATAATTTACAAAACTTCTGCCATCGTTTAATGCATTCGTAACCTGGGAACTGGTAGCTCCGGGATCATAAATCTGATCTACATTTGTATAGAATAAATTATTAATAAACATATCCCTTAGTAAATTCATCCGCTCCCAGTCATAAAATCCTGTTCCGCCTTCCTCATCGCTTGCAACTCCGGTTCCTTTAAGATACCATCCTGCATTCGGCCCGGAATCAGGATACTTTTCATATTTAATGAACTTATATAAAATGTAATCAAGATTTTCAGGAGATGAAGGAGAGATACGTGAAATGTAGGCATCGGGATAAGCATCGCTCCCTGCCAGCTTAACATAACATGGATCTGATGGTGCCCCTTCGGAGATACCGCTCATTGTTGGTACCTGGTTTGACTCTCCGATGAGAACTACAAAGGTTAATCCTTCAGTAGAATTATACAAATTCTGGATATAGCTCTTTATCGAAGCTGAGCCTGTCCCTGTCTCTGAAGGATATTCTGCTGTGAGCGTGGGTATTCCTTTCTCTACCTTCCAGTTATAGAAAGGAGTTATATCAGATGCATAATCTGCAGGATAAATTATTAATAGCCTCCCTGTCTCACCTATAGGGACGTAATTATAGTTCGGCATCCCGTAATTAAGAAACAGGCTCTTATAAATGTCAACGAACTCACGTGCAACCCCCGTGAAAGGTTTTATTCTTATGAGAGGATTATGAACCCCGGCAGATGGATCACTGAATACTTCGATAACAATTCGTGTACAGATCTTTAGCTTGCCTTCTCGTGGATTGTATTGCATAGGATTAAATTGAATTGTTTCCCCTCTTAATTCTCTAACGACATACGGCTCATCCAGCTGAATGCTGTTCTCCGGATACCATGCATCATCATTATAAATAGCGCTGAATGTATATGGAATTGTGGATGGATCTATATTCCGCGTTAAATGACCTTTGGATGGAGTAACGGGTATTGTTTCAATCGTATTGAAATCCTGCGATATGATCCTGTAATTCATTCCGGCAAGATCTGGTATAATTATACTGGCTCTGTGAGACGGCAATTGAGGAAAACCTTTTTCCATTAGCCGGATACTCCCCGGGATATCATAAGAAACTGTCGGGGCCCCATTTACCTCAATTAAAGTCTGAGTATAGTTATTTAATTGAAATTCTATCGTGGTGCTTGAAGATGTTGTATTAATAATATTGGTTTGTATACCAGTAGAATTATTGGACATTTGTCCGAATGAATTAAAAGAAAAGAAAGATGATAATACTAAAATTGATGTGACAAAGTAGAATTTTTTCATAACCTCCCCGAAATGAAAAATAAGATGAAAGTTGTTACGGCAACATCATAAATATCTTTCTGAGATGCAATAGCCTGGTCCTGTTGCATAAATTTAAAAGGGTTATAACCCGCCTTACGTTTATATATTCAACAATAAGGCATTGTCATCTGAATTGGTGTTGATGTTCCTGGTAAATAAATCTGCATCATTATTATACTTATAATGACTTGCGTCACCAACCATAACTTCTTTTACGATTAATTAGTTTATATATAATAATCTAATACGGAGGAAGAAAAAAATGCCTGAAACAGTTGAAGAATTAATAAAAGATTTATCAAGCCTGGATAGTATAAGAAGACAGAAGGCGAGGTATGAACTCGTAAAGATGGGAAACCCGGCACTTGATTATTTGCTTGAGCTGCTTGAATCCAATAAACACCTGGCGAGGTGGGAGTCAGTTAAGGCAATCAGCGAGATAGGCAGCAGGGATTCGATTCCTATTCTAACAAATGCTCTCGAAGATGAAGAATTTGATGTAAGATGGCTGGCAGCGGAAGGCCTGATTGAAATTGGTCACGCATCTGTTTACCCGCTTTTGAAATCATTCATTTCTAATAAGGATTCTATACACCTGAAAGAAGGTGTCCATCATGTTCTGAAGGGACTGGAGATAAGAGGTCTTTATAACGATAAATATGGAATAATTAAAGCACTCGAATCATTTACAGCGCCTGTTAAACTAGAGCTTAAAATTATAAATATGCTGAAGGATGAACTGGTCGGTTCTAATAGTTAAAGCATGAGTCGGAAAAAAATGAAATATTCGCAAACATAAATAAATTTTATACTTGTTGAATTCATTTGAAAGAGGTTAAGATGAAGAAAAGGAGATTAGGAAAAAGCGGTCCTGAAGTATCGGCTATTGGTCTTGGCTGTATGGGCATGTCTGAATTTTACGGCAATGCCGATGAGGTCGAATCTGTTGAAACAATACATAAGGCATTCGACTCAGGGATTACTTTCTTTGATACAGCCGATATGTACGGACCATATAAAAATGAAAAGCTCCTCGGAAAAGCCTTAAAAGGCATCAGGGAAGATGTTATACTCGCCACTAAATTTGGAATAGTACGGGGAGATACTCCTCAATCGCGTTCCATAAATGGCAGACCCGAATATGTAAAATCGGCTTGTGAAGCATCATTAAAAAGGTTAGGAGTAGATCATATCGATCTTTATTATCAGCACAGGGTCGATAAGGATACGCCTATCGAAGATACAATCGGGGCGATGTCGGATCTTGTTAACGAAGGAAAGATCAGGTTTATCGGTATGTCCGAAGCTTCACCTGATACAATCCGGCGTGCCGCTAAAGTGCACCCGATTACTGCGCTCCAGACTGAATATTCATTATGGACACGTGATCCTGAGATCGGGATTTTGTCCATTGTAAGGGAGCTTGGCATCGGTTTCGTTGCCTATAGTCCACTGGGACGAGGTTTCCTCACGGGCAGATTTCAAAGTCCTGATGATTTTGATGATAATGATTTCAGAAAACATAACCCCCGCTTTCAGGGTGAAAACTTTAAGAAGAACCTGCTGCTGGTTGATAAGGTAAAAGAGCTTGCGAAGGAAAAAGGAATTATCCCGGCGCAGCTGGCGCTTGCCTGGGTATTAAGTCGGGGAGACGAAATAGTGCCTATTCCGGGAACGACAAAACCGCAGCATATCGAAGAAAATATTAAAGCGGCTGAAGTCGTGCTGTCCCCTGCTGAGCTCAAACAAATTGAGGAGATTTTCCCGATGGATGCAGCTAGCGGAACACGATACCCCGAAACAGCAATGAAATCTGTGAATGGATAGTGTGGCGCACCTTATCACAAAATGAGCTGCAGTGCCGCCGCTCTGCTGCTGTAATGATTTCGCCCGTTAGCGGCACTATTGGCTGCTATCAGCAGCATTCATAACTCCAATTAACAGATTGGTGAACGCTTACAGGCATAAATTATCTGAGGGTAGATTCAACCATACATAAATGATATACCGTGAACCCG
>Ga0075280_10000053_pt1 | contig 10913 bp, 6 predicted proteins | sample SF_Rice_10C_0N_4_FD_69780 | JGI IMG/M metagenome (GOLD analysis project Ga0075280, IMG submission 69780) | Rice paddy soil microbial communities from Twitchell Island, California, USA - SF_Rice_10C_0N_404 | ecosystem: Environmental > Terrestrial > Soil > Paddy field/soil | place: USA: Twitchell... | reverse complement strand
CCGGGTCAGCAGAGGGCAGGAATTCCGCTGCGGGTTAAGATTTCTTAGCGCAGTTCGGACTTAATGCTGCCCTATTCAGATTATTCCAGGTTATACTGCTCCATTTTCGGAACAGGGTGGATATCTACCTGCCGCAGGATTCCGCCGCCTGAATTAACAAACTTGTGCGGAGTATCGGCAGGTGCAATAACGATTTGTCCCGGTCCTTTTTCAAATGTTTCATCTCCTATCGTGAATGTTGCTTTCCCCTCAAGAGTTATAAATACTTCTTCATATGGATGTTTGTGAAGTTTCGCTCCTTTGCCGGGCGCTGCTTCTATTATAAAAAATGAAACATTGGTATCATTAAAATTGTATCCTTCAAACTTCCAGCCTGTGCTCGTAGCCGGCAGTTCTTCTTTATTGACTTTAATCGCCATAAATATCCTTTATAAATAAATTTTTTACACTTCCTTCTTCCTGAAAAGGCCGCGTAATAAATAATGTTCTTTTTGAATAATACCATAATATATATTAATCTAAATAAAAAACGGGGTATATATGTGAAGCGATGCGGGACCAGCTCTGCGGGAAGCACCAAATTGGCGACCAAATGATAAATTACTTTATCGTTTCTTTCCCCCTTTCACCCCCCTTCCTTATCTCAACATTGATTTTACCTTACAGCATAGCGTAGCTTTAGCCCCTGATATTCACGTCTGCGGGCCCTTTTTTTTGCCGGACTATAGTTTCTATTACCCCTGCGCCTCTCTTCAAATAACTTCTGGAATATACTATCATTGTAATATGATTATGAGTGACGATCGAATGACAATTATATTAATTGACTATCCCCCTAAATCACGATACGCCGTTCACCTCACCCCTCCAAAACTCTATCCCCCCAATACTCCGTTCCTCCTTTCTGCTTTTTAATTCCCCCTAAAGTTTATTAAAATAGGTTGAATTATTATTTGTTTTTCAAATTACTGGAAGAAAAATGGTTAAACCTGCAAATTTTTTACTGCTTATTTTTACTGTCGCAATTCTTTCTGCTGCAATAACTTATCCTCAGCAAAAGGGAGATTTTTTAACTGATGCTATGGATACTACTGTTAATCCCGGCAGCGATTTCTTTACGTATGCTACCGGTACATGGATGAAGGAAAATCCGATACCGGCTTCGGAGAGAAGGTGGGGATTGGCGAACCTGGTTAACGAAGAAACATATGCCCGCCTTAAAGGTATTCTGCAGGAAGCTGCTTCAGCTAAGTCGCCTGTAGGTACAGCAAAACAGAAGATAGGTGATTTTTATTTTACGGGTATGGATACTGTGTCTATCGAGGACCAGGGTCTGACTCCTATTCAGCCTGAACTTGATAAAATAGCATCTGTTAATTCTAAAGAGGATTTGTTCAAAACTGTAGCTCTTCTTCAGAATGAAGGTGTTAATGTTATGTTCGGAGTCTTTATCGACCAGGATATGAAGAACAGTGAACAGTATGCTATTTATTTGTGGCAGGGGGGACTTGGACTCCCGAACCGTGAATATTACTTCCGGGATGATGACCGTACTCAGAATATCCGTAATGAATATAAGATACACATTGCTAATACTCTTGAACTTCTCGGTGAGGATCAGAGCCGGGCTGATGCAGATAATAACGTGATATATAAAATTGAAAATTTCCTCGCTGATTCATCAAGGAAGCTGGAGGACCTGCGCGATCCTTATGCCAATTATAATAAAATGTCTATCGGTGAGCTTGAGAAAACAGCTCCCAATATTGAATGGAATATTATGTTAAAAGAAATGGGTATTAAGAATGTGGATTCAATAATAGTGGGGCAGCCTGAGTTTGTCCGCGCACTCAATGCCGCTGTTGATAAGTTCAGTCTTGCTGACTGGAAAACATACCTGAAGTTTCATCTCCTTAATGAATTTGCAGGCACACTCGGTAGCAGGTACGATAATGAAAGATTTCATTTCTATGGTACAGTAATGTCAGGTGTGAAGGAACAGAAACCCCGCTGGAAACGGATCCAGGATGCAACCGAAGGAGCAATGGGTGAGCTGCTCGGACAGATTTATGTTGAGAAGTATTATTCCCCTAAAACCAAAAAACGCTATGAGAAGATCGTAGATGACTGTATAAATGCTTTCGCCGACAGGATTAAAAACCTCGACTGGATGAGCGATTCCACCAAACAGAAAGCACTTGCAAAACTGTATACAGTTACAAAGAAAGTCGGCTATCCTGATAAGTGGAAAGACTTTTCCGCTTTGAAGGTTGACCGCAGCTCTTTTGCAAGAAATACTATACAGGCTAACATTTTCTGGACTAACTATTCAATCAACAAACTCGGAAAGCCTGTCGACAAGCTTGAGTGGAATATGACGCCGCAGACATGGAATGCATATTATAATCCTTCGAATAATGAAATTGTCCTCCCTGCGGCTGCCTTTATTGTTCCCGGCGTTCCCGACTCTCTTGTTGATGATGCCGTTGCTTATGCCTATGCCGGTGCTTCAACTATCAGTCACGAACTTACTCACGGCTTTGATGATGAAGGAAGGCTCTTTGATGAGAAGGGAAATCTTCATAACTGGTGGACAAAAGAAGATGAAGATAAGTTCAAAGAAAAAACTAAAATGCTCGTTAACCAGTTTGATGATTATGTTGTGCTGGATAGTATGCATATCAATGGCCAGGCAACGCTTGGTGAAAACCTGGCTGACCTTGGGGGAGATGTGATTGGATGGGATGCTTTTACGAAGACAAAGCAGTACAAGGAAGGAAAGAAGATAGAAGGTCTTACTCCCTCCCAGAGATTCTGGATAGGTTATGCATATTCGTGGCTGGGACATACACGTCCTGAGGCTCTTGCACAGCAGGTATTAACCGATGTTCATTCACCTAACTTCCTCCGTGTGAACGGACCTTTCACGGACGTTGACGCCTGGTATCAGGCATTCAACATAAAACCTGATGAGCCTATGTACCGTCCCCCGGAAAACCGTGTCAAGATCTGGTAGGAAGAAGTAGGAATGAATGGTTGCATGACTGCCTGGTGATTGAGATTAAGGTGTTCATGCAGCCATTCAGTCATTCAACCCACCTGCCGGTTTACCAAATGGAACGGATTGAAGATTGGTGAGGCAGGTCTTTCAATCATTTTCTCTATTCCTGAGGCTGATTTCATATCCTTCACTCTTCAGCATTATCCGGTTCTTGTTCAAAAATTCTTTGATTGCTTCAACAGGAATTATCTTGGTTATACCGTATTTAATGCTCTTATGATTAAACGGGTATGCTTTTCCTGTGTATGGAATTAAGGTATTATATGACTTTCCGCTGCCGAGTTTTTGGGGGGCCAGATATGTTTCCTCATCTTCGGGAACCCACTGGACCATACCGACAAGTTCAAAGTGAGGTACCCCGTCTCTTATCGCAAGTACGAGTCCTCCGCTGAATCCCGGGTTAACTACAGCATCGACAAGAAATGAGCCCTGGCTGTCGCGGTTGGGACTGCTGACGATTGCTTTAGTAACCATCTGGTAATTAATTGGATATCCGAACAGGTATACAAATGTTCCCCATTCAAGTTCTTTTGACTTGCCGATAGGGTAGGGAAATACAGGTACACGGAACCCCGTCTGCCCGCTGTATTTTTTTCCCAGTATGGCTATATCCGCCTGGTCGTCTTTAGCAAGCAATTCAACTTCACTTCCTTCAGGGAAACCCGCAACATAAATAGTTTCTTTGTCACGTATTGAAATAGTCTCCACGAATGGTGAAGTGCTTCCGTCGGGATTTTCCCTGAACACCATAATTGTATCAGGAAAACTTACAATGTGTGCACACGTAATTAATGCTATCGCGCCGTTCTCTGAAGAGACGGTGAAAGCGGTACCGGATAAAGAATTGTTCCCGAATTCTTCGGAGGCGGCTTTATCTTTCAGTACGTCATCATTAAGCATTTTATAGGTGATCTGCTCATCCGGACTGAATTTGTAGATTTTATAAAAGATTGTACAGTTTATCCTCTGAACGCTTTCACTTATTCTCTCAAGTTCGGGTGAAGATGACTTGTAGGGGAACTCGCTGTCGTACTTGCCGTCGTTGAGAGTAGGGTAAATTGTTTCCAGTTTAGGAGCACAGGAATTGAGAAGAACTGTAATAAAAATTATTGGTAGTAGCTTGTTTGACATAACTATCCCGGAAAAGATTGTATAAATCTAAGGAGAAAGAGGGTAAAGTAGCAAGTGGGGGAGGAATGGAGTTATGGAGTGAAGGAAAAATGGAGTGGTGGGCAAACCACGAAGCATAGATTTTCAGGGGTTGTCATTCTGAGGATGGAGGAATGGGGCGGGGGAGTTATGGAGTATTGGGCGAACCCGCCTGACATCGAGGCAGGCCGACGAGGGATAGGTAGAATAAACTTTTAGAATTTCATAAATGAAATTCCTACACCATTCTTGCACTCATTTCACGCAGTCACATCTACACAGCAGGCTGATATGGCAATTGAATTACTGCCTGCCCGAAAGGCCGGATAATGCTGGAGTTCGCCAATCTTGTAATCTTTGCAATCTTTTACTTCAGCAATATCATCTTTTTACTCGAAACAAAATCTTTTGCTCTTAACCTGTATATGTAAATACCGCTGGCTACTTTCTCTCCGTTTGAATTTAACCCGTTCCAGGTTACTGTATGCTGGCCGGGATTCTCAGCGACGTTATTTACAAGGCTCTTGATCCTGCTGCCGAGAATATCGAAAATTTCAAGAGTAACATTTTCTTTCTGCTTCAGCTGGTAAGTTATAACCGTCGATGGATTAAAAGGATTGGGGTAGTTCTGGTATAACGCATATTCATATGGCTGAAGTGAAATGTTTTCTGAATTAATCTTAGCAAAATCCTCTGTGCCTATGATGATCCTGAAATGACTTTTTCCGTTTCCGCCTGCTGCCGCTTCAACAGTCCCGCTGCTCATATCCAGCGGTATTTCCCTGTCACGGTCGAGCATCCATATATTAAAGTTTTCCGGCAATGCAGAGAGCCGGTCTAATGCAAGGTTAAATACCTGTCCGGCCTCCCTGGTCTCAACTGTGAAGTCCCAGAACGCCCCGTCTTTAGAAACCGGAACAGCATTCCGTGCAAAATAATTTTTACCGTGTTCTAATAAAACCTTTATATCATCTTTTATAGCAGGAGGCTTTATAACATCGAACTTATCGAGACCGTCCTTAGCTCCTTCTTTCATCGAAACATAATTCATCTGATCCTTTTCTCCTGATGAATTAAGGAATGCTTTTATCTGCACCAGGAATTCATCGTCTTTCTCTGAAGTAAACAGATCTGAATTCTGTTTTTTGCCGAGGGAGACATTCGGGTTGACATTAAGGCTGATGATTGTACTCAGGGGATTATATACCCAGTATCCTTCCCATGGTTCAACTATAAGCTGATCCAGTTCATACTCCTGTGTATCGGGATTCCACCTGAGAGGCGCCTGCAGCACTAAATTTGAATTTTCAATAGATAACCAATCGACAGGGAAGGCAAAAGGATTTCCTACCTGGTTATACCCTGGTTCTATTGTAACAGTATAATTGTTGAAAGACGGAACGCTCAATGAATTATCCATATCAAATGTTTTCCCGTCCTTATTTATCAGCCAGAAAGCAGATCCGGGAACAACTCCCCCTGAAATAGAATTGTGTTCAGTGTATTCACCTAGTTCGGGATCCCAGCGGAATATCCTCCAGGCCGCCGGATCGTAGGGCCCATAATCATCCTGGAATACAGAATCCAGCTGTGGTGAATTGATTGCCAGTGGAACTGTGAACATCTGGTAGTTACCCTGCCTGACCGTATCCGGAAAATTCATTTGCGGAACTGTTACCTGTATAGATGCCGGGTTTGTATCGGGATTCAGAGAAGGATAAGTTGTAATTGAAAGCCCGTCGTTAAATTCAACATAAAACTGAATGCCGGTGACTGTAGAAAATGCAGGGGGGATATTGAAAGTATAATTGTTCCCTGTGTTTGAAAGAGTATCCTGCTGGAATCCCAGGTCGCCGGTTTTCCTGTAATAAATGTTGCTGGATAAATACTGCGTCAGGGCCGGTGGGGTTATATTCAGGTTCACAGACTGTCCCACGCCCGGCGGCGTAGGTACCTGCACAACAATGGAAGAAAGTCCTGTGCCTCTTAAAAGTATCGAATCGGGATTGTTCAGTGCACTGCTGTATACAACAAGGCTTGCATTCTTTAATCCCGAAGTATCTGGAGAAAAACTGACATTCAGATTAAGGAAACCCAAAATATGAAGGGTATCTCCATCTACCGGCGGTGAAAATGAAAAACTCGATGCATTAATCCCCGTGATCCGGGCACTGTCAATCAGCATATCCGCAAACCCCGGGTTAATGAGTGAAACAGTTTGATTGGAAACGAGTCCCACATCTATTGAACCGAAATTGAGAACTGAATCAGAGAATACTAATTCTGACTGTGTGCCTGTTCCCGAAAAAAATACAGTATCAGGGGATGTGGTTGCATCACTTATTATTTCCATGTAGGCTGTTTTTAATCCAGGGTATATTGGTACAAATATAAATTCCATATCCGCCGATTGGAGTGCGGTAACACTATCGACAGTGTAGCCGGAAATTATTCCGAATGCTTCGCTTGTATCATTTACAAAATTCATATCAAATATATGCAGATTAGCCTGGCTCGAATTATTTATTGAGACAGTCATCGAATCGAGATTCACAACCGGAATAGTTCCAAAGTCGACGGGATTGGGAGTAACAATAAATTTAGGTGAAGGGAGCTTTACTACAAACGCGTCATCGTTAAGCCCGGTGAGTGTAAGCGTCCCGAACTGACCATTCAGATAAAATCTGCCGCATCCGTATATGTCGCCCCGGGAATCATTGGCAATGCCTCCCGCATCGCTGCTGTTCAGCAGTCCTGCTCTCGTTCCCCATAACTTTAATCCTGTATTTGAATAACGGGCAAAATAAATGTCATCCAGTTCGCCTGCAGTTAAATCCTGTGAGACAGATGCGATAAGACAAATATTCCCGGCCGCATCCAGATCAATTTCTTTGGCGTCATTGTAATAGCTGCTCGGATTATCCTGAACAGCCCAGCTCACAAGTCCGTTCTGATCACACTTTGCAATAAAAATATCGGAACTTTCCAGGCCGTACAGAACGTAACTTCCGAAATTAGCCATAACCGAAAAAGACCCGGTGAATACAATATTATTATCTTTATCTATCCTTATATCCCGGCCGTATGAATACGAATTGCTTGAGTCGCTGATCACCTGTAATGCCCAGTTAAAGTTTCCAAGGGCATCGTACTTTGCAAGGAATATATCCTGATCAGTCCCGTCCCAGCTGCTTACTAATGTAGTATCCCTTATTGAAGTAGAGTCGCCGAAGGTTATAACGTTACTGAAAGATCCTGTTATAAAAACGTTATCGTTATTATCTGTTCTTACACCATAGGATAAATTATAGAAGCTTTGTCCCCCCGTCGCATTAATGGCTGTCCTGACCCATTGTTCAGTACCCGATTGATCATATTTAACGACATAGATATCCCCGTAAGGATTGCCCGACTGCACAGTGAAAGGTCCGAACGTTGCGAACTGGGTATATGTGCCTGTAACAATAATGTTGTTCTGATTATCCGCAGTAACTTCATATCCGTAATCATAGCTCTGTCCTCCGCCCTGGCGTACCCATTGAAAAATTCCGTCGCTGTTGTACTTTGCTGTAAAGATATCGTAACCGCCGAAAGAGTTCAGCGTAGTGGTGCCGAATATTGCAACTCCGTTGAATATCCCGGTTACGATTACATTGCCGAGGTTATCTGTTGTAACGCTGTAGGGCTGATCATAGCTGGTACCGCCGGCACTTATTGCCCAGAGTACTGTGCCGGTATTTGAGTATTTGGCAATATAAATGTCGCCCGCTCCGGAAGGATTAAGAGTGTAGCTTCCGAAAGTTGCAATGCCGTCATAGTAACCTGTTACAACTATGTTCCCGTCGATATCGACTGCGAGGTCGGTTGCCCCGTCATAACCGTCACTGCCGCCGCTTTCTGCCCAGAGGAATGCCGGCGGCGCTCCCGGAAGTGTTTGTGCAGGAACATCAGCAGTCAGGGTAAATACTGAAAGGAATATTAATGTTAAAATCTGAAATAAATAATTTTGTTTTTGCTTCTTCATTATAAACACCAATTTTATTTGATAACCTGCCTACAGATTAAACCTGATCCCGGCACTTAATTGATAATTACTGATATCGGATTTTCCGCTGGCACTCCCGATTGCGTATTTCAGAAATACAGGAATGGAAACAGAAGGCGATGGGGTAAAGAGAGGTGACAAACTTACTCCGTAAAGTGTATATCCAGAATAGTAGCCTGCTGTTTTTTCATAGATGCTTGTGAATATACCGTAACCAAGTGAAAAGCTGCTTTTAAACCTCTGATTATAGGCAGCACCTATATATACCTGGTTGGGAGTGATCTTTTCATTATCAAACACTGTATATGCTCCTTTAAGCTGATCGAGCGCTACGTCCCTGTATAATAAATAAAACGCCAGATAATCAAAAGAGAAGAACTGCCTGTACATTCCATTAAAGATCAGCCTGTTGCCGGTAGAAAAAATTTCTTTACCGTTAAGTTTATCACTGCCGTAAAAGATCCCGGTAAAGTCTCCTGTAAGTGTCTGGGTTTCACTTAGCTTTATATCAATCCCGGCAGTCAGTGAAACCTCATTGGAAGGAGTGTACTTATCGCTGGTATCGGCAAGGGGCTGGTATTCAGATTTGACCTGGTATGAAATTCCTGCCCCGATAACTGCATTTTCGGCAAGCTCATGGAGCCATGTTACACCGAGGAAAGCATTCAGTCCCTGTCCGAAATTTGAAGTGCGTAATCCGAAGAGTTCCTGGCTGATAACCTGGGAGACTGCAAATTCTTCCCGCTTAAGTTTTGTCTTACCGCTCGGAATATTGACTCCGCCCTCAAAAGTCAGGTTCTGATCTGGCAGCTTCTGTTTAACGATGAGCTGCAGATCGGATAAACCGCTAAGGCTATTTGAGGCCTTCCCGAAATTTGTAGCCACTGATGCGTACCTTGTAACAAGACCTAACGATGTATTTTGAAGCGGATTATATCCTGCAGAAATTATACTGGTTAATTCCGAAAAATCGGTACTGTCATTAAGCGACCAGTTTTCGTACACCGGCATCAGATTAATCGTTGCAGAAGGCTGTTCGGAATAAACGTCCTGCGGAAAAGCTTCGGCAGTGAGCAGCAAGATCAATAAAACATAAAACTTTACAATTCGTTTCATATTTGAAATTCCTATTATTAAAAACTGAGTTCTCTAATTTCCCGGTGGCGGAGGAGGCGGAGGAGGCGGGGGAAGGGGTTCAGGCAGAGTTGTGGTCTGTCCTGCCTTTTCGGATCCTTCCTGGGCTGGACTTCGGCTGTCGACGCCCTGTACAAAGTTAGCGGTTATGTTGCTGCCGAGACTTTCCCGCCGGCTTGCCGCAAGATTTATCATTTCATTTTTTACTACCGGAAGTGTTTTCCTTAATGTTGTAATAAGGTTCTCTTTTGTACCGCCGCTTTTGCCGAGACTCTGGGTCGACTGCAGTTTATTTCCCGCATCCTGAAAATGCGGATCAAGCTGTGAAGCCTGGTTGAAGAAACCCTCAGCCTGCTGATAATTTCCCGCATCTTCCTGCAGCAGCCCTTTTGAGTAGGCCAGGAATGCGTCGAGGTTCTGCGTCGGTATGTATGCTATTTTCTCCTTTTCCTCCTGCGTCAGCTGAAAACCGTTCTGCTCCAGGAAAGCAAATACGACCTGCTTCTGAAGAAGGAACAGATCGTTTATGGATCCGGATTTGTTTACCCATGATTTTCTTGCGCTGCTTTCAACTGCCCACGAACCGAGATCAACTTTAAAACCCCCGTTATCGTCTACGTCATAATCGCCTGAGACTATGGTACCTGCCTGCAGTATCTTTCCCATACGGGGAGCAGTTGATTGATCCACTGCTGAGGACTGTGAAAGTTTCAGCTCATCCAGCACTGCCTGTATTCTCACTCTCTCAAGTACCCGGATATCCTTCAGTTTTGCCAGATCGATGCTTACCATTTCACTGAAACCCCTGCTGAGCGGGGCATATTCTGAATTGATGCCGGTATAAATCAATGGGAATACGGCAATTGTGGAATCCGATACCGCCTGGAGTGTTAGATTTTTTTCATCATTAATAATCGCTTTAACATCGGAATAATCTTCCTGCCGCTTAATCCAGAGGTATCTCCCTTCCAGCATTTCCCTGAATGGAGAATCGTCCGCCACATCCTTATACTTTGCGTAGTAATCAGATGCTTTCTTGGGTTCGTTGTAAAATTCAAGGTTTAAACCTTTATAGAAAATCAACTCCGGGTCATCCGGTTTGATATCCATAGCCTCCCCCAGGTAATACCGTGCCTTGTCATTGTCGTGGGTCTGCATATAGTAAACACTTAGATTCTTAATTGCCTCAAAATCCTTCGGATCGGCAAGCGTTCGGTCTATCCATCCCTGCACCTGGCCCCTGTACAACTCAGGATTATCCATCAGCGACCCGGATGAGCATGAACTGAAGAGAAGTCCCGGCAGAAACAAAGCGGCGGCAACCGATATTAGTTTAATGATTTTCAAAATTCATCACCTTTCTTGCTTAAATTAAAGGAGCGGTGCGATGCTTTGAGCTTTCAGTTTTGCCTTTTCATAGTTAGGATCTAATTTCAAGGCTTCTTCGAATTTTTCGTATGCATTTTTATAGTCTTCTTTTTCGAGATAGCTTAAGCCCACAGAGTAAGCCATGATTGCATCCAG
>Ga0075280_10000052_pt1 | contig 10961 bp, 11 predicted proteins | sample SF_Rice_10C_0N_4_FD_69780 | JGI IMG/M metagenome (GOLD analysis project Ga0075280, IMG submission 69780) | Rice paddy soil microbial communities from Twitchell Island, California, USA - SF_Rice_10C_0N_404 | ecosystem: Environmental > Terrestrial > Soil > Paddy field/soil | place: USA: Twitchell... | reverse complement strand
GCGTATTCAATGAAAATGTCAGCAATTATATCACAACCGGTTACTCACAGAACAGGAAAGATTTTTATTATTCTGCAGATTCGATAATCTCGAATGAATATGATATTATTAATAATCTTCAGAGCAGAGATGAAACATCATACCTGCTCCAGGATGGATTAACGTATAACAATTTTCTTGAGGGTTTCGGTCTGGATCTCACCGGCCGTCTCGACTGGAGAAATATTGATCGCGATACGAGGTACCACCCCTTACAGATTTTATCTAATTCAGTCTTTGATTCAAGGATTGAAGAATTAAAATTCGAGGTGGAATCAAATTTCAGGTATGTTACTTCTGCTTTTTCCGGAAGGTTAAAGATAAATTATGCCGAAAGAGATGAAAAACATATAGCGAAGAACTTCCTTAATACCGGATCCATCTTTTTTGATGAGCGGCAAGACCTGGAAAGTCAGAAAAACAATAATTCGGCCAGGATTGCAGTCTCTCTCCTTGGCGACTGGAATATTTCTGGTGCTGATAAGCTCTCATTCAGCTTTTATCAGAATAAACTAAGGTATGATACTCCAAGTCCGGATAATTTCGACGACCGGGATGAGCTCCTTTCGATCATCCGCTTAAGGTATGTAAGAGTACTGACTCCCTTTTTTAATACTTTTTTGACAGCCGAAGGTACGCAGAGCCATGTCGTTTATATATTCTCGCAGAAAAGCTCAAATAATAATATTAACCGGGTTCTCAAATTCTCTGCGGGGGGAGACTATCATGGTAAAAATGTAACCTCAATTAACGGGTTTGAAGTTTCGGCAAATTATACCGTCTATGATTTCAGGGATCTGGTACCCAACCTGAGAAGCTTCTCTTTCCGGCAATTTACAGCCACCGACTCAAGTACAATAAGTCTCGGCAGAAAATTTGCTCTGAAAAATTACGGCTATATTAAGCTTTCACAACAGGGTGAACTTAACTGGTCGGCTTTTGCCGAGAAACCGACAAGGTATCTGCAGGAAATTTACGCGGAACCGAAACTGGTATTAAGGTATTCAGATGTCAGTTTTGGTGTAGGAAGCAGGATTTTCTCTTTGATAACTTTTAATTACAAAGGGAGAACAAGAATCAAAGATTCTGATTATCTTAGCATAGGACCGTTGACAGAAATACTATGGCTAGTAGAAAATTCAATTTATCTGAAGGTATACGGCTGGTATGAGTTTATAACAGTCGATAAATCAAAGCGGCAGCAGGCCAATCTTTCTTTTGAAGTAAATTGGAATTTTTGATTGGAATAAAAAAATTTTTTCCTATTTTACAAAATCAAATTCAGGAAACAATTTGGCAGAAGAAAAATATTATCTCGAGATCGAGAGCGATCCGAATAATCTCATCACAGTTGAAGAATTCATAAACTATTTCGCAAAAGATCTCGGACTGGATGATGATAAATTGTCCGCTTTGCTCCTTGCTGTAACCGAAGCTACCACCAATGCTATCATACACGCCAACAAGAGCGACAAGACAAAACTTGTACAAATTACCGCCAAAGTTATTGAAGGGAAACTCTATATTACTATTAAAGACCAGGGTCCCGGTTTTCAGCCTGAAGCGGTTCCCGATCCCACCGATCCTGAAAACCTTCTCAAAGATTCCGGCAGAGGATTATATTTAATGCGGGTATATATGGACGACCTGAGATATAACATTACTCCTGAAGGAACAGAAACAACACTGGTTTTAAATATTAGTTGAACGTTTAAGTTTAAGTAGAAGATAAAGTTTACGATCGCCCTTGTTCTACCCTCTCCCTTCCAGTATTCTGATCGACTCACTGACTTCCTTTGCTGAATTTTGCAGAGAAGCGAGTTCGTCAGCTTGAAGCTTCATTTCAATAACTTGTTCGATGCCGTTTCTTCCGAGTTTAACCGGTACCCCGCAGAAAACATTATGGATCCCGTATTCACCATCCAGCCAGGCAGAACAAGGTAGTACGCGGTTCCTGTTTTTTACAATTGAATCCGCCATCTCTACAGCCGCACTAGAAGGGGCATAATAAGCACTTCCGCTTTTCAGATAATTCACGATTTCGATTCCGCCCTTTCGTGTCCTTTCCACAAGTGAGGAAATTTTTTCTTTTGACAGCAACTGTGTTAAGGGTATGCCGGAGATACTTGTCTGACTGATTAAAGGTACCATCGAGTCCCCATGTCCTCCCAGTACCAAAGTACTTACATCCATAACTGAAACTTTTAATTCCTGCGAAATGAAAAAGCGAAACCTTGAAGTGTCGAGAATTCCCGCCATTCCGATTATACGGCTGCTTTCAAATCCACTAATTTTGAATGCAACATAACACATAACATCAAGGGGGTTTGAAACAATGATAATAATGCTCTGCGGAGAGTATTCGATTACTTTTGCAGTTGATTCCTTCACAATAGCAGCATTTGCCTTCAATAAGTCGTCACGGCTCATACCCGGCTTCCTTGCCAGCCCCGCCGTTATAATGACTATACCAGAAGAAGCTGTGTCCTTATAGTCAATTGTCCCGGTAACTGAAGTATCAAAACCTTCAACAGAGCCGCTCTGCCTGATATCAAGGGCTTTTCCCTGGGGAAGGCCATCAATAATATCAAATAAAACAATATTTTCGGCAAGCTGTTTTTCAGCAAGACGCTGGGCAGTTGTAGCTCCTACATTACCTGCTCCGATGACAGTTATTTTTTTCATAATCAGGCTCCAGAAAAAGAGTTTCTAAAATATAGAATATCCCCCGAGCTTTGCAAATGGAAGCATACATATTTATTTTTGCTTATTAGACAATGTCCCGGTTTGTTCCCGGGACACAAAATTCATTAAAAACTTAGAGGAACAATTATGGGAAGGAAGAAAATAGCATTAATAGGCGGAGGACAAATCGGCGGAGTTCTGACTCAACTTATAGCTATGAAAAGACTCGGTGATGTGGTATTGTATGATATAGTTGAAGATATGCCCCAGGGTAAAACTCTTGATATCGGAGAGGCAGCAAGGATCGACGGCTTCGATGCCCAGGTAATAGGAACAAATAATTACAAAGACATCGAAAATTCGGATTTAATAATTATCACTGCAGGATTACCAAGGAAACCGGGTATGAGCAGGGATGATCTGCTTACAACCAATGCAAAAATCATGAACACTGTTGCCGAGAACGTTAAAAAATATGCCCCAAACGCAATTGTACTGATTATTTCCAATCCGCTCGATGCGATGGTTACATTATTTAAGAAAGTAACCGGGTTTGACCATAACCGTGTGTTCGGCCAGGCGGGTGTACTTGACTCATCAAGATTCTCAACTTTTATTGCCTGGGAACTTGGAGTTTCCGTAAAAGACGTTAACACCATGGTTCTCGGCGGTCATGGCGATACAATGGTTCCGATCATCCGCTATGCAAATGTAAACGGCATTCCCGTAATGGAACTGCTCGAAAGGAAATACAATGATAAGGCAAAAGCACAGGAAGTAATGGATGCTATTGTACAAAGGACGAAAATGGCCGGCGGTGAAATTGTAAAACTGCTGAAGACAGGTTCTGCATTCTATTCCCCTGCAGCTGCGGCAATAGCTATGGCGGAAGCAATATTGAGAGATGAAAAAAGGGTACTACCTGTATGCGCATATCTCGACGGTGAATTCGGTGTTAAAGGTTATTATGCCGGTGTGCCCGCTGTTCTTGGTGCTAATGGAGTTGAAAAGGTTGTTGAATTTACACTTGATGAACAGGAGCAGTCACTTCTTGATAATTCTGTTAGCGCGGTAAAATCACTCGTTGCTGATATGGAAAGGTTAGGCTTCTGATTTCTTCAGTGAATCTTTAAAATGAAGAAACCCTCTGCATAAGAGGGTTTTTTCTTTAAATTAAACTATTATCAGGACGGAAATACATTAACAAATTGTCTGTCGCCGCGTCTTCTTTCAAATTTCACTATCCCGTCAGCAACGGCAAATAAAGTATCATCCCCTCCTTTTTTTACATTAACACCGGGATGGAATTTCGTGCCTCTTTGTCTTACCAGAATATTTCCGGCAATTACTTTTTCTCCGCCGAATCTTTTTACACCCAGTCTCTGCGCATTACTATCTCTACCGTTCCTGGATGAGCCTTGACCTTTTTTATGAGCCATTATAAATTCTCCTTCTGTTAACCTATACTGGTAATTTCAATTCTGGTAAGCTGCTGTCTGTGCCCGTTTTTCTTCTGGTAGTTCGTTCTTCTTTTCTTCTTAAAAATAATAACTTTATCGTCTTTAATATGCTCAAGTATTTTAGCAGTAACTTTCATCTTTTCTACAGACGGAGCACCGATCTTAAAACTTTTATCATCTGAATAAAGAAGTATCTGATCAAAAGAAACTTCGGAATCAGGTTCTGCATTTAATTTCGGAACGTAATATTTACCTTTTTCTTCAACCTTAAACTGTTGACCTGAGATATTAACAACAGCAAACATTTACATGACCTTTCTGAAAAATTTAGACATCAAAGTTAACAATTTGAATCGCATTTGTCAATTCTTATAACAGGAAAAAACAGGGGGGTTTTAGCGTGCTGGAACCTTCAAATAAGCTCAAATAATACAATTTTGCGAGAAATGCGGTATTAAGTCAGGGTTTTAGTTCAAGTCCAGGTTCAGGTATAAAGTTAAGTTTAGGACTGACTGAAGTATGCAGGTCAGAGTTTAGGGACAGGAAAAGGTTAACGGTCTGGTTTGCTCGGTATCCGTTTTATTTTTTCAGCCGGAACGAAAATTCAGTCCCTTTACCGGGTTCACTCTTCACCTCTACTTTTGAACCGTGCGCCTCTATAATATGCTTCACTATTGCAAGACCGAGCCCGGTACCGCCGACTGATCTTGACCTGGCTTTATCAACTCTGAAGAATCTCTCAAATATTCTGGATATATCCTCCTGCGGAATGCCGATTCCAGTATCGCGGACTGCTATTCTTCCGGTATCCTCTTCTTCTTCAACACTGATCGTAATAGAACCAGCTTCTGTGTATTTTACAGCATTGATAAGCAGATTAACAAGAACTTGTTTTAGCTTATTTTTATCGCCAAATAACTGCAGTTTTTCTTTTACAGGCAGAAGTATCAGACTTATATTTTTTTCATCAGCGACGGGTTTCATCTCGGTGACGATATGTTCAAGATATTCCTTCACAGGGAAATACCTGAAGCTCATTCTCATTTCACCCGATTCAATCATCGAGATGTCAATCAGATCGTTAAGCAGGTTATTCAGATTAATAGTATGCTGATTAGCTTTAGCAAGAAAATTTTTATTTACCTTTTCATCATTGATTGCGCCATTTAAGAGTGTTTCAATGTATCCCTGAATTGAAAAAATCGGGGTGCGCAATTCATGGGAAACGTTGCCCAAAAATTCTGTCCTTATTCTTTCAAGGCGTTTCAAATATTCTACATCGCTTCTGGCCTTTATGAACATTTCTTTAATCTCTTCCTCTATTCCACGGAGGCTGCTTCCGAGATGAATCTCTTCTGCCGATTTATAATTATTGTTCCTGATATTCGAGATAATATTTTTTATCTCATTCATTTCTCTTAATCTTTTACCCCCTATCAGGTTAAGAAAAAACAAGCTTAGAACAAGAATAATGATGATGAGGAGTATCTTCCCGGGAAGAGGTTCTATTACAAAAATGAATATAAAGATAAATACAGCGTCAAAGATTAAAAATTCGGACAGGAATATCTTTGCAGAGCTAAGATTTAATTTTAAGTCATTCCACACTTTTGAATCTGTATCCTACACCTTTAATGGTTTCAATCAGGTCGGAATACTCAGCCAGTTTCTCCCTTATTTTCCGGATATGGACATCTACGGTCCGGTCAACCACGTATACATCCACGCCCCAAACTGTCTTTAATAAGGTATCGCGGCTGAATACCTTACCGGGATTATTAGCAAGGAAATACAACAGTTCGAATTCTTTTCTGGGCAGCACTGCCTGATGACCATCTATATGCACAACGTACTTCTCCCTGTCAATCTGTAAAGGACCTATCTCTACGGTTACAGGCAGATTCTTTTCACTGGAAGTTTTTCTAAGATTTGAATTAACTCTTGCAACTAGTTTCTTGGGAGAGATTGGTTTTTTGATAAAATCACTTGCACCGAGCTCAAGTCCTTTTATCTCATCTGCTTCTGCACCTTTAGCAGTAAGAAAAATAACCGGTATTTCAGCGTAGGCTTTATTTTCCCTTATGCGTCTGCAGACTTCAAAACCGTCCATGTTGGGCATCATGATATCAAGTATTATCAGATCGGGTTTCCCGGTTAATTTTTGAAGCGCTTCAAGTCCGTCATAAGCGGTAATTACCTCGAAGCCCTCCTGGTTGAGATTATACTCCAGGAACTCCACAATATCTTTTTCATCATCAACTAAAAGTACTTTTGGTTTCATGTCTGCTTTATATTTACTTCAGTTTTTTTTGCAGCCGACTGATACATTGCATCAATTACACGCATCCTGGATAGAGCTTCATCTGCCGGTGAGAAGACAGGATTAAGTCCTCTCACCGCACCAATAAAGCTTTTCAATTCATTAAGGTATGACTTTTTAAATAGGTTCAATGCACTCTCAGTTTGTGAAGGGGTCAGGTCCATAAACTGTTCATCGATCTTCTTGTTTATTCTAAACGGATTAAGCGAAGCATTACCTTTTGTCCCGTAAACATTGAAATAAAAAAGATCTTTCTCCAGGGGTATTGACCAGCTTGTTTCCATACTGATAACAGCATTATTTTTACATCTTAACATACTGATTGAACTATCTTCAACATTTTTGGTATTCATTGAAAAATTCTGGGTTGATACACTGGTAACGGGGGGGTAATTCAGAAGCCAGAGTGCCAGATCGAGCAAAAGGATACTCAAATCGATAATAACTCCGCCGCCCGATTCTTCTTTCCTGGTAAACCACTTTTCGCTGCTGCTTTGTCTTCTTATCCATCCGCATTTAACATAGAATGGTTCGCCGATCTCGCCGGAATTGATAAGACTTCTCAGGATCATTGCATCCGGCCTGTACCTCAGGTTCATTCCAACCATAACCTTATTCTTCGATTTTCTGGCTGCATCGATTATTGGCTTGGCTTCTGCATATGTTCTAGCAAGCGGTTTTTCAACCAGTATGTTCTTTTTTTCTTTCAAGCAGGCTATAGCCGTTTCTTTATGGAGGTGCGTTGGCGTCGCAACAATTACAGCATCAGCCTCCGCTTCTGAAAGAAGCGCTTTGTAATCGGTATATCTTCCTTCGATATTGAATTTATCGGCGATGGTGTTGAGCCTGTTTTTATTTATTTCAGCTACGGCTGTAACCTTAACATTATTCATCTTCATGAGGTTAGGGAGGTGAACGAGCTGAACTATTCCTCCTAAACCAATTATTGCAACCTTAGTTTTGTCGCTCAAATAGTAATCTCCTGGTTAAGACTTCTGTGCCTACAAAATATTTTAACTCCTTCAACAATTCCTTCAGGGTCAAGTTTCAGTATATGGTGAAGCTCCTTCTGGGTTCCATGCTCAACAAAATGATCTGGCAGTCCCATCCTGAGAATATCATTTTTGTAGTTTTTAAGATTAAAATATTCCAGTACCGCGCTGCCGAACCCGCCGATAAGGGTGCTTTCCTCGAGTGTGACAATCTTCGGATGTTTTCCTGCAATATAATCGAGCATCCTTGTATCGAGAGGTTTTATGAATCTCATATTAATAACCTCACATACAACACCTTCTGCGGCCAGTTTCTCTGCAGCTTTTTGTGCATATTCGACCATTGAACCCACTGCCAGCAGGGCGACATCATCACCTTCCCTGAGTTTTTCAGCTTTCCCGATCTCAATAATATCAAATCCGTCTTTTAATTCTACTCCGAGTGCTGAACCCCTCGGATATCTTAGAGCAATAGGGCCTTCTTTATAATTAACCGCGGTATATAGCATATCTCTAAGTTCAGATTCATCTTTAGGCGCCATTATAACCATACCCGGAACCAGCCTCAGGTAAGTAAGATCAAAAGCACCATGGTGAGTCGGTCCGTCGGCGCCCACAAGGCCTGCCCTGTCCATAGCGAAGACTACGTGGAGCTTCTGTATACCTACGTCGTGAATAATCTGGTCAAACCCTCTCTGTAAGAAAGTAGAGTATACCGTTACCACCGGAACAATTCCCTGAGTCGCCAATCCTGCCGCAAAAGTTACTGCATGTTCTTCAGCAATACCTACATCAAAATAGTTTTCCGGAAATTCTTTTTGAAGGATATCCAGCCCCGTTCCGTCGGGCATTGCTGCAGTGATACCAACTACATTTTTATTTTCTTTTACTATATCAGCAAGTGCATGTCCGAAAATGGAAGTATAAGAGGGAGTGCCGCTGCTCTTTTTGTAAGCCTTACCGGTCAATTTATCAAAGGGGGTCGAAGCGTGAAGTCTCTGTTCGTCTCCTTCCGCAGGTTTGTAGCCTTTCCCTTTCTGCGTCATTGCGTGAACGAGTATAGGTCCTTTCAGGTCTTTAACCTGTTCAAAAATTCTTATCATCTGGTGAAGGTTATGTCCATTTATAGGACCAAAGTACCTGAACCCCAGTGCTTCGAATAGCATTCCCGGAGTTATCACTGCTTTAATACCATTTTCAAGGCGTGCGGCAATTTTTCTTAACCTGTCACCGAACTGATCAAGCTTACCCGTCAGCTCCCATATTTGTCCCTTAAACTTATTGTAATCAGGGTGGGCTATCATCTCTGTAAAGTAATTTGATACCTGCCAGACATTCGGAGCAATTGACATACGGTTATCATTAAATACTACTATCAGATCCGATTTGGTGATGCCGGAGTTATTCATCGCCTCATACGCCATTCCTCCGGTCATTGCACCATCGCCGATAATTGCAACAACCTTCCTGTTCTCTTTTTTCAAATCTCTTGCTACAGCCATACCAAGTGCAGCCGACACAGATGTGGTTGCGTGACCGGCACCGAAAGTATCGTATTCGCTCTCAGCACGTTTAAGAAAACCACTTATACCATTCAGATGGCGTATTGTATGCAGTTTATCTTTTCTGCCTGTAAGGATTTTATGAGGGTAAGCCTGGTGTCCCGTGTCCCATACAACAAGGTCATAAGGGGTGTTAAATACTTTATGCAGTGCAACTGCAAGTTCGACGGTTCCAAGCCCGCCGCCAAAATGACCTCCAACTTCTGAAATAGTATCAATGAGATATTCGCGTATATCTTTACAAAGGATCTTGAGTTCCTGCGATCCGAGCTTTCGTATATCTTCCGGAACGTTTATCTTAGACAGAACCGGGTACTTTACATCTTCTGACATATTCTCATTTTCCATACTTTTATTCCTATTCCTCATCTTCCAGATTAAGCTCATCAAGCTTTTTCTTCAGTTCCGTAATTCTTAATTCAGCCTTTTTCAATGCAGAGATACAGGTGCGCGACAGTTCAATACCTTCTTCGTATAGATTCAATGCATCATCAAGATCTACTGAATTATCTTCAAGCAGCTCTGAAATTTCTTCCAGTCTCTTCAGATCTTTTTCGAACTTATTATTATTCTTCTTATTCATTATTTCCTGGTCTTATTTTAACTTTGCCATCGGCGAAAATCAATTCAGATTCTTCATTAGAATCAAAACCGGCTTTTCTCTTTATATATTTATTTCCCTGTCTCACAAGTGTGAAACCTCTTTCCAGAATTCTCTGAACATTATTTGATTCAATAACCTTTGTCAGAAGTGAAACTTTATTATTGTGTAATAATATTCTGTGATCGGTTTTCTGAAGCACTTTATAAAGCAGGTTATCAACTAACTGAGACTTATTTCTAACTATATCCAAAGGAACTCTGAAGCCGTACGAACTAAGAACTGAACTGAGTCTTTTTCTCCCTTTTCGGCAATATTCATTAATTTTTAATGTAGAATTATATGAAAAATCGTTTATAAAGGCAAAAATATCATTTATATCCGGAGTAGCCATTTCCATAGCTGCTGAAGGTGTAGGAGCTCTTAAATCCGCTGTAAAATCTGTAATGGTGAAGTCGATCTCGTGACCTACTCCGCTGATCACCGGGATCTTCGAATTATAGACAGCGCGGGCAACCGCTTCCTCGTTGAAAGACCACAGATCTTCAATTGAACCTCCGCCTCTGGCGACGATGATGACATCTATATCATCACGTGTATTCAACAGCTTTATGCCTTCTGTAATAGTTTCCGCCGACCCGCTTCCCTGCACTCTTGCAGGGGCAATGACAAGTTCAGCTAACGGGTAACGCCTTTCTGCAACGCTGATCATATCCTTAAAAGCCGCTCCGTCAATGGCAGTAATGATTCCGATCTTCTGCGGGAACTGCGGAATTGCTTTTTTACGGGCGGGATCAAATAATCCCTCCGCATTTAGTTTTTGCTTCAGCATCTCGAAGGCAGCCTGCAGTTCTCCTTCACCTGCCGGCTTCATTGAACGAACATCGATCTGGTAGCTTCCGCGGGGAGGATAAACTGAGAGTTTGCCGCTCACGATAATTTTCATACCATCCTGGGGCGTAAAGAAAACATAGCTGTTAAAACTTCGCCACATAGTACAGCAAATTAAAGCATCGGAATCTTTCAGGTTAAAATACCAGTGACCTGAATTGTGAGCCTTATAGTTAGATATTTCACCTATGACCGAAACCTGTGAGAAATCTGCCTCGAGGGTCTGCTTAATTTGTTTTGTTATTTCTGAGACTGTAAGGAGTTTTGATCTATTCATAATAAAATAAGTTAATCAAAATTTTACACTAAATCCCAATGTAGGGATTATCGGGAACATTGTACTGGTATCACGCCCGAGGGTAAGATCATAATTAATATAATAGTCATACCCCACAACATTTGGCCTGTTAT
>Ga0075280_10000051_pt1 | contig 11059 bp, 7 predicted proteins | sample SF_Rice_10C_0N_4_FD_69780 | JGI IMG/M metagenome (GOLD analysis project Ga0075280, IMG submission 69780) | Rice paddy soil microbial communities from Twitchell Island, California, USA - SF_Rice_10C_0N_404 | ecosystem: Environmental > Terrestrial > Soil > Paddy field/soil | place: USA: Twitchell... | reverse complement strand
GGGTTACCCTTCGAATAGTTCTCATGTATCCCGTCGCGGCGTCAATTACATCATTGTAATCTTCTTTAGTTTTTGACATCACGGTTATATTTATACTGTTGGTGTACTTTCCATACTTCTGCTGAAATGTTGTAATGGGCATGACTATGTAAGAGTCCCTGGTCTGGCCGAACATGGACGGCTGTTTTTCAAGTATGCCGATTACCTGAAATGGTTTTCCGTCGACCCTTACAACCTGCCCGATCGGATCTATGTTAATGAAAAGTTTATTCACAACCTCCTGGCCTAATACACACACATCGTTTGAATATTTTACATCGGACTGCCGCAGTTCTCTGCCCCGTTCAACATTCCAGTTGTTTGTCCTCATCGCGCCAAGGGTAATCCCAGCTATACTTATGTTTGGATTAGTTTCCTTGTTGCCGAAAGTGATCTGTTTACCGAACTGCCACTGCTCTGCTCCGACATACATTGCCTGGTTAAGCATTCCTTCGAGACGGTAGAAATCCTCTAGAGTTATATCGGGACGGTTCCTGAATTTGTCCCTCATTCCGGGACCGTGCCCCATCATTGCCGGGAATTTCTGAATCTGAAATGTGTTTTTATTTAACTGGGAAAACCCACTCTCAATAGATTTCTGCAGCATGGTAATAATTGTCATTATAACAATAATCGAGAATATTCCCACCACTACACCGAGTACAGTCAGCATTGTACGCAGCTTATTACTCCTAAGCGACCCGAAAGCAACCGTTATAACTTCATTTAATCTCATTTTAGCCTAATCTCAAGATTACAAAATTCAAAATCATACCCGCACCTAAACATCCAAGCCAGCCCATACAATCTTACAGTCATACCTCCACTCCGCTATCTATCCACACATTTGTATGAATGCATGACTGTCTTGTTGTATGTTGGTTAATAATATTCATACAGGCTATCCATCATCAGAACAAGCCTCACTCATACCTCAATGCTTCCACCGGGTCCATCTTCGCAGCTGAATATGCAGGTGCAAGACCGGCAATAATCCCTGTAAGCAAGGAAATTAAAATTGCAATAATTACAGCATCATACTGTATAGAGGTTGGTATAAATTGATTCACCATCATGCTTATAAGAATGGCAAAAAGGAGTCCGACAAGGCCTCCCATGATGCATATTGTAGATGACTCGAGTAAAAATTGTCCAAGTATTGTCCGTCTCTTTGCACCTATAGCTTTCCTCAAGCCAATCTCTTTTGTTCTTTCTTTAACAGATACAAACATTATGTTCATAATTCCTATTGCACCAACGAAAAGCGAAAGCCCTGTAATAAATAAACCTGCAATCTGAATAACTCCGACAATACTATTGTAATTATCCATTAATCCTTCCTGCTGATTTATTGAAAAATCATTTTCCTCACTGTATGTAAGTCCGCGGATCTTTCTCATCACACCTTCCGCCTCAGCTTTCGTATCCTCAAGCAGCGCCGGACTTGCAGCCCTGACATTAATTGTTATAGAACCATGCACCTCGCTGGTAAAGTTCTTAAAAATTGTTCCTATTGGCACAAAGACCTGGTTATCCGGATTGAAACTGCCGAGCATAAAACTTCCCTGTTCCGTCAGTACGCCTACAACTTTATAATTAACACCGCCGATCTTTATGGATTTATCTATGGCATTTTCGCGGGGGAAAAGGTTCTTAGCCAGCTCGCTGCCGAGCACTGCAACCTGTCTTGAGCTTTTACTCTCGATCTCTGTGTAGAACCTGCCTTCTGCAAAAGTAAAGTTTGTGGTCTTGACATAATCGGCAGAAGACCCGTTAACGTTAACAGCATCAGTTCTTCTATCTTCGAATTTTACGGTCTGCCGCGTACCTGCAACGGGGGCAGTAGCCAACGGAAGTTTCGCCGTATTCTTAAATTCTTCATAATCTTCCATAGTAAGATTTTTACGGTTCCGCATTTTCCACCAGTCCTCGTTAGAGAACCATGCCCATTTATCTATATAAAGAACATCCGATCCAAGGGCACTTATTCCATTCTGAAAAGAATTATCTATTCCTTTGATGGCGGTTGTCATTACAACAACTGACGTTACACCGATAATTATTCCGAGCATTGTAAGGATCGACCTTACCTTATTTGCCCTGATCGCTCTCAATGCGATCATCATGCTTTCTTTCATTTCAAACAAAAAAGTGTTCATAACAAACCCGGGTATTATTTAAGAATTAATCAGAGTGCTGCTGCTCTTGGTTTAGGAATATAACGGTTCTCAACCGGGAAATCCTTTTCTATCAGTCCGTCTTTAATGCGGATAATCCTGGCGGCGTGTTCTGCAATATATTCTTCATGTGTAACAAGGATAATCGTATTTCCTTTTTCATATATAGCATTAAATAATATCATAATCTCTTCACCGGTTTTGGAATCGAGATTTCCGGTGGGCTCATCGGCAAGTATAATAGAAGGTTTTGTGACCAGTGCTCTTGCAATTGCAACCCTTTGTCTTTGACCGCCCGAAAGTTCATTCGGCTTATGATGCATCCTGTCTTTCAAACCGACATCTATCAATGATTCCTCTGCTCTTTCCCTTCTTTCGGCATAAGCCAGACCTGCATAAATCAGGGGCAGTTCTACATTATGAATGGCATCCGATCTGGAAAGCAGGTTGAATGTCTGAAATACAAAACCGATCTCCCTGTTCCTTATTGCTGCAAGCTGGTTGTCGGTCATTTCGCTTACACTATTTCCTTTAAAATCGTATATCCCGGATGTCGGAGTATCGAGACAGCCCAGCATATTCATTAAAGTAGATTTACCTGAACCCGAAGGGCCCATAATTGCAACATATTCATTTTTATCTATCTTAAGAGAAACATCCCTTAGCGCATGAACCTCTTCACTTCCAACCTGGTATATCTTAGCTATATGTTCGATATTGATGATATTCATTCTGTAATTCCGTTTTATTTATTGTTTGATCCGAAAGCCTGGCTTTTTTCTTCTACCCTGACATTAGAACCATCTGCCAGTTCTTTTGAGATCGCACGGTAACTTCCGCTTACAACCTGCTGAGTTGTGTCGAGACCAGATTTTACCTCAATAAAGTTATCGTCGCTTATTCCTGTTTCAACATTTACTGTCTTTGCTTTATTATTTTTTATAATGAATACTATTTCCTGCAGTTTATTAGGACCAAACCCATTCTTCTTCTCTTCTTTCACATTCATATTATTTTCATCCTCATTATCCATCGTGAGTTCAGCTTTATTTCTTGCAGTAACACTTTGTATAGGGACAGCAACAACATTATGTTTTGTCTCTGTCTGTACATCCGCATTGCACGACATACCCGGCCGCAGCTGATCATCAGGATTGAATAATTTTATTTTGACGTCAAAATTCACAACCTGTTCCTGTGTACCCAGTCCTTCTGAAATTGCACTGTTGCCTATCTCCGTAACTTTTCCTTTAAATACTCTGTCTCCGAACGCATCTACTTTGATGACCGCTGTATCGCCGATTGAAACAAGAACAACATCATTCTCATCAACATCAACGCTTGCTTCGATATTCCCGAGATCGGAAACTGTCATCATATCGGTACCCTGGCTGAATCCGCTTCCAAGGACTCTTTCACCCAGCTCTACGTTCAGTTTAGTAATAGTTCCCGTCATAGGTGAATAGATTGTCGTCTTATTAAGCTGTTCCATTGATTCCTTAAGGGCTGCTTCCATCTGGGATACGTTTGCCTGGGCTGCTTCATAATTTGCCTGCGAAGATAAATAGGAACTTTTTGCCGCTTCGAGTTCTGAATCACTCGATAAGCCTTTCGCCTGAAGCTCCTTTACCCTGTTATAGTCGGAAGTCAATTTATCCAGCTCAGCTTTTCTCATAGCAAGTGTGGCTTTGGCGCCCAGGAGATTTGCATCTGCCCTGTCCTTTTGCGCTACGTAGGAATCGGCTTTGATCTTTATTAAAAGATCACCTTTTTTAACATTGTTGCCTTCTTTAACCGGCAGCGAAACAATCTCACCCGTAACTTCAGGAGTAATTACCACCTGGAATTCCGGGTTGATCTTACCTGTAGCCGAGACTGTCTGTGTAATATCCCGCTTTACAACCTTTTCAACCTGAACAGGAATTATTTCCTCTTTGCTGCCTCCTATTAATGCAATCAGGATAAGGGCAACTACAAGCACTCCTATTCCGCCGAAAATGTAAAGCTTCTTTTTTGATTTTTTTGTTTTCCCGTTAGCCATCAGAAAATACTCCCGATAATAAATTTATTTTCAAATATTTTGTTATTCGTACTGTTTAAAGTTCAGGATGCCGAGGTAATACCTTAGCTGTTCACTCAGAACCACGTATGCAAACTTTGCATTTATAAAGTTAGTGCGTGCAATTGTGTAATTAGAATTCGCGATAAGAACATTAAGAAGTGTTCCGGAACCGAGGGAATATTTTTCCTCTTCAATTCTTCTGTTTTCTTCAGCAGCTTTTACGTTCTTATCATTTACGCTCAGACTTTTCTCAGCCGCCTGCAGATCAAGATAATTTTTCTGAAGGTTCCGTTTGATATTCCTCTCAAGTTCTGTAAGCTCGATATCTTTATTCTGTGCGTTGACTTCTGCAATTTCAACATGGTTTTCTGTAGAAAAACCCGAGAAAATCGGTATACTTAATGTAGCACTTACATTCAGATATTTCGAGTCATTTAAATTTTCAATTGCATCTGCTCTAAGCTGGTAGCTTATACTTCCCGTTAACCTTGGGAAATAACCGGATTGTGCTATTGTAATGCCGTTTTCAGCACTTTTCAGGCTTAATTGGGCACTTTTATAATCACTCCTGGTACTTAGTGCCTTTGAAACAAGTTCCGATATGTCCTTATAATCAATTTCATTCAGGGTGCCGGAAGTCCCGGTTTCAGCATTAGCAGGCTCTTCGAATTCATATTGTTCCAGAACATCAAGTCCCAGGTAATATAAGAGATCGGTCTTTGCAGTTTCAAGATCATTTTTAGCCTGAATCAATGCCAGTTCAGCATTGCCTGCCTGAACCTGCTGATTGTACACATCAGCCAGTGTAACAGCACCGAGCTTATTTCTTTCTGTTATGGTTTCAAGGTTTTTCTGATTCCATTTCACATCATCTTCTTTTACATTGAGAAGCTGTTTTGCATTTACTACATCGTAGAAGAGTGAAATAGTCTGAAAGACTATATCCTGTTTTAGTCTTTCAAGACTGAGCTGACCGGCTTCAAGATCGTTCTGCGACTGTGAAAGCGTGGCAATATTTGAAAGCCCGTCAAACAATGTAATGTCGCTGCTCGCTCCAACCGTATAATTCCTGCTCTGCGAGGTTGATGTAGGAAGATTAAAAACTGATCCCTGGATAATTACACTTCCGCCTGCTTCTTCGGCCTTTGTCCAGTTCCAGTAGCCGTAAGCCCCGAGTGTAGGCAGAAAATTTCCGTATGCTGCTTTTACACCCGACTCATATGTATTAATCGTATTTTCACTCTTCTGGAGAGTGGTATTCTTATTCAGAGCTGCATTGATTGCTTCATCAAGGCTTAACGTCTTCTGTGCATACGAGGCAAAAGTAAATGTTATCAGACATATTAAGCTTAGAATTAAACGCATTATTTTTCTCCCGACAAATTATTTGTGAGAATCAGAATTTTATTGTTTTCTTTAGACACTTAGACACTATATTAAGTTACTTAAGTTTCGATATTTTCTTTATTTGCAAAGAACATATAAAGAATTCCCTACAAAAATAGATTATCTTCAGTTGTATATAAAATTTTAAGTATAAACGGCAGAATAATTACATGTGCGGTAAAAGTTTTATACCCGTTCTATGCAGTACCGCAAAACCATTTTCCCTTCTCAGATATACCTGTCTTTAATCTTTAGAAGATACTGATAGGCCTCTTCATAATTATTCCCGATTTCGCCGTCAAGAATAGCATCCTCTATGGCCCGCTTTATTTCGCCTACCTTTTTTGAAGGTTTGAGATTGCATACATCCATTATGGTATCGCCCCTTACCGGCGACTGAAATGCCCTTAGTTTATCCTTCTCTTCAACTTCCCAGACCTTCTTCATTACTTTTTCATAATTTTCAAGGTAACGGTCCACTTTATCCCGGTTTTTACTTGTTATATCTGCACGGCAAAGTGTTATCAGATCTTCAAGGTCTTCACCCGCTGATACTATTAACCTCCTGATAGCGGAATCTGTAACTTCTTCTTTTGCCAGTGCAACTGGTCTTAGATGAAGGCGCACAAGTTTTTCAACATACTCAAGTTTTGAAAACGGCAGCTTCATTCTTTTGAAGATCGATTTCATCATCCGGGCACCCATTTCCTCGTGACCGTGAAATGTCCAACCCGTCCCTTCCACAAATCTCTTTGTCTGCGGCTTGGCAATATCGTGCACTAAAGCAGCAAACCTAAGCCATACATCACCGGTAACCCTGGAAATATTATCAACTACCTCGCAGGTATGCAGAAAAACGTCCTTGTGGTGATAATCTTTTCTTTGTTCTACGCCGCCAAGCGTGGCAGCCTCAGGGAAGACTATTTCCATTACTCCTGAATTATATAATAATTTTAATCCCACGGAAGGTTTCTGCGATCCAAGTATCTTTAGGAATTCATCGCTGATCCTTTCCTGCGATACAATTCTCAGTCTTTCCTTCATCTCCCCCGCGGCCTCCATCACGGAATCGTCAACTTTAAACTTCAGCTGCGAGGCAAACCGGAAGGCTCTTAAAATCCTCAGGGGGTCATCATCAAATGTTTTTAACGGCTCCTGCGGCGTCCTGATTATCTTTTTCTTGATGTCCTCCAGACCTTTGAATTCATCGACCAGAGTGCCGAAATCTTTTTTCGAAAGTGAGACGGCAAGGGTATTAATCGTAAAGTCGCGCCTTAAAATATCTTCTTCAAAAGTGCCCGCAATTACTTCGGGTTTCCGGCTGTCTCTGCTGTACGATTCCTTTCTTGCTCCTACAAACTCAAGATCGAAATCGCCGTATTTAAAATGAGCTGTACCGAAGTTCCTGAATACATCAATCTTCTCTACACCCAGTTTTTCTGCAAACGACCGGGCATATACTTCACCGTCGCCGACTACTAGAAAATCAATCTCGTCTCTTTCCCTTTGAAGGATAAGGTCGCGTACAAAACCCCCGACAATAAAAATATCATAGTTTTTTTCTTCCGCGGTATCGGTTGCAGATTTAATAAAGGGATATTTTTTAAGTTCCAATTCAAAGTTTATGAGGTCTTTTGTAATCTTTTTACTGCTCTTCATGAATATTCTTTGGTTCCATAATTATAGAATTCAGGTTGTGGGCTTTACTCCCCATCAATATAGCAATAGGCTTCAAAGGCTCAATGTTGCTGAACAGAATCTTCATCGCTGCAGCAATTGGCACGGCAAGAAACATTCCGACAATACCCCATACCCAACCCCAGAAGATAAGGGAAAAAAGAACGAAGACAGGACTAAGGTCCATACGTCTGCCAAGGTAATGCGGTTCGATAAGATTTCCGACAATATTATGCATTATGAACAGGACTGCGGCTAATGAAATTGATGTAAGACCCAGTCCGTATTGGAGCAGTGCAATTACGATGGGACCTATAGTTGCTATCAGAGCCCCGATATTAGGAATAAAGTTAAAAACGAAAGTCAGTAGTCCCCACAATATCGCAAAATCAATATTGTAAATCATCAGAACAACAGTCACAATGGTACCTAATATGAGGCTGAGAACTGTTTTAATTATCAGGTATGATTGAAGCTGAATATTAATATTGTTCAGATTTTCCTGAACTGCATACTTTTTTTCAGCAAAAGCAACCCCGAGTCTTTCCTCAAATTTCACTTTACCAATCATCATAAACACCCAGAAAATGAGAGCAATGAAGAAATCGCCGAGCATGGATGAAAGTGAATTAAAGAGGTTTTGAATTACGCCTGCTTCAAACAGTTTTTCAAAGAGTGTAGAAACGTTCAGTTTCCTGATGTCTACCTTGATCCAGGAGGCGAATTCCCGCAGTGTAACATCAAACGGTTTGAGTATTTCTGAAAAAAAACCCGATATATTTTTCGAATAAGACAGAAATTTATCGGGCAGATCGCTGACAGCAGAGATAAAAAGGAGTCCCGTCAAATATCCTATAATAGCAACCACTATTAATATCATCACCAGGGCCAGCCATTTGGGTACACCCTGTTTATGCAGGTAAGCCAATAACGGATGAAAAAGGTAAGTAAGAAAGACTGCTATTGTCACCGGTACCAGTATCTCACTAAGTGCCATCAGGATATAGACAAAAAGCACAAAAGAAATGAATCCAAGGAAATACGCTGCAGCTTTCATGTGTTTATTCACAGATTTCTCCAGGATCATATAGTTCACTTAAAATTTATTGATGAAAATATCCTGTCTCCGTTCTCGTAAAGCCAGTCCGTCTTATTAAAATTTTCTCTCAATACAAAATTAAAATTTTTATCTTTATCATACCTCATCGAGAGCGCAGCCATTTTACGGGCCCTGGTAAAATCCAGGTGAGCCAGCAGGTAAATCGAAAGCCTGTATACGGCAAAGCTGCTTTGATAGCTATTCACGACGATGGTTTGATTAAACATCTTTACGAATAGCTCATAACTCTCACCCAGCGACTGTGCAAGATCAATCATAACCGGGATGCTAAAATAATCATAAATTTTATCGTTTAACCCTGTCACGATCAAGTACTTATCTACATCACTTCCCTTGAGGTAAGGAACTATAAGGGAATCTGAGTCAATTAAATTTTCCCTCAAATGTGATAGGTAATATAATGTCCTGTTGGGATTTTGTGAAATTATATTTTTGTAAAGTGAATCAGCACAGGTTGAATCCTGCACCTGGGAACAAAAGTCAGCAAGGTTAAATTCGATATTGTAATAATAGGAGGTCTTTTTAAAATTACTGATTTTTTCCTGCAGGAATCCAATTGCCTGTGATCTGCTGCCGGAATCAAATAATGAATGTGCATATCCCATAAGAGCAGAATAATTATCCGTCATCTCAAGAACTTCAGAAAATATTTTTAATGCCTCCGTGTAATTTTCTTCACCATAGTAATTCCAGGCTTTTATAAGCCGGTCTGCTACATACCTTGGGCATGTCTTATAAATTATCGGCTTCCTGCCGTAATAATAATCTGCTTCGGAGGGATTGTCTGTTTTATAAGCTACTGAAATAAACCTGAAATATTCACTTTCTAGGCTGTCCAGGTCTTTATTATATGTCTGTTTAAAATCAGCATCTGCATACAGCTTTTTAAAACTCCCTATGCCGTATTTATCGATAAGGTAGCTGCAGAAAGAACCAGCATAGATATAGGATAACCCGGAGGATTGGCCGAAAAAGTTCAATCCTTCAAACAAGTTCTGCAGTTTTATCCTGTAGCCGTTTTGATACGCAAGTGAAGCCATATAATGAATGTTGTTCAGATCATATTCCGGCGCACCTGCAACCGCGGCTCCTTCAATAAGGGCAGGGTTGAAATTATCCGCCACCCTGAATATGCTCCACCCGAATTCGCCGGCAAAACAATGAGCTATTTCATGTCTTAATGAAGAATTGTAATTGTCTCCAATCGTAAAGATTTCCTTCAGCCAGGGTTTTGCAACATCCGCATTCTCAGAACCGAAATATTTCTTTTTCTGAGCGTCATCCCTGAAAATAAATGAAATATATTTTTCCTTCGGAACCGTTTGGTAAAACTTAACGAGCTGATTGTAATAATATTCGTGGTTTAGCGTAATAATCTTTATTTGGTCGCTGCTTATATTGTCTGCAAAATAAATGTCGAAATGTTCTGTCTTTACCAGTTTTCCAAGTACATTCTTTAGTTTGTTCTGGGTAGTTGAATATCCGAAATCGGGTGACAGGTAAAGAAATACTGCAGCAGCCAGCAGAGCCAGATATATGATAAGTTTTTTAGTGATAACCGATTTCTTATAAAATACATAGGCAGATATAATATAGACAGACCCGAAGAAAAGAAGATTGAGAGACCTGTAAATCATTAATTTCAGATCAACTCTTATTGCTTCATCGTAAATTGTCCCCGGAAAATATGCGTAAACCGGGTTGTAAAAATAGATCTGCGGATTATAATACAGCTCAAAGAAGGTAATTGAGAGAACACCAAGAAAAATTATTATAAACACCAGGTGTCTGAATTTCAGGGAAATAAGAACGGACAGAAGTGCAAGTGCCGCCCCGATAATTACAGAGGGTATAGTAATAAAAGTGTAGAATAGTAGCCCGTCCCACACCGAACAGCTTACCGTTAGCTGGTCGTGTGTAATTGAAATAACCAGCGGTATCAACAGGAAAAACAGGAAGGCGGATAAAGTTATCCTGAAGAATTCACGGGGAATGCTATGGTTCTTTATTACAGAAAGTGTGTAGAATCCCGAGAGCAAAACCAGAAAAAAAGAATTGAGCACCGAGAATTCAAAACCGAATACATTCGTCAGTGGAAATTCCAGCAGTAAAATATTAAAAAGAATAACCAGACCTAGATAACAGGCCAGGTAATTCCTTCCGTTAATTATTTTTTTCATTGAGGGCAATTTAGTATTCAGCTCCCGCTACCCTTTCTATTTCCGCCCCCAGTGATTTTAGTTTCTCTTCTATCCTCTGGTATCCCCTGTCGAGATGGTAGACTCTTAATACTTCTGTTTCGCCTTCGGCAGCCAGTCCCGCAAGTACCAGTGAAGCACTTGCCCTCAGATCCGTCGACATAACCTTTGCACCATTGAGCTGTTTTACTCCTTTTACTACAGCACTATTCTCACTTACTGTAATATCAGCTCCAAGACGAAGAAGTTCGGGCACGTGCTTAAACCTATCAATATAGATCGTATCGGTAATTGTCGAAACACCGGCAGCAAGGCTCATATATGCAATCCATTGAGCCTGCATATCAGTGGGGTAACCGGGGAAAATTGAAGTGGATACGTTTACAGGTTTGATCCTGCC
>Ga0075280_10000050_pt1 | contig 11062 bp, 15 predicted proteins | sample SF_Rice_10C_0N_4_FD_69780 | JGI IMG/M metagenome (GOLD analysis project Ga0075280, IMG submission 69780) | Rice paddy soil microbial communities from Twitchell Island, California, USA - SF_Rice_10C_0N_404 | ecosystem: Environmental > Terrestrial > Soil > Paddy field/soil | place: USA: Twitchell... | reverse complement strand
TAGGATTAAGTGCCTTGTATTCTTGCTGTGTTAAAATGCTGTCATGAATTACAATGCGCTGATCGTTGATGTACTGCCGCCATTTATGCCAATAAGCTTTAATTTGCCCGGGGTTGGTTACCTGGACCCCATTATAAGCCAGCCGGTTAAACTGCCTATCAATCCAGATTGACATCTCTTTTGTATTAAACTTTGAAGATCCCCGAATGACGTGTAGCGTGATCGGGTATTCGTCCGGAAGTTCCATTTTTAAAAAGGCCTGGACTGAATATTCTTTATTATCAATCACAACCGCTTCAATTATTTTATACTCTTCCATAAAGTAAGAATAATTTTTCCGCCTGGTGGTTATAATATCATGCTCGCCGTAGTCATTAAGATCGCCTAAATAAAGTTCATCCTTAGTAACGGTCTGGTCTTTTGCCCCGGACTTCCCCCCGTTAAGCTCATTTGCTTCGATGTCGTATAATTCCCACATTAAAGCGTTTTGGTCTATGGTACGTTTTCTGTAATGATACTCGATGTCTATTTCAAGATCGCGTAAATAGTCTCCCTCCTCAAAGACTTCGCCTTTGCCTTTTAATGCTAAATATTTGCTTTCCTGATATTTATTCAGTTCAAGCAAAACTTTACCGAGGGCCTCCCGGTAGATTCTTTTGTATTGAATCACTAGAAAGCCCTTCGGGATATTAAATTCTTTTTGCATCCTGGCCGACCAGTTAGCAAGGATCTTAATCTTAGGCATCTTTTACCCTTTTAAGTAAGTATTCCCTAAAATACGGCAGACATCGGCAACCGGACAATAACCATTACAGCGTCGGCTATTCCAACTTTCCCGCTTATCACAGACAGGTGGGCAATTATTACGCAAAATATCATAATCCGCCTCGGTAGCCTGCATGTCAGCATAAGAATTGATATTAATATATTTTTCTTGCATATCGGCCGCAAAGCCATTCATACAATCAAGCAAGGCTTTTCTTTTGCGGTTAAAATAATTCATTACATAATCATTTTCTAACATCTTTACTTCTATAAAATAGGTATTTTTATCAATACCCCGGCTGGTAGCCGTTACCGTTCCGCCGTCCCTGACCATAATAAACGCCCGGAGCCGGTCAATCGTAATCCCGTAATAAGCCTCTATCCCTAACCGGTACCGGTTTAACTGCAATTCGATTTCATACATATCTACAGCGTCCGGATCTTTGACGTAAAAATCTTCCATTTTGGGATCGCCTTTAGTATAGCCGGGGCCGCTTCTTTGATAAAGGATCGGGACCCCGTTTTCATCTTTGGCCGGCCGTTTCTGTTTTTTAAGGCCAAGTGCTAAAGCCACCTTATACGATCCCCATGTTTTATAATCGGTAAGCACATTAAGGCCATTTTTGTATGTTTCCAAAAGGTCGGCAATCCCTGAAATTTCATCATTGGGGATTTGTAATTCTGCCACGCTGCCCACAGGAGCCAGTAATTCAAGTTTAGAATGTGCCCTGGTACCAATTATCATGAAAGCGCATTCACTAGGATCGATGGCATAGGGTGTTAACAGGCGTAAATATTCGTATCTGCTACCGTTGATTAGCTGTGTTGTTGATGGCTTCCCGGTCCATTCGCGCTCCTTTGCACACATAGTCAAGTAAGACTCTGGAAAGTGCTCGTTTAACAAGCCCTTTTCCAAAACCTCGTCAACCAGTAATTTTTCCCCGTTCGGGTCTAAAAACCATTTAAGCATATGCTATTTTCTCCATTCTCCTTTAAATAGGATCGCAACCGCAACCCTCAAAAACTTTAGCATATCACTTTTTTATTTACAAGGCTTTTTTAATTAGGTCTGTTTCTTTCGGCTAAAATCCGATCTTCGACTATTTTAGCCAGTACATTTTCTAAATCTTTTAAAGCTGTCAGGTTATTTAAAACCGCATCGGCTTTCTTTTTATGCTCTGTCTTTTCCTGGTTTGTGAATAACTGTTTCCCTGAGAACATGGCAGAAATTGCGTGCATAATGTTTTTATAAGCTTCTTGATTCTCTTCCGGAGCAGAGCTTAAAGAAGATTTTTGCGTATGCTGTTTTTTATCCTGCCTGGCCTGATCGGTAGGGTGCCCGGATGATTTTTCCTGCCCGGGCCCCTGGCCGTCGCTTGTTAAATCGGACGCGTCATCATCCTCGCCGCCTACGATAATCCCAAAAACACTACAAAAGGCGTAACGCTTGGCATAGGATAAAGCGCTTCCGAACTTTTGGGGCTTGTTCATGTTCTCAAATTCTGCCGGTATCGTACAGCGTGAGCTTATGCTATAGCCGTCTTTATGGTGGGCGTAACACGTAGCGGTCACAAGATTTCCATTTACTACAGATTTAAAGCTGTAGCTAAAATGATACTTTTTAAGTAAGTCTTTCACCTGCGAGACTATGTATTCCAGGGGGGCATATTTATATTTACCTTTCCCGTCATTTGTATTTTTTTTAATTATTGGACATTCATTTTGAAAGATCAGTAAGTCGGCAAATAGTTCTTTTTTAGCTGCCCGCCTTTTGATTCTTTCACTTAATGAGATCAGGCTATCCAATACCTCAGAGGTAGACTTATTTTTTATTGCACTAAGTAAAAGACTTTGAATTTTGATTTCAGAAATAACCGTATTTGTAGCCGGTTTTTTTCTTACCGTTTTAGCTTTTTGTAAGCTGTTCTTGTTCCCTAATAATGATTCTTTTACCACAGTATTCCTCCAATACTAAAAGTTTATTTTTCCCTATTGCGTCTTGAATATTTTTTATAATTTCGTCGTAAGGGGATTGATACTTTTCCGGCAAGTTTTGCCGGGCTTCAATTTCAATAATGAATAAAATCATTATTTCCGCGACCATCCTATGCGTACTTAATTCTATTTTGTTGGCAAAATTAACCAGGCTGATTAATTCGCGGATGGTTTTAAATAAGTTGCTGTACTGCTTATTAAACCAGACAGTCGGGACTTGATAGACGACGGCTAAATGGTTGTAAAGCATTTTTAAGCTGTTAAAAATATGACTAGTTTCCATTTCCTGCAAAGTTAATGTCTTTCTTTCCATAGTTACCCACTTAAACGTCGCCCGATTTAAAGTAGTTTTAAAATGACCGATAACATTATTCATCTGTTAAAACCTCGCTTTCCTCTGAATTAGTAACCGACAACCCTATATCATCGGTGCACGGCTCGTCTGATATATACCAGTAAGCCGCCTTTGACATTATTATTTTTTCAAATTTTAAAATAAAATAATCTGGTAAACATTTTCTATACTTGTTAATAAACTTTTTTAAGATATGAATAGGAAAAACAATTTCCTTTTTTTCTAAAGATTTTAAATCATTATTATATTCCGGACTCATTTTTATTACTTCCGCGATCCGCTTTGGGATTAATTGCATTCGCACATTAGAATATTCCTTTTTAATCTGTTCCGCGTCTGTATTATCACCAATAGGAATAAAGCCGGTGTATTGACTTTTAAAATTAGTATAGGCCTTCGAACCAATCCGGACAGCTGGCTCGGGATTGTTCCAGCTGTTGCAATAATATTCTATATCTTTTGATCCGGTTTCCATAAGGTCTAATATTTTATCGTCAAAGGTCGGGCCTAATTCCTTTAGCATATCGGCTGCAGCCCATGAAAGATCAAAGCTGGTTAACTTGTTACGATCCCGGTCAAGCTCTATGTATTCCGATTTAAAATTATAGCCATAATAAAACGTTTCACGCTCCACCATTTTACAGACAAAAAGACCCTCTACAAAGATTTTATTTTTGTGGTGTTCATCAAATAAAATCTCTCCCCGGCTGGTTACTTCGCACAGGTACGGCCTTTGCAGGCTAAGATTAAATTCTTGATAGTTTTTAAATTGTTTAGGCGTGATCCCATGAATAGCGAATATAAGGTCTACATTTCTTAATTTACTATTTTCTGAATAAAGAATTTCAATCATTAACACATCACAGTTAAAATTATTTGATTTCGCAATTTTAGGAAGCCATATTTCATAACCATTATAGATCGTTACCTGATAGCCAAGCCGTAAAAGCACAATCAGGGCCAGCTTGTAGCCTTCCCCAAATTGCCCGATCTTCCTTTTATCGTCCGCTTTATCGCTGTTTCCTAATACTAAAGTGTCTTTTTTTAAAAAAGTATTTCGATTACCAATCAAAAGGGACCGGCCTTTTCGGTAGTACTTTGACACCATTGTATATTTAAGCCCTTCACCAAGATTTTTAAATGTTTCTTTAAAGCGGTCTATGCTGTTTTGATAAAGCTCTCGCAGCGCTTCATTTATTCCCCATTTACTGACATAGTTTATTGATATTGGTAACTCAATAATCATAACGCAACCCCTTTCCTTATCATTAACTAATCTGTTATAATAAAAGCCGTACCAAAACCGACCCCGTCGCATCGGTACGGCTTATCAACCCGGGAGCCCTGCTTATTGCTTGGCTCCCACTTTTTTAATTGTGTCATTATTTAGCGGATAATTTATCCCTATTTTTAAAATCTTATCAAAAGGTATATAGATTTGTTCCGGCAGGCCCTTAAGTAGCTTTTTACCTTCATCTGTTAAAGGTAACATTCTAGTATGGCAAGTTTTCCCTGTATCAATTTTTTCAAACCAGTAAAATTCTATCCAGTTAGTTTTTACCTGAATGCTTTTTTCCCAGCCACCCGCCAGGGGAAAAAAATTGTTTTTATTGTTTTCAAGCCATAATATAAATTGATGAACAAGCCGATCTTTATCGATCATATCCGGGGTAATTACTAATTTAGTTTGATTATTTTTCATAGAATCCCTCCAAAACCTTAAATTATTGGAGATCTGATTTTAAATTGATTATCAGTTCTCGCAACCCTTAAAAAAGACTATATACCTTTTTATATTTTCGTACAAGGCTTTTTCAAAAAAAGTAAATAAAAAACCCGGCTTTTAGGGCCGGGCAGGGTTGCGATTACTGTCAAAGCGGGTTTGACACCGTTGATCAACAGTATCGGTTTGTTAATTAAGATAATACTACCTTTTCTTTAATTTGACAAGCTCTTCTTTCATTTCACTTAAACAGGCATCAGCAGACCAAATACTAATCGAATAACAGCCGGCCAAGTATTCAAAGATAGATTGTACATAATACCTTGCTGAAAGATTGTGCATAGCTGCGATAAAAGGCCTTAGCTTTAAGGCTTCATCCTTACGATCGATAGTTTTATCTTTTAGGCAGTTATTAAGTATTTTAAAGGATTCTTTGATTTGCACCCCATCCCCGATAGTTTCAGCATAATTTTTTTTTATTTTCTTAGTTAAATTTTTGATTTTTAATAATGCTTTTTCTTTCTTAATGTCTATAAAATTGATCATAATTTCCCCTTTCTAAAAAGAAGCCCACCGGCTAAAGGTGGGCTAAGATTGGATAATAGCGGATTACTACTTTTTTATATTTTTATTAATATTCTTAAAATAAGAATAATCTTTTTTTTCTTCTAAATATAAAGTATCTGGTTCGCTTTCTATATTTACGCAAACAAGAGCCCCCATATTTGCCATTTTTAATAAAAATGATTTTGGAAATTCGCCATCAGTAGCTTGATCGTTTATAATAATTCTTGCCTGATATTTCATGATTTTCTCTCCCGTAATTGATTTTTATAGGAGATCTGATTTGTCTCTCAGTTCTCGCAACCCTTTAATAAGAATATATATTATTTTTAATTTTCGTACAAGGCTTTTTCAAATAAAAAAAGCCCTTGGTTACTTTTTACTTTACCAGGGGCAAGGCCTTAAGAGCGAATTCTAAAACAAGATTATTATTTTTAGACCTTAAAGTCAATAAGGCCTAAATTCGACCCGGTACTTGGATATTTTTTCAGCTAAGAAAGCCATGTCCATTTCCCGATTATACCCTTTTTGATCTGGCCACTGGTACCGGTCCGGGTCATTATAAATAATGACTTTTTTTTCATCATCAAAGCCCACAGCTAAAACAAAATGCCCGCCTGCAGGGAATTGCCCGCTAATCATGGCCGGAGTATCATCCATGATACAACCCCGGATTATTTCATAATTAAGGCCCTCATTGTATTGGCAAACCTCTACCCCGTAAATAAGCTTGGCTAAGACGTCATAGGCTTGCGGAACCTCATTGACCGGGTAAGTATCATAATCGATATTCCGCCGGGCTTTAAATAAGCTTAAGTTTTTGGGGTTTTCCATAATCATTAAAATAATATCGGAAGCCTGAGCGCCAGGGGTAAAAACGGTCATCGGCCAGCCGGCTACCTCAAAACCCATAGCCGCCGCATTAGGGCCGCAAGCAACTAATTTTGATTTTTTAAAGTAATCTTTAAAAAGTTCAACCGACGCGTCATTAGTCTGATCGCAATACATTTCATTAGAACCAAGTATTTTACGCATTAAAACGCCAACCCTATTAAAAAGCCAGCTAGTGCACTTATAAAGCTTGTCACCAGATAGCTACTAAAAGCCGGAGGCCCCTCCGGATTAAAGTTTTTGATTGTGATTACCGGCAAGGTAACGTCATAAGCTAAATAGTCAATGGTAACTGACATGGTAGAAAGCGGGTTTAATACCAGATCCCCATCTTTAAACATTAAAACCGCGTACCGGGGAAAAATTATATCCGGTATGCTGTGCTCGATGATGTCAAGCTTTCTTAGCTCTGCCGCTTTGTCTGCAGGGGGAAGGCTGTCAAACCAGGCTAAAAGCTCTTTATCACTTGGCGGGGTATACTTATTTTCCGCCGGTGCCTGAATAGTCGCCGCCATTATAAAAACCATGACGATCAGTAGCTTTGTGCTTAATTTCAACATGTAGGGGCCCTCCTTCCTGCGTAGTTCCCACCGCTGCAATATCAGAGACTTTTAACTGTTTCCCGGTATCCGGATCCTTTGGTAAAGTCATCTTGATCGGATCTTCATTTTCTCCGCCATAGATGACGATCGTTTTATCATCAACCGGGGACCAGGTTTTCGAATATTTTACTTTTCCGGATTTAAGCGCTTTGATAATTTCAGAGCCAACAAAAAGGGCAGCAAAAACGCCGCCCATGATTAGCCCAATCCATTTTAAAACCTGTTTTATTTTTTTCATTATTGGCCGTCCCCCGGGTCTTCCGCCCCTCTGCTTATCGGTTTTACTTCCGGCTTATCACCTATCATTCTTGCCACACGATCTAAATTAATTTTATCCGGACCGATGACGGTCGTTACTTGCGGAAAATTATCAAAATCAAGCGCTTTGTTATAGTACTTTGATTTTTGCCAAGCATCGGCCACCGTGCCCCCGACAAAAGTCAGGCCATTACCGACCAACATAATAACGCAGGTAACCCCGATACTTGATAGCATATCTTTTGCCAAGACAGCCACAAGCAGGATAATTAAAAGCAGTTCAATATTAATTACCCAAAAAGCTAAGGCTTTCCGCCCCTTCATTTTCATAAAATAAACCTCCTATCAACCAAAAGCATTTTTGACACGAAACATAAAAGTACCGCCATAGCCTGAAAAATACGGGGATTCTACAAAGATCGCCGCTTTCCAGTCCCCCTCCCTGGTTAAATCCGTCTCTGAATTAGTTACACATTCTAAATAGCTTGTTTCGTGAATTTCCCCTGTTTTTTGAATAATATTTCCCTTTGGGTCTTCAAAATCAATTCTTTTAAGCGTTGCTGATTCCAGGCTTTCCCCAAAGTTTAACCTAAACTTAACCCCTATTGTTCCTATTTTGGGCGTAATTAGTGTAAAGTTTTCGCTTATACTTGCCCCTGTTTTCAGGCTGTTACCAGTTATTAAAAGCTCTGTAATCTGCTCTATAATATGCCTGGCATAGTCCCAAATAAGAAAATAAAGGTCTGCCCTGTCTAGCCCATTATTTGAGCTAGGAACAGGGCAGTTATAAGGCTGCATGAAAGAGATTAAAGAAAGTTTTTTGTTAAAACTATCTATAGCCATTATGATCCGATCTCGTATTCTGCACGGGTTACCGTCCCGCCTGACTCACTAACGGCCGCTTTATGGTCTACCGTTACCGCGTCATCATTATACACTTTAAGCTCGACCCCGTCATTAGTGATCTTATTACGGGCCAGCTTAAACAAGTAGCCGATCTTTTTGACTAGTGAAGTGGTAGCCGGGGGCTTTTCTCTTGGGGGCTCTTCGTAGGTATCTACATTAAGACAATCTACTATTTCCGTGTTAATGTCCGCTTTCTTTTGAGCACCAAAGGCCAGATTATCCTCGGCTTTTGTGTGGGCGTTTACATTGCCACCGGTAAAGGCTAATAAATCTGTCTTTGCTTTTATGGCATCGATAAGCAGGTCAAGCCGCCCGCCGTTGACTAAATCCCCTTGCATTTCGCTTGTATCAGCCAGGATTGATAAAAGGTTAGTTAGGATGGTTGCTATATTTGCACCGGCAAAGGGGGTCGCGTCTGATAGCATGGTATCTCTAATTTGATTAGCGATCGCTGCATTCATTTCTATGACGTGTACTTGCTTAACATCATTAGAATATTTACTGTCCCATTCGTTAGCCGTAATAACTGAAAAGTATTGCTTATAGACCATAGCCCCGGTCGCGTTCACATAAAGCACCATTTCCCCTAAAGTGTCCGTGTCCGTAGTATCTAAAGGACATCCATAAACACCGAGCTCGTCATGTGTGCAAGCTGTAGCCTCGTGCTTTTGGGCAATATCGGCCCCGTTAGCCTTTGACAGTCTGACATCCGCTTGATTTATAGTTAAATCTGTCTTAGGCGTAGCGTCGGCAATACTTACAAACTGGCCGATCTTTACCGTTCGGGCCGTACTTTGTCTTAATTCAATCATCTATGCTACCTCCTGCATACTGTAATAATGCTTTAGCTGTTTTATAGGGATACTGCTTAAAGCCGTGTCCCCTACATACTGCTTACCCATATAGATCGCGTATGAATCCGAACCGGTTTTAATCGCTTGATGAACCCCATTATAAGGGCCAGCGCCTACACTGGCGATATTAGCGACCCCGGTAAAATCTGCCGTCACTTCATCAAAGACCTCGCCATCGATTGTTACATTTATTTTTGAGCTTGCCCCATTTATTAAAACATGCACTTTAACAGTAAACTTTCTATTTGTGGGGATATCGGCGTCGGGAAAGTCAATATTATGCGCGACAGCGCTTGAATCATACCAGGTTATCCGGTACCGTCTAAGCCTGGCTCCGGCCCCTGGATCTTCCCATATACCGTTAACCTGTAAAATATAGTTTGATCCGATGTCTGTTATATAATTTGATTTTTGAAACTGGATAAAGTTAAAAATAAAAGAGGGCGCAGAGCCGTTTTTTTCCATGACGTTTTCTGATGGAATATAAAATTCAAACTCTGTATACAATTCTGTCTTACTACCGACCCAATAGGTTTTACCGTATCGGCAAGAATTGTTATTAGTCCAAATTTTTGTCATATTCCCGGGCCCCGGATTGGTAATATCAAAATAAGTATAGCCAGTATATCCGCCAGCCTGTAGCCCTTGTTCACCATGCAAACAACCGCAGCTTAAATCATTTCCCGACGGATGGTAATATCCAGGCCAGCCGGCCGGATTACTGCCGTCGGCCGTTACAAGCGCCGCTATTTCTTCCGTTGTCAACGCGTGATTGTAGACTCTAATATCTGTAACGTCAGCACCACCAGGAAAAGCCCTTGTCGACTGATAAGCCATTAAATCAAAAACACCGGCCGCAAGATTAAGATTTCTAGTTATTGTTCTAAGGTTAGCATTATCAAGATAGACTATAAAAGTTGCTCCGCCGCCTCTCACTAAAGTTACACGCCGCCAGATATTTGTCCCGCCTAATTCTGCTAAAGATGTAAGCTGATACGTAGCAGAGCCGTCAAGCTGTAAAGCGCCGGCAGCATCGGTATAAATATAACTTCCGCTTTCCCACCTCATAACCGTTCCCGCTTGTGGAGTGTGTACACGCATCAAAAAAGAAAGGGAGCAAGTAATACCCGCAGATAATACCGTCCCCGTCATTGCATTCCAAGCGGATTTTATTTCCGGAGCCGTTACCCCAGCAAAACCTTTTATAGCAGACGGCCAAAAAGCTTTATTAAGCAGGCCTTTTACCTGGCCGGTTGCAGAAATAGCTTGCCCACCGGCCATAGCTGATAGCGTCGCTCCGTTTGCAGCAGCGTCAAGAAGCTGCATCGCTGTAATATATGAAGCATCCTTTAACAAGTGGTGCAATAAAGCCATGATTACCTCGTTTTACTGAAAATTGCTTTGTATGATAACCGTTTTACTGTTTAGCTCTTGAAACTTTTTCATGTATTTAAGCTGCACATCAAAAGCCAATTTCATGATCTCCATGATTTTTGACGCTATTTCAGGGACGATCGCCCGCGTCCATTCGTAATTTTCTTCGCTACTAATTCCAAGATCGATCCATTCCCTTTTAACCATGTCCCCGTATTCGCTAATATATTTAACGACGCAATTTTTGGAAAAAGTCTCAAATTCATTTATATTTTTTTCGGTAAACATAAGATTCATTTTTTTAAAATCACCGATTGCTTTTAATTTCATACTACTTAAACAAATTTCTGTAATATGCGTGTATGATTTATATTCTTTATTAGCATAACAGTCTTTTCCCATGCCTTTAGTTTCAAGTAATTTTACATGATGATCCAAAATGATTCTATTTATAGACTCTGTAATATTGTCTAAATGGGTTTCTTGCTCTTCCTGCCTATAATCCGGGATCAAGGCTATTTCCCGTACAGCTTCGCCAAACTCTTTGTATGACATTACTAAATTAGGCTTTGCAACGCTTATTTCTTTATCCCCTATTTTAATACTAAGCGTTGAAGCCTGTGATCCAAAAACCACGAAACATAGTAAAAAAATTACCACCGCGATTAACCCCAAAGTAACTAAAGGATTTCTTAAGAAATTCTCTAATTTTTGTTTCATTTTATACCCCTTATCTTATAAAAATTATTTTAGGTCCATTTATTATCCGTGCTAT
>Ga0075280_10000049_pt1 | contig 11082 bp, 6 predicted proteins | sample SF_Rice_10C_0N_4_FD_69780 | JGI IMG/M metagenome (GOLD analysis project Ga0075280, IMG submission 69780) | Rice paddy soil microbial communities from Twitchell Island, California, USA - SF_Rice_10C_0N_404 | ecosystem: Environmental > Terrestrial > Soil > Paddy field/soil | place: USA: Twitchell... | reverse complement strand
ATCTGCCGGAAACCCGTCCGTAGAATTTTTTACGAGAAATGTCAGTCCCCTGTTCCTGACAGACAAGTGTATATCGACAAACGGCTGCGATCTTGTTTCCGAAGCACCATGCTTAAAGGCATTTTCCACAAGCGGGATCAGCAGGAGAGGAGGTATTGCCTGTTTCATATCCTCTATGTTATAATTAAAATTTATATGCAGGGATTCATCGTATCTAAGTTTTTCAAGAGCGATGTAGTCGTCTATTATTTTAAGTTCCTGTTCGATTGCTATATACTCCCCGCCGGTCTCATACAGCATAAAACGCAGTATTTTGGATAAGCGTAAAACCGACTCAGGCGCGAGATCAGATTTATCTCTTGATAATGCATATATATTATTAAGTGTATTAAACAGAAAATGCGGATTTGTCTGCGACTTGAGATAGCTCAATTCAGCTTCCTGCTTTTCAATCCGGAGCTGTTGTGCCGTCTGTTTTAGTTTTATGAAATTATAGATATGCCTTGCAATTCCGAATATTAACAAAGCAAATATGCCTGCCCCGAACTGGTCTCCAACTCCGACAGAACACGAAGAATAATGTATGAAATCTGTATATACATGCAGAAGGGTCCCAAGGAGGACCCAGGCATATAAAACTAAAGAAAATAATAATACCTGTGCTGCAATTAATGCAAGCGACCTGAAAAAATATTTCCTGCTTAGCCGTGGAAGAGTAAATTCGAAGAAGAGATAAATAACAACAAGTATATAAGATACCTTCCAGACTTCATTAACTACCCATAGTAGAAACGGTCCGGGGTATTGAGATAAATTTATAATCAGAGCCAGTATGAAATACCCGGCTCCGGTCCATAAATAAAATCTGATACGCTCTTTATCGATTAACGTCTTCATTAATTAACTGCGAATATACCTTGCTTGAAAAAATCATTGCTTAATATAGCTATTTCAATAATCACCTCAAGAAATTTTGGTAGACAAATTCGTGCTGTCTATTTACTGAACCCCCGCATATGTAGACAATCCATTTACGTTAGTTTCTCTTTTACATATTCTTGCACAAGTCGAATGTATTTCGGTTAAAATAAATCAAAAAATAAAAGAGTCTGACTATGAATAAAATAATTCAATTCGGAGAAACCGTTGAGGGTTATAACATCCCGGTATTAAATGAACGGGAAATAAGAGCCGGTGCGGGGATACTGTTTTTGCTGATGTTTGTTTCTATACTTGTTGTGCTTTTACAGGGGAATTTTCTGCTGCTGAAGTATGGTGTTACCATATTTCTAACAGACATACTTATACGCGTATTTATAAATCCTAATTTCTCACCTTCACTAATAGCCGGACGCTGGATTGTCAGGAACCAGGTGCCGGAGTATGTCGGGGCTCCGCAAAAAAAGTTCGCCTGGTATATCGGTACGGCATTAGCATCTATAATATTTTTCCATCTTGTTGTTGTAAATGCATTCAGTCCTATCACAGGACTTACCTGTTTTATCTGCCTGATATTTCTATTCTTCGAAACAGCTTTCGGAATCTGCCTTGGCTGTAAGTTCTATTCGCTCTTACATAAAGAAAAAGCGCAATACTGTCCCGGCGAAGTCTGTAAAGTAAAATCAAAACAGGAAATACAAAAAACATCACGTACTCAAATGTTAGTTGTTCTTGGATTTATTGCATACCTGTTTCTTGCCGTCTACCTGTTTAACGATACATTCAGCCGGAAGCCGCATTACCTGTTTGCAAAAAGAAATACCACTCAGGTTGAACAAAAAATAAATTAGACCTTTAAAAGAAGAAGGAGTTGAAATGATAAATCTGAATACCAATACAGTACAATCCCAAACTGAAAGAGTGATTGAATTCATCTGCCTGTTAATATTGGCTGCTTTATTTTTTGTGCAGCCTGTTGCTGCACAGGAAGGAATAAAAGGTAATCTTGTTGACGTAAACTGGCTGGAAAAAAATCTGAACAATTCTGAAATCGTTTTACTTGATGCATCACCATCACAGGTTTATAAAGAAAAACACATTCCCGGTGCAATCAACTACGATATATTTCTCTATGGTATACGCGAAATGCCTGTTGCCGAAATTGAAAAGCGTTACCAATCGTGCGGAATTAGTCCCGGCAAAAAGATAGTTATGTACGACGAGGGCGGTTCAATTATGGCTACAAGAATGTTTTTCTCATTTTATTATGACGGTTTTCCTGCAAAGGATCTTTTCATTCTGGATGGCGGACTTTACAAATGGCAGGAAGAAGGATTAGCTGTAACCAATCAGACAACACCTTTACCAGGCAACGGGACTTTCAAAATCGAAAAGTTCAATGAAAATGCGAAAGCTGAATTACCTGAATTCCTTACAGCTTCCGGAGACCTTGACAAAAATGTTTTAGTGGAGGCACTTTCACCCGACTGGCATTTCGGAGGTCTCCCATTCTTTAACAAGCCCGGACATATACCGAATGCCGTTATGCTGTCCAGCTCCGACTTATATAAACAGGATAAGACTTTCAAATCGCCCGAAGAAATTAAAAAGATGCTCGCCTATCTTAAGATTAAACCCGAACAGAATATTTACACACACTGCGGCGGAGGAATTGCCGCAAGTGTTCCGTTCTTTGCACTTAAGTTTATCCTTGGTTACCCTGATGTGAAACTTTTCCAGGGCTCGCTGTTAGAATGGATATCAGATCAGAGAGATTTGCCTGTATGGACATATGATGCCCCGTACCTTATGAGAGATACAAAGTGGATGCAGTTCCGGGGCGGGCAGAAAGCAAGGATGTACGGAATCTCGCACGTCACACTTCTTGATGTACGTTCTTCTGTTGAATTCGCCCGCGGTCATTTGCCTTCTTCAATTAATATTCCTTATGATGTTTTCAAAAACAATATTACCAACCCCGCTAAACTGGCAGGAATACTTGGAGAGACAGGAGTTAATGCAGATGATGAAATTGTTGTAGTTTCCGGTGCGGGATTAACCAGAGAATCCGCGTTGGTGTTTGCAGTGCTGGAAAAACTGGGACAGAAAAAAGTGTCTGTTTATATCGACTCAATAGATAAGTGGATACAGAATGGAAATTCTTTAATAAAAGATACAACATCTGCAGCAGCTAAACATGTTAGTGGAGTTCCCATAACTACTTATCCCATGAATTTACAGGAAGGAGTTATAATCACGGATACCGGAAGCACCCACGGGTGGTACCCCAAAGTTTTTATGGCGTGCAGTAAGAACATACCTGTAAATCTGAAGGAAGAAACTGTTGTTCACATACCATACAATAATTTGCTGAATAAAGACAGTTCACCAAAAGAAGCCAAAGATATCTGGAATATTCTTAGCAATGCCGGAATACCGAGATACGCAGAGCTTGTCTGCTGTTCCGATGATCCCGGAGAAGCGGCTGTTAATTATTTTATACTTAAGCTGATGGGTTTCCCGGATATCAAACTGCTGGTAAACTGACAGTTATAAAACAATTAGTTGCGAACAAATTAAAAACCCGCATCGTTCACTTCACCGGAGTGATCGGTTGTATTATAGTCAGGACCCGGATGCCGGAAGATGACGGTGCGTAATTAAAAGGATGCGGGGGTAAGAGGATGAGAAGTTAAGGGATGAAGAAACGAAGGAGAATAGGAAGGGAATATGAGAAGATAATCAGATAAGAAGGGAAAAGGGTTTCCTCTTTGACAGCAGCGGAGTCTTACTATAAACCTGAAGTTTATTTTCTTATCTCTTCACCCTTAAATGGTTCGGAAAAGAATTTATCCACGGTCGAATTAAAAAGCTCAGGATTTGCATTGGTCACCCAGTGGGTTTCGCCGGGAAAGATGCAGAGATTGGATTTGGGAATGTTCCGGTATATGAATAATGTATGTTCTTCGAGGATCAGGTCCCTGTCGCACGACATAACCAGGACGGGCGCTTCAATCTTTTTTAAGTCGTCTGAAGTTATATGCGGCTGGGTTTCCATCAGACTGAAACGCTGCTTAACAAGATTCCAATCCTGCGTCTTATCATTCTTCGCAATCATTTCTTCAGCATGCTTCCGTATTTTAATAGTCGATTCAACTTCAGCCGGATAGAGAGCAGTTTTTCCGGGCCACAGATTGGCACCGAATGCTGCAATCTTTTTCACTTTTAACGGAAAGTAAATTCCCATCATTAAACCTATAATACCTCCGTCGCTTCGTCCGGCAATATAAGCCGCATCATACTGCAGATGATCCATAAGCGAAGCTAAATCTTCAGTCATCTGCATGTATGTTAGCTGTTCATTACCTAATTCGGATTTTCCCCTCCCGCGGCAGTCGGGTATAATCACCGTATAATTACCGGAAAAATATTCCGCCTGGTATTTCATCCCTGCAATATTACCGCCGTTGCCGTGAATAAGTATTAAGGGCTCTCCTTTCCCGTAGACTTCAAAATATATCTTAACACCATTGATTAATGCAAAATGGCCAGCGTCTTTATTATTTCCATAGGGAATTGATGAATCCAATGGTACACTTCCTTTCTGCTTAATACACGGTAAATGATTAAAATATTCCGGGCTAATATATCAAAACTTTTAGATCTGAAAAGAACGGGGGACATTCGTTATTACCTGTTTGAAAAAGAATTAATTTGATTATCTTAGTCCGAGCTCCATTTAACCTTATTATATCAGAATCACGGTTGTAAAGCGAATCGCCGATTCGCTTATTATCTTCCCTGAACTATTTCCTCTTGCAAGTTCGGGCGTTACCGGCAGGATATTTTTACAAAACTTCAGCAAAATTAACATGGAAAGGAATGTGAAGGATGAATATTAAGGAAATGTTCAGGCCGCGGATGAAGGGACATATCCATCCCAGTATTTTTATGTTCTTGTTTCTCCCTTTTGGAGTGCTGACAGGATATGTTACTGTGACAATCGGATTCCTTTTAACAAAGGCCGGAATACCCTTAGTCCAGGTAGCCCCCATTGTATCTCTGACCCTGATACCGAGTATGCTGAAGTTCCTGTGGGCTCCTCTTATAGACACTACACTTACTGTCAAGAAGTGGTATATCATTGCGAACATAATTACTGCTGCCGGCATTCTGTTTACCGGTATGGTACCGCTTAAATCTGAATATCTCTTTTTGATGACGTTGATAGTCCTTGTTACGGGTTTTGCAAATACTTTTATTGCAATGTCAACTGAGAGTCTGGCTGCTCACGATACACCAATGGAATTAAAGGGTCGTGCCGGCGGATGGCTTCAGGCGGGAAACCTGGGAGGACTTGGTCTGGGAGGCGGAGCCGGTTTGTGGCTGGCCGATAGATTGCCGGAGCCCTGGATGGCGGGTGCTGTAATAGGAGCAGTATGCCTTCTCTGTACCACCGGATTAATTTTTCTTTCAGAACCGACATCTTATATAAGAGAAAATAATTATTTAAAGACTATATCCAACCTGAACAGGGATATCTGGACATTACTAAAATCACGAATGGGATTTCTTGCTCTCTTCCTTTGCTTCCTGCCCATAGGTTCAGGTGCTGCGTCAAGTTTGTGGTCGTCAGTATCAAATGACTGGCACGCTTCAGCCGATACTGTCGCGCTTGTCATAGGAGTGCTTGGGGGAGTACTTTCAGCAGCCGGATGCCTGGCGGGGGGATGGATATGCGACCTTATGGACAGGAAAAAGGCGTATATTTTATTTGGATTGGTACAGGCTCTCTGTGCAGCAGCTATGGCTTTTAGTCCGGCTACCGAACAAATGTTTATTATATGGACTTCATTTTATGCGTTCAGTACCGGGCTTACTTATGCGGGCTTCAGCGCTTTTGTTCTTGAAGCAATAGGTACGGGTGCTGCAGCTACCAAGTATAATGTATATGCTTCCCTGTCAAATGCACCAATTTATTATATGATATTTATTGATGAATGGGCCCATGGAAAATGGAGTGCTTTCGGGATGCTGACCGCAGAAGCAATAATGGCGCTTATAGGTATGATCCTGTTCATAGCAGTTTTCGTTTCAGTGAACAAAATGAAGCCGGCAGTCGTTGTGCAGTCCTGAGAACTTTTATCAAATTTCCGGCAGCCGGTTCTGCGGTTGTTTTAATTCCCTGATTATTTGCTTTACTTTCTATCAACATTTTTTATCAGGTCAGCTATGAATGAAGAAAAACAAAAGTTAGAAGAACTGCTCCTTCTGCAGCGCGTTTCACAGCGGATAAATTCAATACTTAACCTCGACCTGCTTCTTGAAGAAGTAGTAAGCGATGTGGCAGAGACCTTCGGATATTCACGTTCAGGGGTGCTGCTGAAGGATGATGAAACCAATGAGCTGGAAATTGCTGCCGTCCGGGGGTGGACAGTCAATTATCATATGAAGGGGGAGAGGTTCAAAATCGGGGAGTTCGGAATGGTTGGTCATACTGCTTTTATCGGGGAAACATACTATGCCCCGGATGTAAAGAAAGATCCCTTTTATGAGATAAGTGAACATTCAACAAATTCTGAACTTGACATTCCGCTGAAAGTTCACGGCAGGCTTATAGGTATATTCAATTTTCAGCATCAGGATACGGATGCTTTTTCCGAATCACGCATCCAGCTTCTTGAAGCCCTTGCGGGGCACGTTGCAACGGCTATAGAGAATGCCCGGCTGTTTGATAATGAGCGGCAGGAAAAGAACAGACTTTCAGCTGAACTAAGAGAGGCCCGCTCGGTCCAGCTTAGTTTATTTCCCGGCTGGGTTCCGGATATACCCGGGTTTGAAATCAGTGGCGTGTGTATTCCATGCAGGGAAGTCGGGGGCGACTGGTTCGATTACATCCCGCTGCCCGGTGGAAAATTAGCCGTAATACTGGCTGATGTTTCCGGTAAGGGATCCGGGGCCGCATTGCTGATGGCATCCACCCGGAGCATACTGAGAATATATGCTGAGCAGGGATTACCGCCTGCGGAAGTCTTAAAGAATGTAAACGATGCACTCGTAAAAGATTTTCCGAAGACGAGATTTGTTACAATGTTCTACGCCGTTATTGATCCTGCAGAAGGAAAAATTGTATTTGCTAATGCCGGTCATCCGCTTCCTGTTTATATTAATCCGGACGGGGCAAAGCTGCTGAATTCCGAAACGGGGTTTCCCCTTGGAATTCTGGAAGGATCATATCCGGAAGACAGTATCGGATTTCCTCCCGGAAGCTTGCTGCTGATTTATAGCGACGGCATAAGTGAAGCAATGAATCCTTCAGAAGAAGAGTACGGTGAAGAACGAATTAAAACTAAAATGTCTGCCGAAACTTCCGGCATAAAAGAACTCCTCGATGATGTCCAGGCTTTTATGCAGGGTTCGCCTGCTTCTGATGATATGACCGTGGTAATGATAAAGGCAGGAACAAGGGACAAGTAACAGGGAAGAAGTAGCATGCAGCAGGGAGCAAGCGGGCATAATCATTTCCGTTATTATCAGTACATAATGACGCGTTGAAATCAGCAAGAAACAACTGAGATGTGAGTGCAGACTTTATAAAAAATAAGACAGGCGGAAGAGGACATTTTACCCCTGGCGATAAATATTTCCTGATTCCGTCTGTCAATTCCCCAAATCCCGCTAAATTAATCGGTTCTCATTAATCATATATTATACCAGTAAAAAAGCGGCAAAACAGAACAATTTATTTAATTGGAGACGATTTTTACTGAAAAACAATACATTCTTTACAGTATTGTGGACACCCGGCAAAAGAAATATCCGGAGACCCGTGCCAGGCAGAATTATTATACCAGCTTATATACAGGATTAATCGTTGTTGCCTCCACAATTGTATCCTTTAATAATAAGTGATACCTGCCTTTATGAGCTGTAGATATATCGGGTCAGCAGCGTCCCCTTTCTATATGTCCGGCCTGCAGCTCTGTAATTCACTCATTCCAAAATAGTCCGCCCCACCGCCCCGCCGCTCCAAAGCTGTATAGGGGATGATTAAGCACCCCATCCACCGCTTCTACCGGGAAAACGCAGGTTTTTAGCCCGCTGAATCCCGCTCAAGGTGAAATTCGATAAATTTTTATATTTTCATCAGCCGAAATCATTGAGTTTGGCCGATATAATAATTAGATTAAGTACAGAAATTAATAAGTTTCGACTCGTTCACAGAGGTTTACCCCTGCCTCGTGATGATAAAGAGTCTGACCCGGTAGCACCCCCGTTACCGGGTTTTTTATTGGTATAAATTCATGCTTATTCAAATGCTTGGAATAAATAAGTATCCAGTCTCTCCGGATGAATGAACCCGATGATCATTCTTTGAAATTGATTGAGAACATCCCGAAGGATATATTTATCACCGGTAAATATTATTATTTAAATCAGCGGGGTAAGGTATGCGGTATAAGAAAACATTTTCAATTTACTTATTAATTATTTTTGTGCTGCTGCAGGGGATAAGCGGTCTTTTAGGCGGGATAAGTTTAATAATCGATCCTTCCGGAGGACAAATCGGCCTTCCGGTAAACTGGCTTGAGGGCTCGCCTTTTGAAAATTTCCTGATCCCCGGTATTATATTACTAACCGTTCTCGGTGTATTTCCCCTGGTTACAACAATGGGGCTCATCAGCGGAACCAGGAAAGCACTGATCTCTTCAAGGCTGATTGGTTATGCACTTTTAATATGGATTGGTGTTGAGATAATAATAATCGGCTACCGGCCCGATCCGCCCCTGCAATTAATTTTCGGTATTGAGGGAGTAATTATCCTGCTTCTCGCATATTCAACAGTGGTTACGAATTATTATACATAAAAGTGAAGCGTGCAGGGAGAATTTTTTTTTCGGTGTTTTCTTTTTTAACACGGAAAGCGTTAATCAAATTACCGTCTGCTTTAGCTGACATTATAAGGGATGCGCCAAAAAAATTAAGTCTAATGATCAATGTCCTTGTCTGTTTTTGCTGGCGAACACCCGAGTTTGGAGCCTGTAAAGCGACCTGCCTTGCTGGTAGGCAGGAACGCTGTTTCGCTTACAAATTATTTTATTTCTATACCCTCCTCCGCAAACCGGAATTAAGACGACCCTTCTTACTTGTTAGGTTACTGGCTATCCTTCGCGTAAGTAGAAGAATACTGAACAATTTTACCATCTAAATATAGCAATTTCCGGCTGGAGATTTATTTTACATCAAAAACAGTTTGCTTTGGCAATATTTTCAAATTTAGTTTGACAATAGTACTTATTTTTATTTATTTAATTATGTATTTACAAGGATACATTCAATAACGGGTACCCTAACTTAAACTGAAACCCAGTAAAAATATACTTAAATAAATCGAGGGGATTTATGAGAGCATCTCTTTCCCTATGGGTCAAAATGGTTGAATAATGATACGCAAAGTTTACAAAAGGCATATTTTTCATTGCCTGGTCATTTATTGCCTGTTTTCAGGAATTACGTCTTTTGCTCAAGGGCCCTTCCCTGATCGTGAATTCAAAATAGAGCAGCTTAAATTGCACTCGGAAATTAAAGTTACTGAATTCGAACCGGGAATTCTTCAACTAAGATACCATGACGGTGAAACCAAAATTAAAAACACAAATGAGTTGGAAAGGTCGCCTGATAAAGCAATTAAATACTCCACTACTTTCGATAGTACAATAATAGACCTGAGAACTCTAGATACTATACCATTTTACAAGAAATATAGTTTCTGGCAGGAAGTTGAAGCCGGTAGTCCCTATACTGACCCGCCGCTAGTTGGGGATATAAATCATAACGGATCGCCTGAAATATATGGCATCATACAAGATTATGGTTATGATAACAGTGACGTCACCATTATGGAGAAGGATTCGTATGGGATATTTGATTCTGTTTTTACTTATGACCGAATGTCTAATTCGAGGGCTATGTATGACGTAAATAAAGATGGTTTACTAGAAGTACCTTTAAGAAGATATCCATCAGATACTCTGTTCCCTGGACATGCCTGGTGTTTTTTCACGCAGCCGACTGCTTCTTCATTTGCGAATGATTTATCTTTTGTCTTCTATCCTTTCGCGACCTACGACAATCAGCTAAACAATAATAGGTTCGGCGACTGGGATGGTGACGGCATTACAGATCAGGTTTTCATACGGCTTAGCCCCCTTAATTTTTATGTATATGAATATAATGGATTGAATAATAATTTTGATTCAGTTTATTTTCATGATCTTTTTCAATATGGAAATTTTTTTTCAGGGTTTGCAATTGGCGACTTCAACCAGAATGGTAAGACTGAATTTTTGGAAGGTGGTGTCAATGGTGAGGTCGTTTCTATAGAGAACTGCGGGAATAATTGTTATCACCCTATATACAGCGGATATATTGAAACAAACAATGCGTACCTATTTGCTGGCACTAATGACATCGACGGAAACGGTAAACCAGAGGTATGGATCGGAGGTGATTTTTTCCTGAATGGGATAGGGTATACAAGGATAACAATTCTCGAAGCGGACGGTGAGAATAATTATGAAGCTGTGGGCAAGATAGATTTGATTGGGGTATTCTCCTTCTATGCTTCCAATATGCAAGTGATGGACGTTGATAAAGACGGCAAACCTGAAATTATGGTCTGTATAGATGAATATGTAATAATTCTAAAGTTTACTGGGAGCACTAGCCACCAGACTTATGCTATTTTTTACCTTAAATGTAATGACCTTCTCCTGGCAGGTAGAGACAGTGAATTCTATGGTGCAACAATGTATGATGTTACAGGCGACGATGACGAAGATATTATCATCTATATGGATGATATTATCCATAATCTTGGGATAAAACTATTTACTTTTATATATAAATCTGATTTTATGGTAAGCGTGAAAGAAGCAGATAATATACCGCAATGTTTCGAGCTATATCAGAATTATCCGAATCCTTTCAACCCCTCGACCAATATAAAATTTCAAATTCATGAACGTTCCGATGTCACTTTAAAAGTTTATAATATTTTAGGGAAAGAAATAATAACTTTATTAGATGAACAATTATCTCCCGGTAGTTTTACGATTGACTGGGAAGCCAGGGATAGCAATG
>Ga0075280_10000048_pt1 | contig 11247 bp, 6 predicted proteins | sample SF_Rice_10C_0N_4_FD_69780 | JGI IMG/M metagenome (GOLD analysis project Ga0075280, IMG submission 69780) | Rice paddy soil microbial communities from Twitchell Island, California, USA - SF_Rice_10C_0N_404 | ecosystem: Environmental > Terrestrial > Soil > Paddy field/soil | place: USA: Twitchell... | reverse complement strand
CCATGTCATCGGGGTCTTGTCCTGGGCAAAGGAAGATTATATGACCTCCATAAAATATCATGAAAAAGCATTGTCCATTAAACAGCAGTTGTCAGGTTCTCAAAATACAAAGATCTCAGCAAGTTATGATAACCTCGGGATTAATTATGATGAGATCGGGGATTATGATAAAGCCCTCGAATATTATCAGAAGGAGCTGGAGATCGATCTCCAGGCTAAAGAAATTGACCAGCTGTCTTTAGCAAAAACATATAATAATATCGGAAATGCTTACCTCGATAAGGGCGATTATTATAAAGCACTGGAATATCATCAGAAAGCATTATCTATAAGGCAGAGTGTGCTCGATGAAAATCATCCGTACATTGCAAGCAGCTATGATAATATCGGAATAGTTTATGCTCAGGAAAAAGAATACGCCAAAGCCCTTGACTATTTTAAGAAGGCATTAGCCATAAGAATCAAGGCTTTTGGTGAGTCCCACCCGCTGGTAGCCAGTACTTTAAACCACATTGGAAATAGTTATTATTATCTGCACGATTATGATGATGCACTGGAATACTGTCAAAAATCACTTGACCTTGAACGAACTTTTGCGAAAGGACAATACCATTCATTTTTGAACATTTATACTAACCTTGGAAAAATATATAAAGAAAAGGGTGATCCCGGTAGTGCAATATTTTACCTGAATAAAACAGCTGAACTCGGAACACAGCTATACGGTGAGAAAAATATTTATACGGGCATAGCTTTTAAGCGCCTGGCCGAAGTCTATGAGTTAAATAAGGATTACCGGGAAGCATTGAGCTATTGTCAGAAAGGTTTAATCTCACTTGTACAAACTTTTAACAATGATTCGATATACGCCAATCCCGAATTAACTGCCATTATCTCAGAAACGGAATTACTTAATATTTTAAAATTAAAAGCGAAAATATTTAAGGAACTATCGGATCAAACAGGAAAAGAAGACCTGTTAGCGTCGTTAAATACCTATCGGGCAGTATGTGATCTTATCGATCAGATGAGGACAGGGTACAGGGCAGAAGGAACCAAGATCTTTCTTGGCGAACAGACGGAGGATATATTCGACCAGGCCATTAAAGTTAGTATAGAACTATATGAAAAAACCAGAGAAGAGAACTTTAAAAATCAGGCATTTGATTTTTTGGAGAAAAGAAAAGCTGCGGTACTTGAGGAAAACCTTTCAGAGGTTAAGGCAGAAAGATTTTCCGGAATTCCCGACAGCCTGCTAAAAAGAGAGAAGCAATTAAAAATTACTCTGACATTTTATGAAACAGCTCTGTATAAGATGTATCAGAAAAAAGAATTAAAAGACAGCATCAGGGCAGCAGAGTATGAAAACAATTTATTTGACTTAAAGAATCAATTCGACCAATTAATTTCCGGTTTTGAAAAAAATTATCCCGGTTATTATAACCTGAAATATCAGACAAAGACAATATCCTTCGAAGAGATTCAAAAATCCATAGCATTTAATACTGCACTTCTTGATTACTTTGAAGGAGATAGTCTTATATACATTTTTGTTATAACTAAAAATGATTTTAATATCTTTTCTGAAAAAAAGGGGGACGATTTTTCCGGACTGGTCAGGGATTTTTATTCAGCAGTAGTAAAAGCGGAAACTGAACCATTTATCAGTTATTCCAATAAATTAAGCAGTATGCTGATTATGCCTGTCCTTTCCAAAATAAAAGATATGGAGAACCTTGTAATAATACCCGATGATGAATTATTTAAGGTCCCGTTTGAAACCCTCTGTTCGGAGTTAATTAAACCTGGACAGGCCGATTTGAGTAAGATCAGTTATCTGATCAAATCTTTTAATATATCATATCATTATTCTGCATCTCTTTACATGTCCGGATTAAGCGATAACAAGTTTACTGAAAGCAGCAGGGATGATGATAAAAAATTCATAGGTTTTGCCCCGGTATTTTCTAAGTACGATAATGATGCGGGCAGACTAAAGAATAATTACGTTTCCGCGTCGGGGAGGGATTCAGGAAGAATGAATAATCAGGCAGCTGATAACGACACAAAAATCAATGAACTGAAGTACAGCGAACATGAAGTGAAATCTGTTGCCGGTTTATTTTCAAAAACCAATACTAATAGTTCTGATACGAGTTATGTCCATGTGGATGCAACTGAAGACCTTTTTAAAAAAGAGATAAAAAATTATAAAATTATTCATATTGCAACTCATAGCTATGTTAATGAATTGCAGCCGGAACTTTCTGCTGTATTATTTGCTCAGCCCCGGGATTCTTCAGCTTCCGAAGACGGAATATTGTATGCGGGTGAAATATACAACCTGGATATAAAAGCGCACCTTGTCGTTTTAAGCAGTTGTGAGAGCGGGCTGGGAAAATTGATTAAAGGTGAAGGCATGATGGCTTTAAATAGGGGATTTCTTTATGCGGGTGCTTCGAATGTAATCTTTTCATTATGGAAAATACCTGATTTACAAACGAGTGAGCTGATGATAGAATTCTATAAACAAATGCTCACCGGGAAAAGTTATAGTGAATCATTAAGACAGGCCAAGCTTGAATTAATTTCAAAACCTTCTTCTTCAAGGCCGCGTTCATGGGCCGGCTTTGTTCTGATTGGTCCCGGTTAATACCAACAACTGTTATTCCTCCCGGAATTAAATATTAATTCTAAAATATTTTTCAATATTTATCCCCTCTCTGCAAATAGTACTTATAGAGCAATAAATCCCTTAAAAATTAAAAATAATTACCAGCACGGTCATTACTCTGAGTGTCATTGCTTCGTGCAGCAATGTGTATGGTATCCTCATTTGTTTTTCGCTCAAGATATTTAAGAGCCCTGTAAAACAGATTTGAATTTGATGCAGTGGTATGCTGAAATTTTGGAATAGCCCGACTTCGATGAACTCCGGTGGGTAAAGTGGAATGGAATAATGTTACAGATAATTCATTAAATAATTATAAACAGGAAGGAATAATATTATGAAATTCTTTGAAAATACCGGATTGTTTAATGCAGGGGAAAAAGCTCATAGCAGTTTTGTTTTTAGTAAGGTTGCCCTTTTTATTTATGCACTTGTATTACTGACAGCCACAGTTATTATGCTGACAGGATGCGGTCAAGATCAGATTGCGGGCCCTTCAGGAGATGAATCATTATTTAAAGGCAAAAGCGGAATGATTGCTTTTTCGAGCTGGAGGGACGGCAACAGTGAAATTTATATAATGAACCCTGACGGTACAGAACTTACAAACCTGACAAATAATTCCGCTTTTGATACCTATCCTGCATGGTCGCCGAACAGCAAACAGATTGCATTTGTTTCAAACCGCGATGGCAACAATGAAATTTATATGATGGATGCTGATGGATCAAATCTGGTGAATCTTACCAACAGCTCTTCGGATGATCAACAGCCATGCTGGATGTCAAACGGCAAGCAGGTTGCATTTGTTTCGAATCGTGACGGCAATTATGAAATTTATGTAGTGAATGTAGATGGTTCAGGTACTACAAGGATCACTAACAATTCTGCGGGCGACGGAGCCCCGTCTGCTTCGCCGAACGGAAATCAGATTGCTTTTGCCAGTAACCGCGACGGCAATTATGAAATATATAAAATCAATTCCGACGGGACGGGCTTTACAAGGTTAACCTATACCTCTGCGGATGAATATGATCCGATTTGGTCGACAAATGGAGACAGGATAGCATTTTCAAGCAACCGTGACAGCTTCTGGCCCGATGTATATGTTATGAACTCAGATGGCTCAGATGTTATAAGATTAACTACTAACCCAAATGGCGATTATCCTCACGCCTGGTCCCCTAACGGAAAACAGATTGCTTTTACAAGTTATCGGGATAATAATGCTGAGATTTACATAATGAATGATGACGGCAGCGATAAACATAATATTACAAATAATGCTTCTACTGATGATTACGCTGCCTGGGGAAAATAATCAAACTATCGTCTTCAATTAGGAAGATGAAGAAGATTAAGTAGTTAGCAGGGCTTCAAGAATAATTTTCTGGTTTAGTCATTATTGAAAATTTTTTAACGAAGGAGGCACTATGAATAAGTTCGCGCAATTTACTCTTGTTATTTTCTCCATCTTAACTTTTACGATAAATGCACAGGTTTTCAATGGAGACCTAGTCTTTACTACCCAGGCCCAGGTAGATTTCTTTGGTCTGACCGATTACACTTCAATAACCGGCAGTTTGATCATTTATTATGGCAGCGCTACGGGAACAGGGGACATAACTAATCTTGACAGCCTGCATAGAATAGTTTCAGTCGGAGAGGAATTGAGCATTTTTAATAATGCGAATCTGGTGAATATAAATGGGCTCTCCAACTTAACATCAGTCGGAGCCTTAGCTTCAGTACCAGCTGACGGATCAGTATCAATCGTACAAAATAATTCTCTCACAAATATCGATGGACTGTCAAACCTGCACTATATAGGGGGGACATTGTCCATTTATGACAACGATATTCTCGAAAATATTGACGGTTTACAAAATCTGCAAAATTTCGATGCATTTTTTCAAATTTCAGGTAATCCTTCTCTAACAAATATAAATGGGTTAACCAATGCTCTTCACTCAATCAGCGGGGGTTATGCAATTGGAGGTTTTGCAATCTTTGACAATGATAACCTTGTCAGTATCAGCGGGGTAACTAACATAAGTAGTGTTTATGGAAATATTGACATCCATTCTAATCCGGCTTTAACTAATTTAAATGGGCTTTCCAATCTGCAGTTTATTCATGGCAGTCTGAAGATTTCCGATAACGCTCTTATTGCAAATTTAAATGAATTGTCAGGACTTGAGCTTGTAACCGGAACTCCTTTCGCCGGGCTAACAATAACCGATAATGCCGCGTTAACCAATTATGATGGCCTTAATACCCTGGCAGACAATTGCGGTTTACTAAAACCTTATGAGATCTCAGGCAATGGAACTGATGCACCGGCTTCACTACTGGAAAGATTTGATGCATGCCTGGCAAACACAGCTCCGGTGGCAGATGCAGGTCAGGATGCTGAAGTAATAGCAGGTACGGTTGCTCAGCTTGATGGCAGCGGTTCATATGATACTGATAACGATCCGCTTTCTTTTAGTTGGTCATTCACAAATAAACCTTCCGGCAGCACTGCAGAATTATTAAATGGATCCGACACCACTTCAACTTTTCAGGCTGATGTTCCAGGAGAGTATACGGTTCAACTTATTGTATATGACGGTTATGTTAATAGCAATCCTGATTTGATTGTTGTAACCGCAATTTCAATTCCTGATGCAATTCAAAATCCTATTGATAGTATCAATGCATTACCCCTCAATGCCGGTAATAAAAATGCTTTAATTTCCAAGCTTCAGAACGCGCTTGCAAAATATAATGCGGGTGATCTTAAAGCAGCTAAAAATATATTGATGGCATACATAAATCAATTAAATCAATTTGTTTCTGATGGCGCTCTTACCCAGGCTGAAGCACAACCGCTAATAGATTATGCGAATACGATAATCAGTGCAATAAACTCTATGCTGCCGAAGATCGCAGAGAATAACGCTGCGGAATTACCCTCAGAATATTCATTATCCCAGAACTATCCGAACCCGTTTAATCCGTCCACTTCAATAAAATATGCAGTTCCTGCAGCTGGATTTGTACAGCTAAAGGTCTATGATATTCTTGGAAGAGAAGTAGCAAGCCTTGTTGATGGAAACCGTGAGGCCGGATATTATGAAATTAACTTTGACGGCTCGAACCTGGCAAGCGGTTTGTATTTATACAGGCTGACCGCAGCTGATTTCGTTTCAACAAAGAAAATGTTGATGATAAAATGAGTTTTCAAGTTATTACTTATTAAAAACCTAAACAATTAATATAATAATCAAAGGAACTTGTTATGAAAATTGATCTTCGATTCAGAGTAAACCAGGTATTATTTATAATCCCGGTTTTATTAATGTTTCTTATTATGTTCAGCGGCTGTGAAAAAGATCAGCTTGTCAATACAACTTTGGGGGATGTAAGTCCGGTTTCGAAAGGCAATAGCGGTAAAATTGTCTATTATAAAGAAGGTGAAATATGTTTGATAAATCCTGACGGAACCGGTTTCGTTAATCTTACAAATAATTCATTTGATGATCATTTTGCAGCACTATCTCCTGACGGACGGCTGATTGCATTTACGACTGACCGCGATGGGAATTATGAAATTTATTTAATGAATACTGATGGCACAGGACTCACAAACCTTACAAATAGTTCATCAGATGAAAATTATACTATCAGTTGGTCTCCGCGTGGAAGACAAATTGCCTTCTCCAGCAATCGTGATGGGAATTATGAAATTTATGTAATGTCTTCAGACGGGACGGGATTAACCAGACTGACCTACAATTCTGCTGAAGATTTATATCCATCATGGTCTCCGGATGGAAGGAAAATTGCATTTGTAAGTTATAGAGATGGAAATCATGAAATATATCTTATGAATCCCGACGGTACCGGATTAATAAATATTACAAATAATGCTTCGGACGACAATTATTTCCCATCCTGGTCGCCCCATAGCGATCAGATTTATTTTACAAGTAACCGTGATGGGAACAATGAAATATATGTAATGAATGCAGACGGTACGAGTTTAACAAGATTAACCAATAATTCTACCGGTGATGCATTTCCATCCTGCTCACCTGACGGCAGACAGATCGTTTTTGAATCTGAAAGAGATTTAAGCACTGGGTTCAGTTTGTATATCATGAATTCCGACGGTACAGCGATATCCACTCTCACCAGCGATCCCGGTTCTGAAATCCTGCCTTTCTGGGGAAGATAATTTGATGCACGCAGGAGCCGGGGTGATCCGGTTCCTGCTGTTAAAACAATATTGGGTATAATATCAGAACAAGAAATAGGTAGCGAAGATTAAAACTATCAATTAAATATGAATCAAAAAGTTTAGTTATTTAAACCATTTCTATCAAATTATCAGTTCTTTATAAAATAAAACTTCCCTATATATAAAACATCTTTTTCATCTTCTATCCGCCAGTAATAAAGTCCTGAATTTTTGAATACCTCAGGCGGAACTGTAACCGTAAGATTTGGAAAATTTGATGGAACGGGCGAATGGCTGTAGACTTCTTTTTCCGTATTGGTCAATATTTTAATTGTTACTGGTTCATTTTCCAGCATCAACCATTTAAATTTTATCTCTTCATTGTGAAATTTCTGCCCATTTCCAGGAGAAATCACTTTATCAAATATTTCATTTCCGGAGCGTACATTTTCAGTGGACCATGCCTCGAGGTATGCATTGGGTTTGAATTCAGGTCCGCTGAGATTTTCAGCATATTCTTCTACCCGCTGTCGCGGAGGCCGGTTTACCTCAATTGGTTTATTATCCGGGTTCTTTAATGTTCCCGGGGTATTTTTTATTGCAGAGCTATCTTTGGCTGCTGCTGTGTTAGTATTTTTATCAACAATATCCTCATCATTGGTTGGAAGCCTTATAAATAATATTGCAAGAATAACTACTGCGAAAGAAGCAGCTATGCCCCAGCTAATCTTCAGGTGTTTTGGTTCATTAGCGGTTTTTTTTATAAGATTTCCATTTTCATTATCTTCCGGTGATTCCCGGATGTGAAGCGCATTTTTTCCTTCATTCTCTATAACATTGATTGCATCTTCCAAAGCTCTCAATTCCTGGAAGCATATTTCGCACTGAAAATAGTGTTCCTCAAATGCTTTTGCATCTCCTTCAGAAAGCCCGCCGGTTACGTACCGGTTCATTAACTCCTGTCTGTTCTTCAGGTTACATTCCATAAAATACCGCGTATTTTCTTATATACATATATATTTGCTTTAATCGCCGGAATATTGAAAATAGTTGTCTTTTTTACATTCTTTCAGAAGCAGTTTAAATGCATAATTCAGCCTTTCGCTTACTCTTCTTTTTTCAATTCCAAGATTGTCAGATATTTCTTCAATTGATTTATTCTCATAAAATCTCATATAAAGCACTTCTGCATATTTTGGTTTTAACAATTTAAGGTAACTTCGTATTTTTTCTTTTCTCTCCTCATTAATAATTTCCGATAAATTATTTCCATCGTCTGCAACATTGTGTAAATGGTCTAAATCAGCTGTTGTTTTTTCTTTGCTCAGTTTTCTAAAGTATTGACCGATAATGTTGCTGGCTATTCCCGCTATGTAGGCCTCAAGAGGTTTGCCGAGATCAGGTTTATAAGAACCTTTTCGAAGGCTGATAAGGATAGCATGCTGGATTTCACTAATGATATCCTGCTGGTCTTCAGAAGATATCTGCTTTTTTAGTCTGATCCTTACCATAAATTTTATCCGGTCCCTGAACTGCAGGAATAAAAACTTTTCAGCTTCAGGATCACCTTCAGCAATTCTGGCTGTTATGGTTAGGTCATTTTGATCTATAATCATTTAAATCTATATGCGGAAAGGAAGAGAATAATATCTGCTTTTATGAGATGAATTTGCAAAAAGAGAAACTCTAAATCAAGCAAGAGTGTGAGGAACTACATTCACCGATTCCTAATTAGAGTTATGCTTAAGTTTTTCCTTCAATTCTGTTGAAAATATCAACACTTCATTATCTCTTGTTTTCACTCCATCACAAAAAGAGGATCCGATGGATCTGATCAGATTTATGCTACTACATAGAGTTATATAAATTCTACAGTACAGACAATATATTAGATAAACAATCAGATTTAATGATAAGTTATCACCCTTACCGATTATAATGCTTTAAATCCATTCATATAAAGTTCAGGGATATTGTGTAACGAAAATGTTTATTAGCAGTCAAAAAGGGTAAAGATTTATTATCAAGGTGAGAATAAATGAAAAAACTATTACTGCTGATATTTTGCTCGACCTTACTTTTTGCCTCATCAAGTAGAAACCAGAACAAGGTAATGTTATTAAAGGAAGTTAATACCCCTATAAAAATTGACGGGGAAATTGACGATGAATGGAGTAAAGTAGATTCGGTCAGTGATTTTTTTCAGCTGCAGCCATATTATGGGAAAAACCCTTCGCGCAGGACTATTGCTAAAGTCCTGACGACCGCGGATGCTTTATATTGCCTGATGGTGTGCTATGACAACAGGAATGATATACAGGCAGGCACCGGCTCCATCGATAATTTTGACGGTGACGTGGTTTCTATTATGCTCGATTCGTTTAATGATGAAAAGACTGCATATAAATTTGCTGTTTCTGCATCGGGAGTTCAGGCCGACTGCAGGCTGCTTGATGATGCAAGGAACAGGGATTACAGCTGGGACGGTATCTGGTTTGCAGATTCTAAAGTATACGACTGGGGATATGTTGTTGAAATGAAAATTCCTTATAAGTCGTTCCAGTATGATGATAAAGCAAATTCGTGGGGACTCGATTTTGACAGATGGATACCTAAGCAGGCTGAGGATTTGTACTGGTGCAGCTATGAACAGAGTGAGGGTCAGAGGATTTCTAAATTCGGGAAGTTGGTTTTTGAGGACTTCAGACCTTTAGTTCATGGAGTTAACCTTGAGGCCTATCCGGTTGGTATCTCCAAAGCAACCATGAAAGATGATAACAAATACGATGTTGAAGGAAAGGTAGGACTGGATCTTCTCTATAATCCCTCTCCCAAATTAAAATTTCAGCTTACTGCAAATCCTGACTTTGCACAGATAGAGGCTGATCCTTTTTCATTCAACATTTCCCGGTATGAATCATACTTCTCTGAAAGAAGACCATTCTTTACCGAAGGGAATGAAATATTTATGGCTTCCGGGAAACAGACAAGTACGGGGTTTTACTCACCCCTTGAATTATTCTATTCACGAAGAATAGGAAAAAAACTTCCGGATGGTTCTGAAGTGCCGTTATATGCAGGAACAAAAGTATTCGGAAGAATAAATGATTGGGAATACGGCGGATTCCTTGCAATGACAGGAGAAAAAAATTATACCGACGACAGTTTACATCTAACAGAAGGACAGGCATTTTTCGGCTCTGCAAGAATAAAGAAACAGATATTCGGTAATTCACAGGCGGGACTCCTTTTTGTAGGAAAACAGACCAAAGACAGTACTTACGGAGTGATAGATCTTGACGGGGCTTTCCGTGCATCCGACTGGCAGCTGGCCTACCAGGTAGCAAGGTCTATTAAGAACTCCACCGGGGATTATGCTTTCTCTGCAGGATTTACACGACTGACAGATAATATGCTGACATTTGCCCGCGGCAGATATATCGGCGATAAGTTCGATATCAGTGAAGTGGGTTATGTACCATGGATGGGCACAGGGGAATTTACATCGATAGCAGGGCCGTTATGGAACTTTGAAACAGGCTACATCAGGCAAATAATTATATACGGGGGACCATCTTTTTATTATGAAAAAGCAGATAATTTTACTGATTACTTTGGACTCCTCGGATTTAATATGCAGCTCCGGGATAACTGGGGTTATGAAATAAATGCACAGCTTGGAAAAGCTAAAGATGAAGGACTGGAATATACTTCATACAATGTGAGCCTGAGTTCCTGGTATGGGATTAGTCCCAAATGGAGCGGTAACCTGTACGGGGGTTACTCAAAAACTTATAATTTTTCGAGAGAATACCTGGCTCCTTATTCATGGTTTGGAATTTATATCAACTGGAAAGCGGCTGATATTCTTGACCTCGGAACTTCGTACGATATGTATGTTGAAGGGAATCCCGACGGACACGTTGAAGACATAACTTATAATGCACGCCCTTACTTTTCGCTGACCCCTGTTAATAATTTAAATATAAGGGTGTATGTAGATAACGTTTTTATTAAATCTGTAGACAGGCTTGATCATGTAATCGCAGGATTCCTTTTCTCATACAATTTTTCTCCTAAGTCGTGGATTTACCTTGCCCTTAATGAGGTAAGAGACAGAAGCGATGAATTCGATAAGGCAGGCAACCTGCAGCCTTACAGAATGCACACCGTCGATAGGGCAGGGGTATTTAAGATAAAATATCTGTACTATTTCTGACAGACTGCAAAAATAATTATACCTGAACTTTAAAGAGCCCCCATTTGGCGGGCTCTTTTTATTTTCTTCCTGATAATACGACGATAGCGTACATTTATTCTCAGATTTAGAGCGGAGGTGAGGCGGATGTGA
>Ga0075280_10000047_pt1 | contig 11268 bp, 11 predicted proteins | sample SF_Rice_10C_0N_4_FD_69780 | JGI IMG/M metagenome (GOLD analysis project Ga0075280, IMG submission 69780) | Rice paddy soil microbial communities from Twitchell Island, California, USA - SF_Rice_10C_0N_404 | ecosystem: Environmental > Terrestrial > Soil > Paddy field/soil | place: USA: Twitchell... | reverse complement strand
GCGATCAAGCGCATGCGCAAGTTGCCGCAGGGTGGCACCGCGGTCGGCACCGGCATCAATGCGGATGCGAAGCTCGGCCCGGCGATCTGCAAGGAACTGACGAAACTGACCGGGGTGAAATTCGAATCCGCCGGCAATTTCTTCGAAGGCATGTCCTCGCAGGACGCCGCGGTGGAATTGTCCGGCCAGTTGAAGACCCTGGCTTGTTCGCTGATGAAGATCGCGAACGACCTGCGCTGGATGAATTCGGGCCCCTTGGCGGGCCTGGGCGAGATCGAACTGCCGGCGCTGCAGCCGGGCTCGTCGATCATGCCGGGCAAGGTCAACCCGGTGATTCCGGAGGCGATGGCGATGGTCTGCGCGCAGGTCATCGGCAACGATGCGACAATCACCATTGCCGGCCAGTCCGGCAATTTCCAGCTCAACGTCATGCTGCCGGTGGTGGCATTGAACTTGCTGCAAAGTATCGAAATCCTGGCGAACGCCTCGCGCCTGCTCGCGGACAAGTCCATTGCGGGATTCAAGGTGCGCCAGGGCAAGATCCGCGAGGCGTTGGACAAGAATCCGATCCTGGTCACGGCGTTGAATGCCGTGATCGGCTACGACAAGGGCGCGGCCACGGCCAAGCAGGCGTACAGGCAAGGCCGGCCGATCCTCGATGTGGCGCTGGAGACAACGGGTCTGCCGAAGGCGAAATTGAAGGAACTGCTCGATCCGATGGCGTTGACCAAGGGCGGCGTGCACGGTGGCAGCGCCGGCGGGTGACGTGTCGAACGGCACATGCGCGCGGAAACGGCGCTGGCAGACTCGCTAACCGTTTTTTTCACAGGGTGTTGGAGACCTAACATGTACAGATTTATACCTTTGGCGGCATTGCTCTTCGCCGGCGCGGTGCTGGGCCAGCAGGTCGACGTCAGCGGCAAGGACTTTCTGTCCGGCGCGGGTGACGCCAAGCTCGCGAGCATCGCGCAGCAGGCTGCGGCAGCCGGCAAGTCGCTGGAAGTCACGGCGCCGGATTACTGGCAGTCCAAGGTCGCGGCCAAGCTGCATGCCAGTGCGGCGGACGTGGCGATCAAGTCGAACAACGGTTTCTTCGAGAACGTGTTGGTGAAGGTCGTCGATGCCGCGCCGGCCAAGCCGGTTGCTGCATCGCCCGACGCACAGGCGGTCAAGGCCACAGCAGAGAAGGTCGCTGCGCAGAAGGCTGCCGAAGAAAAGGCGGCGCAGGAAAAAGCCGTCGCCGAGCAGGCCGCCGCGCAACGCGCCGCCGCACAGGCCGCAGCCGCGAAAGCCGCGGCGGACAAGGCGGCCGCCGAGAAGGCCGCTGCCGAGAAAGCTGCGGCGGACAAGGCCGCTGCGGAAAAGGCCGCTGCCGAGAAAGCGGCTGCGGAAAAAGCCGCCGCGGAGAAGGCCATCGCGGACAAGCGCGCGACGGCGCGCAACACCATGCTGAAGAATCTCAACGAAGGTCGCCCTGCCGAAGGCGATTTGCAGGTCGGCCAATTGCAGACCGGCGATGTGGTCTACGTCGACGGCGATCTGCGCGGCGTCGTGCGCCGCGGCAGTTCGCGCCTGCAGTTCTATTGGTTGCAGGGTGATCTGAATCTCGAACGCATCGAGTTGTCGCCGAACGGCGAGGGTCGCTACAAGGTCTTGCGTGCGATCGACGCGAGCGCCGCACCGGTGTTGCGCACGCGCAGTGGCGGTACGTTTGCCGCCGCGATTCCGGCGAGCGGCTCGGCGGCGCGCAAGTCGCTGCAGGATCAATACGCGGATGGCCGCGACATTGCCGACACGCTCAAGCCTGCGGATCTGCGCCAGGGCGACACGATCTACACCGGGCAAGGTGCCGCGCTGGTGGTAAGGCGCGTCGGCGGTCAGCTTGCGCGCTACTGGCTCGATGGTCCGCTGGATCTGGGCCAGATCGGACTGAAGAATCAGGGCGGCAATGCGTACAAGGTGTTGTCCGACACCGTCAGATAACAACGCATGCGCAGGCCGCCGCAATGGCGGCCTGCTCATTATTCACAGTCGTTCGCTTCGTGTGCGGCAATCGTCGCGTAGGGTTTGAATTGCGGTAATGCCGCGGCGAGATCGTTTTGCGCTTGCGTCAGCGCCTGCAAGTCCGCACAGACGCGGTTCGCGGCGGCTTCGACTTTGGACGCACTCGCATTCACCTTCGCATCGATCGAGTCCGGGTTGCCCGAAGCCAGCCCCACCGCGACGCTGGCAATGGCGGTCGCCGCGGTGGACGCTCCCGCAGCGCCCGTCTTGATGGCATCGTTGCGCAGCGCCAGGGCGCTGGCGAAATAACGCGCGGCAATTTGCGCCTGCCCCGCATTGACGGCTACCGGCGTGCCGGCGATGCTCAATGTGCCGGATGCCTCGACGACCGCGTCTGCGAGGCCCGGTGCATGTACGGCGATATGGCTGTCGTCCATTACGCTCAGATGCTGGAACTGCGAATCTGCATGGCCGCACGCGGCAATCGCGGCACCCAGCATCGACACGCTCAAGATTTTCAGGCGGGTCATGGACAAGTCCTCGATGGATTACGCGTAGGCTTCCACGCGTGAGCGGCGCAGCCAGATGGCCGCCGCGATCATCGCCACGCCGGCGGCGACGCCGATCAGGAAATTCGGCGTGGCGAACTGGTCGGCGATGCTTCCGAACGAGAGCAGGTTGCCCAGGGCGATGCCGGGGTCCGCGTTGGCGTGATCGAGCGCACGCAGGCTGTCGAGATTGATCCAGCTTTCCGGAATCAGGCTGAGCAGCAGCCTGCCGACGATATGCCGCCAGAACCAGCCGCTGAACGAAAACGAGTTCGTGATTTGAGCCCAGGACACGATTACGCCGGCGACGATCGGCAGCATCACGGCCCACAGGAACGGCTTGGAGCGCGCATAACTCGAGCACAACAGCAGCCAACCCATTGTCGGCATCGCCCACAGCGCGTTGACCGGAATCAGCACGGCGAGTTTTACCCACATCGCGACGAGGTGTGTCGGCGACCACAGGTACGGCAGGGCGTTGATGCCGTGGATGGCGGCATAAAGCGTCATGAGGATCAGGAAGCCCAGTTGCAGCATGATCATGCCGAGCACCGCCAGCGCCGGCGCGAGGACGAGTCCCGCCGTCACTTTGGCCAGCACCGTCTGCGTGTCCGACAGCGGCAGCGACTTCCAGAACAGCACGCTGCGGTCGGCGCGGTCGTTGTACAGCGCACCGAGCGCATAGAAGAACACGACAACGAACAGGGCGATGCGGATCGGCATGCCCATCGTGATCAGGCCGACGTCGAGCGCGCCCTGGAATTTCGCCATCGCGTCGGCGTCGATGTGGCTCGTGAGTTGATCGATATGGATGCCGTTCAACGTGAAGCCGTTTTGGTGCGCGGTGAATTCGGCGGTGATCAGGCCCATCGCCATGAAGGCCAGCATGACCAGCGCGATGATCAGGGGTGTCCACAGGAATCCGCCGCGGTGTTCCCAGTATTCGCGCTTGACCTGCCAAAGGAATTTGCTGGCGGGAGTGATCGTGTTCATTGATAGGTTCCTTTCATGGTCGCGACGAACAAGTCCGCAACGCTCGGTTTATGCAGTTCGCCGAGTTCGGCCAGGCGCGCCTTGTCGATGCCGTCGAACAGGAAGATGGACTTGCCGAAGACCTGGCGTTCGTAAATTGGCTTGAGTGCACGTGCCGCATCGGCCTTGTCGGGGTTGACCATCACTTCGGCAAAGCGCTCGCCGACGTCGTCCATGGTTGCGTCGAGCACGATCTTGCCTTCCTTGATGAACAGCAGGTCGGTGAGGATGTGTTCGATCTCTTCGATCTGGTGCGTGGTCACGAGGATGGTCTTCTGTTCGTCGAAATAATCGCCGAGCAGGTTGTTGTAGAACTCCTTGCGATACAGGATGTCCAGGCCCAGGGTCGGCTCGTCGAGGATGAGCAGCTTGGCGTCGATCGCCATGACCAGGGCCAGATGCAACTGCACGATCATGCCCTTGGACAGTTCGCGTACGCGCTGGGTCGGCTTGATCTTGGTGCGTGCCAGCAGCTTTTCGCATTTCTCGCGCGAAAAGCGCGGATGCACGCCACCGACGAAATCCACCGCGTCGCTGACGCGCAGCCAGCGCGGCAGCACGGCCACGTCGGCGATGAAGCACACCTGTTGCATGAGCTCGGTGCGATGCGTGCGCGGATCCAGGCCGAGCACCGACAACTGGCCGTCGAATTCGGCCAGCCCGAGGATGGCCTTGAGCGCCGTGGTCTTGCCGGCGCCGTTCGGCCCGACCAGGCCGACGATGCGGCCGGGCTGGATGTCCAGGTTCACGTTGTCCAGCGCGACCGTGTTGCCGTAGCGCTTGGACAGTCCTTTTGCCTGCACGACGGCAGTCATGATTTTTCTCCGGTAGTTGCGGCGTTCTTGATCAAGGTGGCCAGGTCCAGGTTCATGCGCTGGATGCGCGCGAACAGCGCCGGCCATTCCTCGCGCAGAAAGTGTTCGCGTTCGGATTTCATCAGCGTCGCGCGCGCTCCTTCTGTCACGTACATGCCCAGCCCCCTGCGTTTTTCCACGAGTTGTTCGTCGACGAGTTCCTGGTACCCTTTCGACACGGTGATCGGATTGAGTTGGAAATCGGCCGCCACCTGGCGCACCGAAGGCAGGGCATCGCCCGGCTTGAGCGCGCCGTCCAGGATCATTGCCACCACGCGGTCGCGCAGTTGCCTGTAGATCGGCGTGTTGTCGTTCCAGATGATACTCATGCTCATTCCTTGCCGATCCGCGGCAATACCTTGCCAAAAGAATAGTAAGGCATGTCGACGTTCAGCCCGCGCGGCAATGTCGAGGCAGCGGAGGCGGGCAAGGCGGGCAGCGCCACTTCGATGACGAAGCGGGCCGGATTCCGCTTCGGCATGGCAGCGGCGGCAAGATCAGCCGCTGTCGGATGCACGTGGATCGTCGGCAGCGTAACCGGTTCCGGCATGATGCTGCGGGCGGATTTCGCCATCGTGGCGGCTGGGGTTACGGCGTGGGCGGCCGATCCGCCATGGTCGATGAACATGGCGGCGGTCAGCATCAAGCCGGTGGCGACCGCTATGGCGGCGCGGATCAGCAGTGCTTGCAAGTACATGGTTGTCTCCCGTCCAGTGATTTGTCGTACTAGTGTTGTAGGTAAGTATAACACCTAGGCTGGACTTGTCAAGCACCACAAACAAAAAACATCATCGCGGGTGACTATAGTTGCCGGAAATTCAGACAAAAACGTTTAAAAACAGCAATATGCTGTGCATTCCGGCGGGCGGTCAGATTCCGCGCTCCAGCGCTTCATGTGCGGACAGCCATTGCTCTTCGAGTTTGCCCAGCTCGGCGGCCAGCACCGCCGCTTGCCGCGTCAGTCTTTGTATTTGCGCGTTCTGGCTGCCGTCGTAGAGGGCCGGGTCGGCCAGCGCGGAAGCGGTTTGGCGTTTGTCGGATTCGACCTGGGCGATGCGTTTTTCGAGGCGCAGCGCCTCCTGCTGCAGAGTCGTCGAGCGCGCACGTTCGTCCGCATTGGCGCGGCGTGCGTCGCGACGTTTGTTGCCGGATGCGGGTTTCTCGGGCGTCGTCGCATTCGTGTTCGCGGCGCGCAACACCTGGCGTGCATAGTCGTCCAGATCGCCGTCGTAGGGCGTGACGCGTCCCGCGCCGACGTGCAGCAGCGTGTCGCAGCAGGCGCGGATCAGGGCGCGGTCGTGCGCAACCAGCACCACGGCGCCGGCAAAATCGTTCAGCGCCTCGGTCAATGCTTCGCGCATGTCGAGGTCGAGGTGGTTGGTCGGTTCGTCCAGCAGCAACAGGTTAGGCCGCTGGAAAACCGTCAGCGCTAGGCACAGCCGCGCCTTCTCGCCACCGGAAAACGGCGCCACCGGTTCTAGCGCGCGCTCGCCGGCAAAGCCGAATCCGCCGAGGAAATCACGCGCGGCCTTTTCGCCCAGCGCTGGATCCAGGCGCAGCAAGTGCGCCACGGCGCTCGCGGAAGGATCGAGCTGTTCGAGCTGATGCTGTGCGAAATAACCGATGGCGAGGTCTTTTGCGGCAATGCGTTCGCCGGCCAGTGGTGCGATTTGCCCGGCCAGCAATTTCACCAGGGTGGATTTGCCCGCGCCGTTGGCGCCGAGCAGGGCGACGCGGTCGCCGGGGGCGAGAATCAAGGTGATGTCGTCGAGCACGTGGCGCTCGCCGTAACCGGCGGCGGCATGGTCGAGCTTGAGCAGCGGTGCAGGCAGGCGTGCGGGTTCACGGAATTCGAACTGGATCGTCGAGGCGGCACGCACCGGCGCAATTTCCACCATGCGCTCCAATGCCTTGATGCGGCTTTGTGCCTGCCGCGCCTTGGTCGCCTTGGCGCGAAAACGGTCGACGAAGTGCTGCAGGTGCGCGCGTTCGCGTTGCTGTTTTTCGAAGGCGGCGCTTTGCTGCGTCAGTTGCTCGGCACGCTTGCGCTCGTAGCCGGTCAGGTCGCCGGTGAACAAATCCGCACGGCGCTCGGCGATGGCCAGCACATGGGTGACGACGGCATCGAGAAACTCGCGGTCGTGCGAGATCAGCAGCAAGGTACCCGGATAGCGCGCCAGCCAGTCCTGCAGCCAGAGCACGGCATCCAGGTCCAGGTGATTGGTCGGCTCGTCGAGCAGGAGCAGGTCCGATCGACACATCAGCGCCTGCGCCAGATTCAAACGCATGCGCCAGCCGCCGGAGAATTCCGCGACGCGGCGGGTTTCGTCGCCGGCGGCGAAGCCCAGGCCGTGCAGCAGGGCGCCGGCGCGCGCGGGCGCCGCATAGCCGCCGATCGTGTGCAGGCGCTCGTGCAGGTGCGCGATGCGCATGCCGTCGTGGGCGTCTTCGGCGGCGACCAGGTCGCGTTCGATGGCGCGCAGTTCGGCGTCGCCGTCGAGCACATAGTCGAGCGCGGTGGATTCCAGCGCCGGAACCTCCTGGCGCACCCAGGCCATCGACCAGTTGGCCGGACGCTCGAAATGCCCGGCATCCGGCGCCAATTCGCCGGCGACAAGGGCGAGCAGGCTGGATTTGCCCGCGCCGTTACGGCCGGTGATGCCCACGCGCCAGCCGGCGTGCAGGGCAAGGTCGACATTTTCGAGCAGAACCTGCGGCCCGCGGCGCAGGGTGAGGCTATCGAGACGGATCATCGGCGAATTTTAACGTACGCGACGGGAACCTTGCCGGGCGGATGCAGTCCAACCCGAACCCGTTTGCCTTCGGCGGTCCGGAACCGCACAATACGCGGCCCGCCAAAATTCGTAGGCATGCCGCGCGATCGGCAATACCATTCATCCAGGAGCACACATGACGAAGTTTTTGCGCAAAACCCTGACCGCCACGGCGGTTGTCGCCGCGCTCGCGGCCGGTTCCGCCGCCGCTGCCGACACCAAGCCGGCCGCGCATGCGGCCCCCGCGGCTGCTGCGGCGCCCGCGGTCGACAAGGCCGCCATCGACGCCAAGTTCAAGGGCGACAAGAAGGCCGAGTACAGCTACATGGTCGGCATGGACGTGGGCCGTGGCCTGGGTTCGATCAAGGACGACATCGACGTCAACATCGTGATCAAGGCTCTGGAATCCACGCTCAAGGGTGAGAAGACCACGCTGACCGAACCCGAAGCGCTGACCGTGCGCCAGGAGTTCATGGAAAAGCTGCGCGGCGAACAGCAGGCCAAGATGAAGGCCGAAGCCGTGAAGAACCAGAAGGATGGCGACGATTTCCTCGCCAAGAACAAGGCCAAGAAAGGCGTGAAGATCACCGCCTCGGGCTTGCAGTACGAAGTGGTCAAGCAAGGCAAGGGTGCCAAGCCGGTCAAGACCGACAGCGTCACCGTGAATTATGTCGGCACCAAGATCGACGGCACCGAATTCGACAGCTCGATCAAGCGCGGCCAGCCGGCCAAGTTCCCGCTCGCGAACGTGATTCCGGGCTGGACCGAAGGCCTGCAACTGATGCCGGTGGGTTCGGAATACAAGTTCTTCATTCCGGCCAAGCTGGCTTATGGCGAGCACGGCCCGCCGCAGATCGGCCCGGACGCGACGCTGATCTTCGACGTCACCCTGATCAGCATCGACAAGCCTGAAGCGGCCAAGCCGGCCGCTCCGGCAGCGCCGAAGAAAGACTGAGCGGGTTTCACGCAGGTGACGAAAAGGCGCGGGCAACCGCGCCTTTTTCGTTGGTGCGGCTTGGTACAATGCGCGTTCTTACAAGCGCGCCGGGAAAAATGCGATGCGGATAACCCTGTACGGCACCGGTTACGTGGGCCTGGTGACCGGGACTTGTCTCGCCGAAGTCGGCAATGATGTCGTCTGCGTGGACGTGGACGCGGCCAAGATCGCGGACCTGGAACGCGGCAAGATGCCGATTTACGAGCCGGGACTGGCAGAACTGGTCGAGTCCAACCGCGCCGCCGGACGCCTGAAATTCACCACCGATGCCGCGCAGGGCATCGCCCACGGCCAGATGTTGTTCATCGCCGTCGGCACGCCGCCGGACGAGGACGGCAGCGCCGACTTGTCGCATGTGCTCACCGTCGCACGCACGATCGGCGCACACATCGACGGTTATCGGGTGGTCGTCAACAAATCGACCGTGCCCGTGGGAACTGCCGATCGCGTCCGCGAGGCGATCGCCGTGGAACTCGCGCGACGCGGCGTCAGCCACGAATTCGATGTCGTCTCCAATCCGGAATTCCTGAAGGAAGGCGACGCGGTCAAGGACTGCATGCGCCCGGACCGCATCGTCATCGGTTCGCACAGCGCACGAGCGATCGAATCGCTGAAGGCGCTGTATGCGCCGTTCAACCGCAATCACGAACGCATCGTGCTGATGGACACGCGTTCGGCGGAACTCACCAAATACGCGGCCAACGCGATGCTGGCGACGAAGATCAGTTTCATGAACGAGATGGCGAACATCGCCGAGCGCGTCGGTGCCGACATCGAACTCGTGCGCCACGGCATCGGTTCGGATCCGCGCATCGGTTATTCCTTCATCTATCCCGGCGCCGGCTATGGCGGTTCGTGTTTCCCCAAGGACGTGCAGGCGTTGGAGCGCATCGCGCGCAGCCACGGCTACGAGGCGCGCGTGCTCGATGCGGTGGAAACCGTCAATCGCAACCAGAAGGAAAAGCTCTTCGAGCTGTTGAGCCGGCACTTTGGCGGAAACCTTTCCGCCAAGACCATTGCGTTGTGGGGACTTGCTTTCAAGCCGAATACCGACGACATGCGCGAAGCGCCGAGCCGGCGCCTGCTCGAACAGCTCTGGTCCGCCGGTGCGAAGGTGCGTGCGTTCGATCCGGAAGCGCGCGACGAAGCGCAGCGCCTCTACGGCAAGCGTGTCGACCTGGTGCTGTGCGATGAGATGTACGCGGCGCTCGACGGCGCCGACGCGCTGATCGTGGTCACCGAATGGAAGGCATTCTGGAGTCCGGATTTCACGCGCATCAAATCCGCCTTGCGCACGCCCGTCGTGTTCGACGGACGCAACATCTACGAGCCGGCTGCCGCCGAAGCCGCGGGCATCGCCTATTACGGCATCGGCCGCGGCCGCAGCCTGCGCGACGTGGCCGGGCGTTCATGAGTTTTTCGCTGCATATCCAGGATGCGCGCATCGGCGTGATCGGGCTGGGTTACGTCGGCCTGCCGCTGGCTGTCGCGCTTGGACGCGAATTTCCGACCCTGGGCTACGACCGCAATTCCGCGCGCGTGGCCGAGCTTCAGGCCGGACACGATGCCACGGGCGAGATGGACGCGGCGGAACTGGCGTCCGCGAAGAAGCTGCGCTACGGCGCGGACGCGGCGGCATTGAAAGACTGCAATGTTTACATCGTCGCCGTACCGACGCCGGTGACGCCGCACAAGATGCCGGACTTGTCGCCGCTCGTGTCCGCGAGCGAAACCATAGCCGCGGCGCTCAAGCACGGCGATGTGGTGATCTACGAATCCACCGTGTATCCGGGCGCGACGGAAGAAGTTTGCGTGCCGGTGCTCGAACGCGTTTCCGGCCTGCGCTTCGATGTGGATTTCTTTGTCGGCTACAGTCCGGAACGGATCAATCCCGGTGACAAGCAGCGGCGTCTGTCCGACATCGTCAAGGTCACTTCGGGCTCGACGCCCGAGACGGCGGAATTCGTCGATGCGTTGTATCGAGGCATCGTGCGCGCCGGCACGCATCGCGCGCCGAGCATTCGCGTGGCAGAGGCGGCCAAGGCCATCGAGAACACGCAACGCGACGTGAACATCGCCCTGGTCAACGAACTCGCGCTGATCTTCGCCAAGCTCGGCATCGACACCGAGGCTGTGCTCGAAGCCGCCGGCACGAAATGGAATTTCCTGAAATTCCGCCCCGGACTCGTCGGTGGGCATTGCATCGGCGTGGATCCGTATTACCTGATCCACAAGGCCAGCGAGGCGCGCCATTATCCGGAATTGATCAGCGCCGCGCGGCGCATCAACGAAGGCATGAGCGCGCACGTCGCCGCGCAAATCCTGCGCCTGATGGCGCTCAAGCGCATCGACGTGGTCGGCAGCCGCATCCTCGTGCTCGGCATCACGTTCAAGGAAGACTGCCCGGACCTGCGCAACACGCGCGTGCGCGAAATCATCGACGAACTGCGCGCCTGCCATGCGCAGGTCGACGTGTTCGATCCGTGGGCGGACAAGGACGAATGCGAACGCGAATGCGGCGTTCGTCCCATCGACGCGCCTGTCGCACAGACTTACGACGCGATCGTGCTAGCAGTGGCGCATCGCCAGTTCCGCGAACTCGGCGAAGCCGGTGTGCGCGCGTTCGCCAAACCCAACGCGGTGATTTACGACGTGAAATATCTGCTGCCCGCCGCTGCCACCGACGGACGTTTGTGAGATGAGCACGTCGCTCGAAGAACGCCTGACGGAACTGGAAACGCGCATCGCGTTCCTGGACCAGACCGTGCAGTCGCTGGATACGACGGTCGCCGCGCAAGATCGCCTCCTGCTGGAATTGCAGCGCGAGATCGCGCAGTTCCGCGGCGAACTGGGACGCGTGAACACTGCGCTGGCTCAGGATGCGCAGGACGAGCCACCTCCACCGCATTATTAGTGCATTCGTCCATGAATGCGAAGATCAAGAAGCGCACATCCTTGTGCGCACTTTCTAAAAAGAGCGTGCATTCGTCCTTGAATGCGAAGATCAAGAAGCGCACATCCTTGTGCGCACTTTCTAAAAAGAGCGTGCATTCGTCCTT
>Ga0075280_10000046_pt1 | contig 11276 bp, 10 predicted proteins | sample SF_Rice_10C_0N_4_FD_69780 | JGI IMG/M metagenome (GOLD analysis project Ga0075280, IMG submission 69780) | Rice paddy soil microbial communities from Twitchell Island, California, USA - SF_Rice_10C_0N_404 | ecosystem: Environmental > Terrestrial > Soil > Paddy field/soil | place: USA: Twitchell... | reverse complement strand
TATTATAAGACTAGCCACTGACGGCGGCTGTTTTATAGGCGCTTCCCTTTCCTGCGCCGACCTCATAGTCTACCTGTACAATAATTTTCTAAATATCAATAAGGATAATCTTAACCACCCGGAACGTGATTATCTGTTTCTATCTAAAGGGCACGACGTCCCGGCACTATACGGAACACTTGCCGAACTTGGTATAATAGAGAAAGAAAGATTAAAGAATCATCTGAAGACGAATGACTTTATATATTGGCACCCTAACACCAGAATCCCGGGAATTGAATACCATTCGGGTTCACTCGGACACCTCCTTTCAGTCTCCATGGGCGTTGCGAAAGACTGCTTACTGAAGAATCAGGATAATAAAGTGGTCGTAATTTTAGGCGATGGGGAGCTCAACGAAGGTTCAGTGTGGGAGGGACTGCTCGTCGCCTCTGCACACAAATTAAATAATATGGTTGCTGTAGTCGATAGAAATCAATTTCAAGCTAATATAAGAACAGAAGAATTGATACCAATAGAACCCCTTGAGAAAAAATTTGAATCTTTTGGGTGGACTCCTTATAGATGCAATGGCCACGACTTTGATGATCTTGAGAAGACTTTCAGCAAGCTCCCTTTCAGAGAAAATAGACCTTCTGTAATTATTGCCGAAACTATCCGGGGGAAGGGTCTGCCGAGTATAGAATCGCGGGCCGACAGGTGGTTCTGTAATTTTACTCACGATGAAATAGACCACCTCCTGCAGGAGCTTCACAGCAAGGTAAAAACAGATTTGAAATCAGAAACTTTAACCGTAAGATAAAATATGAACTACGAAGAACTCCTTATACAACTTATAAAAGAAGATGAGAGAATAGTTGTAATGACTGCTGAAAACCGCGCAGCAATAAGAAATCTGCCGGACATAATAAAAGACAGGTTTATTGATGTGGGAATAGCTGAGCAGACTATGATCGGGATGGCAGCAGGCCTTGCACTACGGGGGAGAATACCTATTGTTCATTCACTGGCAGCCTTCCTTACTATGCGTGCTTTTGAATTTATCAGGACGGACGTGGGGATCGGGAATCTTCCGGTAAAACTTGTTGGTGCAGTCCCCGGATTCTTAAGCGATGGCAATGGACCAACCCACCAGGCCATTGAGGATATTTCTCTGATGAGAAGCATTCCTCCTGTAAATATATTTTGTCCTTCGGATGAAGAAGATATGTTGCTTGGGATGAGGGAAGTAATACTTCACCCCTCCCCTTTTTATATCAGGTACAATAATTTGAAACCTGCCGTAGAACATAATACGGGTTTTAGAATCGGTAAGGCAGAAGTTATTAGTGAAGGAAGGGATATAGTCATCCTCACTTATGGAATTTTGCTTAAAGAGGCTGTCGAAGCTGCAGGCATTTTACAATCGGAAGGAAGATCTGTCGGTGTAATTAATCTCCGTACACTAAAACCGATCGACGAGGAATTGCTTAAAAGTATCTGTTTAAGTGAGGTGCTTGTAGTTACTTTAGAAGATCATTTCATCACCGGCGGTTTGTATTCCATTTTGTCTGAATGTCTGGTTAAAGATAAAATACGTTGCAACGTTCTTCCTGTTGCTCTTGAAAATAAATGGTTCAAGCCGGCGCTGCTTCCGGATTTATTGGAATATGAAGGATTTACTGCTGAAAAGATTGCTGGTAGAATTAATAACGAGCTTATCAAGTTATCAAAGAGAGAAGAGTATTCAATCTAAAATTATGAGGGAAGTATAATGCCGAATAAAGTTGAATTTAATAAAGATTATCCTAAAATAACCCGTTCCGATGAATACTATAGGAAAGCCCTGGCCCTGATACCCTCCGTAACTCAGACGCTTGCAAAAGGTCCCTCACAAAATATCAAAGGAGTGGCTCCCAAGTATCTTGAGAAAGGTAAAGGATCTCATGTATGGGATGTTGACGGGAATGAATATATAGATTTCCTGATGGGCATAGGTCCTCTCTCACTTGGTTATTCTTATGATAAAGTGGATAATGCAATAAAGGATCAGCTTGAGAAAGGGATCACTTTCTCTTTAATGCATCCACTTGAAGTTGAGGTTGCTGAATTAATTAATACTATTGTCCCGAATGCTGAATCCGTGCGCTATAGCAAGACAGGGGCTGATGTTACCTCGGCGGCAATTAGAGTTGCACGTGCATATACAGGCAGAGAAAATGTCCTCTGCTGCGGTTACCACGGATGGCACGACTGGTATATCTCAGTTACCGATAGGAATAAAGGGATCCCAAAGGTTATACAGGACATGACGCATACATTTAATTATAACGACATTGATTCACTTATTGATTCAATAGATAATGAAACTGCTTGCGTAATACTTGAGCCTTTTGTTTTCCAGGAGCCCGTAAATGATTTTCTTCAGGAAGTAAGAAGGATATGCACTGAAAATGGAACCGTATTGATATTTGATGAGATGTGGTCAGGCTTCAGGATTTCTCTTGGAGGCGCCCAGGAGCACTTCGGTGTGAGTGCCGACCTGGCATGTTTCAGTAAAGCTGTAGCTAACGGAATGCCTCTATCTATTCTTACCGGCAAAAAGGAAATAATGCAGGTCCTGGATAAAGAAGTTTTTTTCTATACTACCTTCGGCGGTGAAGCACTTTCTCTTGCCGCAGCAAAAGCTACCATAGAGGAACTGCGTGATAAGAAAGTACCTGAATACTTGGTTAAACAGGGACGAAAACTCAGAGAAGGCTATAATAAAATAGCAGCAGATCTTGATATGAATTATACAAAATGTTCCGGCTACGATTGCAGAACCCTCATTTCCTTTGATGCTTCTGCAGGTAATCCTCTCGAAATGAAATCCCTTGTTCAGCAGGAGATGATCAAAAGAGGAATTCTCTGGGGCGGTTTTCATAATATGAGTTTTTCCCATAGCGATGATGACGTTGAATATACTCTTGGAGTATATAAAGAGGTACTGCCTATATTGAAGAAAGCAGTTGAAGAGAAAAATGTTTCCGGCTGCCTGCGAGGAGAACCTGTCGAACCTGTATTCAGGAAAACAAGCAATTTTAACACAAAACCAAAAACGAAAGAAGAAAAGGTTTAATGGAATCCCCTTCACTTTTTTCTTTGAAAAACAAGGTAGCCGTAGTCACCGGAGCTCTTGGTTTATTGGGAAAACAACATTGCTTTGCCCTATCTGAAGCCGGAGCAGCAGTAGTTGTCTGCGACCTGGATGGAAATTCCTGCAATGATTTTGCTTTCAGCCTTGAGGGTGACAGCATGGGAACCGGCGTTGATATTACTTCAACTGGATCAATAGAGGATCTCAAAGCTAATATCCTGAACAAGTATAGGAAAATTGATATCCTTGTTAATAATGCAGCGATAAATGATATGTTCGAAAATCCTTCTGCTGCAGCCGAATTTTCAAAGTTTGAAAACTATCCTCTTGAATTGTGGAATAAATCCCTTAGCGTTAATATAACCGGAACATTTCTCTGTTCGCAGATACTCGGTTCGCAGATGGCAAATCAGGGGTATGGAAGTATTATAAATATTGCTTCTACTTATGGTATCGTTGCTCCTGATCAATCAATTTATCGAAATGAAAACGGATCGCAATCATTCTATAAATCACCTGCATACCCTGTAACAAAAGGAGCGGTTATTTCATTTACCCGATTTCTTGCCGCGTACTGGGGAAAAAAAGGTGTACGGGTTAACTGCCTTTCGCCTGGTGGCGTAGAGAATAACCAGGATGAATATTTTATTAATAATTATTCCCGGAGAACTCCGCTCGGCAGAATGGCAGCACCTTCTGATTATAAAGGCGCAATAGTATTTCTTGCGAGTGAAGCCTCTTTGTATATGACCGGGGCTAATTTAATTGTTGATGGAGGTTGGACAGCTTGGTAATAGATAAAAGACTCAGGGAAGATAATCTCTCCCTGGCAGATAAAGCAAAGAAAATAAAACTTGTACTTACCGATAGCGATGGAGTTCTGACAGATACAGGTGTCTACTACTCAGCTGAGGGTGAAGTCATGAAAAGGTTTTCAATAAGGGATGGTATGGGTGTTGAGAGATTAAGAGATATCCTTGGGATTGAAACCGGAATAATTACAGGCGAACTATCCGGTTCTATCCTGAAAAGAGCCGAAAAATTGAATATTATATATCTTTACCGTGGAGTTAAAGATAAAAAGTCCCTCCTTGCTGAAATATCATCGGGATTAAACCTGAATACTGAGAATATCGCATTCATTGGTGACGATGTTAACGATTTGGAACTATTAAAAGAAGTAGGTTTAAGTGCGGCCCCTTCTGACGGAACGATTTTCGTCAAAAACATCGTTCATTATGTGTGCAAAAATAAAGGAGGGAATGGGGCATTCAGAGAATTTGCTGAATTGATTATCTCACTGAGAGATGAAGAAGAATTCTAAAACAATATGAGGGCAGGTCATGAATTCATCCAGGTTCAGAACAATTGGTGATAGAATAATAGGTGACGGTGCTCCTGTCTTTGTAATTGCCGAAATCGGCATAAATCATAACGGATCTGTAGAAATTGCCAGGAAAATGATTGATGGAGCAGTTAAGGCAGGTTGCGATGCAGTAAAATTTCAGAAACGTACACCGGAAATCTGCGTACCAAAAGATCAATGGGATATGGAAAGGGATACTCCCTGGGGAAGGATGACTTATATTGAATACCGTCATAAGGTTGAATTTAATCATGATGAGTTCGAAGAGATTGCAGATTACTGCAGAAAAAAGAAAATAACCTGGTTTGCATCGTGCTGGGATGAAGAAGCTGTTGAGTTTATCGAAACCTTCAATCCTCCTGTTTATAAATTTGCCTCAGCTTCATTGACGGACGATGACTTGCTGCTAAAACATAAAACCTTGAACAAACCTCTAATTATGTCAACCGGTATGTCAACGCTTGAAGAAATTGAAAATGCCGTCGAATTATTCGGTACTGAAAATCTCTTGCTGGCTCATTCAACCTCAGCTTACCCCTGTAAGAATGAAGAACTAAACTTAAAGATGATCCCTCTCCTTAAAGATAAATACCCGGATGTGCCTATCGGTTATTCAGGACATGAAGTCGGTCTATCACCAACCTGGGCGGCTGTTGCAATCGGTGCCAGTTTCATCGAAAGGCATATAACACTCGATAGAGCCATGTGGGGAACCGATCAGGCTGCTTCGGTCGAAATTGTTGGATTGGAAAGACTTATTTCAAATATAAGGGATATAGAACTTGCCCTTGGGGACGGGATAAAAAGAGTATATGAAAGTGAAATGAAAAATCTCAGGAAGTTGCGTAGAGCAAAATCCAGCCTGCAGAGTTGAAATTCGTTGATAAGATTTTAATAATACATTATGCAGGTATTTAAGTATATATATGTTTCGGTGTTGAGCTATTTCAATAATCTCTCCTCCGCTGAAGCAGGATCTATGATCACTATTGCTTCGGCCTCACTCCTTTTTATTATCCTGGAAAGATTTTTTCCATATAATAAGGGACAGAAGGTCCTCCGCCAGGGTTTTTTTGATGATCTTGCGCTATATACAATTGCACAAAGTTATATCCTCGGAATTCTGATATTTAATTATGTGATTTACTACATCGATTCAACAACCGGTGTATCCAGGCTTAATATTTTAACTAATGTGCCTGTATGGCTTCAGCTTGTATTTTTTACAATTACTCACGACTTGTATATTTATTGGATGCACCGCTGGCAGCATAAAAATAAGTGGCTCTGGCGTATCCACGAAGCGCATCATTCGCCTGAAAAAGTTGACTGGCTGTCAGGCTCAAGATCCCATGCTCTTGAGATTCTCATCAACCAGACAGTTGAATTCCTCCCAATTGTTCTGCTTGGTTCACCGCCTGAGGTTGTTGCCTACAAAGGTGTTATAAGTGCAATCTGGGGTATGTATATCCATTCAAACCTGAATGTTCATACCGGTGGACTCCAGAAGGTATTTAACGGACCAGAAATGCACCGCTGGCATCATACCCAGGGGAAAGGAAGGAACAGAAACTTTTCTACAAAGTTTGCAGTCTGGGACTGGATTTTCGATACAGCATACTTCCCTGAAAACGAAAAGGCTGAAGAGTACGGGCTGATCTCCCTGTTTCCCGCTCATTATCTAAGTCAGTTTTTCTATGCATTCAGACCATTCAGGAAAAGGAAAAGAAAGTCTCCTCAGAAACAACCTGGTCCCACTGGCCAGGAAGCAAATTAACCTCATGTAGTAATTTGTTGAAATCTCTATACCATTTTTGGCTTCGTACGCCTTCCTCTAATACCAAATTTAGACTACACTTCACTTTAGAAGCAATAAATAAAAGTTTATAATTGCGGAAACATTTTGTCCTTTAAAGCATCTTTATCTTTAGAGAGGATAAAAATTGGATCAAAAAACTGATTATTTTCTGAATATTTTTCATAGAACCAGAAAAAAACTTTACAACTTTATTCTGAGGATGACGTACGACAGGCTGACGACCGAAGATATTATTCAGGATGTCTATATGAAGTTTTTTGAGTCAATCGAAAATCTTAAATCAGTGCAAAGTGCTGAGGTCTGGCTATTTACAACTGCAAGAAATGAGATCTATCAGTACTATAGAAAGAAAAAGATCCATGTTGACAAATATAACCCCCGGGATATTGATAAAGTTGAGATGAGTTCGGAGGAGTCGCTGGAATATGACCTGGAAATAGAGGACATCAGAAATCATATAAATGAACAGCTAATATTTATTCCTGTTGATCAGAAAGAAGTTTTTCTTCTGAAGGTGTACGGAGGTTTCTCTTACAGGGAGATTTCAAATATGATGAACATTGATATTGAACTTGTAAAAAGCAGGCTGCATAAGGTAAGGAAAAAAATGGTAGACAGAATCTCTAAACTTATAAATTGAAAGAAGATTTATGAATAGTGAAATATTTTTAATGATTGATTCTTATGTAGACGGTGAGTTAGACCGGAACGAAGAAGAGATTTTATTTGAGCAGCTGGCATCAAATCCTGAAGCACGGAATTACCTGAGAAAAGTTAACGTCTTAAATAACCAGTTGAAGTTATCTGCTGCTGAATTCCCTCCACACTTGGAACGAGATATTACGAACAGCATCAGTAGAAGAACTGCTTCCCCTCTTTCCTATAAAGCCAGGTTTGCAGGTTATATTTCTGCGGGAATTTCCACAATTCTACTAATTATTTCGCTGTTCCTGTTACTCCGGATTTCCGGCTACAGAGATGAAATTAATGTTGTATTGAAGCAGGTGCAGAAGCAAAATTCAATGATCGAAGCATTGTATAACAGCTATCCTGCTGCGGAGGTTCATGCTCAATTTTCAAATGAAATTATTGTAAAATCTAACATATGAGGTGCTAAAATGAAATCCCTGATATTATTATTCCTTGGCATCCTGATATTTACTGGTTGCGAAAAAAAGAATGGAGTTGAAATTATCCCTGATTATAACTCAATGTATTATACATCAGAGAATATTGATCAGCCGCCCCGGCTGATCGACGGAGACGAGAATAAGCTTCATAAAGATATTCAAAAAGAAATGGTAAAAAACTCGCAGGATAAAATTAACCTTAAATACAAATTCTTTATCAGTGAAGAAGGCAGAGTTGAAAAGATACTGCCCGTAATTACCCCAGGATTGGAATATACAAACCTTGTTGCAAATGCCGTAAGCAGCTGGAAATTTGAGCCCGGGAAAAAAGATAGTAAATCAGTTAAGTCCCAATACAGCTGGGCAATGAATATACCTGCAGAAACTGACATTGAGGATAGCGCGTATATTATCAGTGCAGACACTATGCCCCAGATTATCGGCGGTTTACAAGCACTTTCAAATAATGTTGTGTACCCTGAGAAGGCAAAACAGAGCGGAACTGAAGGAAGGGTGTATATACAGGTTTACCTGGATGAAAGCGGGAAAGTAGTAAAATCTTTAGTGATAAAAAGCGCAGGTGAATTGCTTGATAATGCGGCCCTCTCAGCAATTAAAAAAACCAGGTTCATGCCTGCAATAGTCAATGGTAAACCTGTAAAAGCAAAGATTGTGGTACCGATTTTCTTTAAGTTAAGTTAGCTGCTTTTGACTTTATTAAGAATTTCTTTGAAGACTGATCTGCCGAGATCGATAGTCTTATCTGGAGGAAGGAACTTCGGGTTGTGCAGCCCGTAGCGTTCTCCCTCTGAAGTACCAAGCCAGAACATAAATGAAGGGTATTTGCCGGAAAAGAAACCGAAATCCTCACCGGTCATCTTATATCCGCAATTGATGAATTTGAATTTATCTCCCAGAACTTTCTCCATCTCTGAATATAGGTTGTTATTTACTATTACTTCCGGATAATGTGCACCTTTTGTAATAATGTAGTTGACCCCGGTTACGGTTTTTATCCCCTCAAGTATTTTCCTGAGCGAATCGGCAAAATCCTGAACAAGTTCCTTCTTTAAACCTCTTATCGATCCTTCCAGCCTCGCTCTCCCCGGAGCAATGTTCCTTACAAAACCAGATTCAATTTTACCCACACCAAATATAAAGGGCTCGGTCACATTACGCGGCAGCTTATCAACTGAATCAAGAAAGGTTCTAAGAGCATTAAAAGCATTCCTTCCTTCATATGGAAAGGCGACATGAGAACTTTCTCCAATAAACTCAATATCCATTTCAAGCGCAGAGGCAAACAGAACACCAGGCGTCGAGGCAATAGTACCAAGCGGATACTCATCAGTTACATGAAGTGCAAATGCATTTTTTATATTGTACCCCTTAAAAATTCCTGTATCATAGAACTTCATCGCTCCGCCGCCGCTTTCTTCAGCCGGCTGAAAGAGAAAAAGGATATTCTGTGATGGTTTATCCTTTAAAACATCCCCGATTAAAGCGTATAGTATCGAAGTGTGAATATCATGTCCGCAGGCGTGCATATAATCATTTGTCGATTTAAAATCGATATCATTAGCCTCCCTGATAGGAAGCGCGTCTATATCAGCTCTGAATAAAATCCAGGGATCATCATTCACTTTGTATTCGAATAGTGCTCCTGTTTGGAAAGGAGTATGAATCTTCAATGCTTCAGAACCACCAAGGGCGCTTATTGAATTTATTATTGTTTCTGTGGTTCTGAACTCCTGGTATGCAATCTCAGGATTCATATGCAGTTTATGCCTTAGTTCAACCGGTGTAATACTGCTCATTACTTATAAGATTCCTTTATAATTCATAATTACTAGAATTCCTCGGGTCCTTGTTCCATTCCATTATCTGGCTGATCATTCCGATCCTGCTGCTTGTAATTATTAAAATTAAATTTAATATTAAGCATAATAACAGGCGATTCCCTGTTAAAATACTGATATGAGTAAAGGTCTGGAGTTGTAGAGGTAAACTCATGTTTTGCAGTACCTAACAGATCTCGTACCTGTAAAGTGAGTGAGAGTTTCTTGTCCATAAAATCCTGTTTTACTGCCACATCGGCTGAGAAGAACCCTTCCTCCTTTCCCTGTGATGAAACTGTGGGACTATTATACCTGCCATTTAACTGGAATGACGTGGACTTGGAAATACTAAATACATTATTCATCCTTAAATTCCAATTGAAGCTCTTCCGGTCAAAAGATTCATTGTAAAGCACCCCCCTCACCCGGTAGTCGTATAAATTTCCCATAAGGTTCATATCCCAAAACTCAAGTGGATCATAGATCAGCATAAATTCCGTCCCGAGGGAATAGTCCTTTCCTATATTTTCAAATGTAGTAAGAGTTACGTTTTCCGCATCCGGATATATCGAACTAATGTGTTCGATTTTATTTTGGGTAATTCTGTAATAAAAATCGGTCGAAAAATTTACTTTCCCGATGAATGTCTGGATTCCCGCATCATAAGAATCTATAAATTCAGGCTCAAGACCTGGGTTACCTTTTCTTACATTATTAGCATCAACCCAGGTAATAAAGGGCTCAAGGAACCAGCCGTGAGGCCTGTCAATTCTTCTGGTGTAACTGGCCATTAGTTGTGAGCCTCCTCCGAATTTATAAGAACTGTGGAGAGTTGGGAAGAAATCCCACCGGTCGATTTTGAAATATTGATTCTTGCCTTTCACGTTTGTCGTTTGGTATGTATATTCTCCACGTACACCCCCCTGAATACCAAGATTGCCCCATTCATCTGAATAAAGAGAATAAAAAGCCTGCCCGGTTCTGTTGTAATCCGTGGAGTTACTGAACGCAGGCTGGAAAGTAAAGCTGGTTGAACTTGAATCAAAAGTATATAAACCATTAATATCTGTTGATAGTTCAGCCTCTCCCTGGTAACCGGCTTCAAATTTATTTTTTTCCCCAAGAGGAAGTACATAGTCAAGTTTCCCCTGGTATTCATTCTCAGGACCTGATTCTGTAGCCTTTGTTCCATCAGTGGGAAGTCCGGAATTTATCTGGGTAGTGAGAGAACTTTCATCGGAATTATGATGACTATAAAAGAATTCTCCTGAAATCTGATGACCTTCTTTTTCAAATTTATGCTGATAATTTGAATTCAGCGCGAAATATTGTCCCTGCCTTTTACTGTCGATCACACTCAGATATGTATCCCTTTGCGGAAAATTGTCAGACCATTGAGTGTAGTTTAAATTTGAATTTCTCTGATGCTCACCGTGTCCGAATCTGCCGCCGAAACTTAGCATGTCATTTTCACTTAAACTGAAATCCATTCCTCCCCTTAATCCATAAGAAATTCTTCCCCATTCCATCGTACCGTCATAATTTAAGTAAGTAGAATTCGAAGGAAGCTTGTATATATTTTCCTGTTTCCTTGTACCGGGGAAAATCCTCCGGTTATAATCGAGTCCGAAATTATAATTTATTGATGGGGTTTTATATTCGAATAAGAAATCCCCACCGTATTTATCATGAAACCCTGCATTAGCATTAACTACTCCGCTCAGACCAACGTTCTGCCTCTTCTTCATTATTATATTGATAATGCCCGCTGTTCCTTCAGGATCATATTTCGCTGAAGGGTTTGTAATGATTTCTATCGACTGAATTGAGGTCGCTGGAATTTGCTGAAGGATATCCTGAGCATCCATAACCGATGGTTTGCCGTCAATCAAAACTGTAAAATTTGTGCTTCCCCTCAGACTTACATTCCCTTCTATATCGACGGTTACTGAGGGGACATTTTCAAGGACTTCAGCTGCATTGCCGGAAATAGTGGTTTCCATCT
>Ga0075280_10000045_pt1 | contig 11373 bp, 8 predicted proteins | sample SF_Rice_10C_0N_4_FD_69780 | JGI IMG/M metagenome (GOLD analysis project Ga0075280, IMG submission 69780) | Rice paddy soil microbial communities from Twitchell Island, California, USA - SF_Rice_10C_0N_404 | ecosystem: Environmental > Terrestrial > Soil > Paddy field/soil | place: USA: Twitchell... | reverse complement strand
ACTTTAAAACAGTATTTTACCTCAGCAAAAAAGTGGAGAAGCACAGAAAGTATTCCGTAGTCCTTACTTCCCGGAGAGGCTGAAATCCTTTTTGCAACTTCATGCTGAACCATGAAAACAGCATCTTTAACCAGGTTATTATTCTCCAGAAGTTTGAAGATAATAGGGGAGGTGAGGTTATATGGTATGTTGCCGGCAATCCTGAGTTTACCCTTAAGAGGTCCGAAGATTTTTCCAAGGTCTGTTTTAAGGAAATCTTCATTATAAAATTTTATACGGGGGAATTTTTCTGCAAGGTCATCCTTTACTCTTTTATCGATTTCAACTGCTGCAATTTCTGCGGCTGATTCAGAAAGTTTCGAGGTGAGTGCGCCTGTGCCTGGACCAACTTCAACTATAAAATCATTTTCAGTCGGGTTTATTTCAGCAATAATCTTTTTCAGGATATTATTGTCGGTAAGATAGTTCTGTCCGAATCTTTTTAAAGGCGTTACTTTTTCCATTAAATAAAATTAAGAGATGACAGGACGAGATACAATTATTTTTATCGTTATTGTTTGAAACAGCACAGTATAAATAATATGTGTTCCAAATATGAATCGTTATGATTCTTATTATCGGTGGCTTCGATTGGCAGTACATTGACATAATTTTTCTTTTTATTCCGCTTGCGGGGGAGTACACAAAATCATCTGTCTTTGATACTCTTTTTATTTATTTATAATTTTCATTACACAAAAAATTAAAAGGAGAATATTCTGAGCAGAAAATATATAATTAGTGTCGATATGGGGGGCACCAAGATACTCGCAGCTTTAATAAATTCTGAAGAAGGGATAATAAAAAGAATTAAAAAACCTACCCGCACAGGGAAGAATTCAGATGATTATATTAAAACTCTTGCTGAATCGATAGATGAAATTGTAAAAGACTCTGCTCTCAAAAAAGAACAGGTTGCAGCCGTCTGTCTGGGAGTTCCGGGCAGCGTGAACCCTTTCACCGGCATTATCGCTATGGCTCCCAACCTCGGATTGAAAAATTATAATATTAAAGAAAAACTTGAGAAGCTTATCCCATATCCTGTGATTGTGGAGAATGATGTGAACCTGGGGGCGCTCGGTGTTAAATATTACGGACTCGGTAAAGATGCGAAGGATATGCTTGTTGTATTTATTGGAACAGGTATAGGTGCGGGTTTTATCTTTGACGGTAAGCTTTTCAGGGGTGCCGATTATGCCGCCGGAGAAATCGGACATATAAAAGTTGAAAAGAACGGACCGCTTTGCGGCTGCGGAAATCATGGATGTTTTGAAGCGGTTGCAAGCCGTACTGCAATTGATAGGGAAATTAAAAAGGATTTAAAGAATGGTGAGAAGAGTATTCTGAAGGAGTTTGCATCTTCTGATAAACAAATTAAAAGTAAAGCTCTTGCTAATGCTGTAAAGAAGGACGATAAACTGGCAGTGAAACACCTTGGTAAAGCATGCAGAACAATCGGACGGGTTTTGGCAGACATAACCAACCTTCTCAACCTCGACTTAATAATACTGGGCGGCGGAGTAGTAGAAGCACTTGATAAGTTCATGATCCCGCTTATTAAGGAATCTTTTAAGGAAAATGCACTCCCTTCATCTTCAAAAGGACTTAAAATTCTGCCGACAAAATTAGGTGATGATGCTGCTTTATACGGTGGGATTCCGCTTGCTGAAGAATTTCTAAAGATAAAGATTTAAGTGAACTGCTTTTCTATCTGGTTAAGTTCATTAGAGGCTTTTTCCCATTCGGCAAGTACCTGTTCCAGGTTTTTCTTTGAGTTCTGAAACTCGAGATTTTTCTCACGTGCGGTTTCGGGATTTGAATAGGTTTCGGGAAGGGTTAACTCTCTCTCCAGTTGTTTTTCCTTTTCTTCCAGCTCGGATATCCTTTTTTCTAATCCATCAATTCTCTTGATCAGTTCCTTTGTTGCCGCATATCTTTTCTGCCTTTGTTCTGCTTCAATCCTCTTCTGATCTTTACGTGTGGCTGCCTCATTGTACCCTGATGTTTCTTCCCCTCTTTCCTGCTCTTCCTGCATTTCCCGCTTTCTCATATAATATTCAATACCCCCTTCGAAATTCCTTATTTTTCCCCTCCTGATTTCTACTACCTTATTCACTACCGGATCAAGGAAATCAATGTCGTGTGAGACTAGAATTAATGAACCTTTAAAATCGGCAAGGGCTTTCTGAAGAACCTTCTTTGATGAAATATCAAGATGGTTGGTGGGTTCATCAAGGATTATAAAATTCGATTTAGTAAGGAGTATTTTTGCAAGTGCAACACGGCTTTTTTCTCCGCCGGATAATACACCGACTTTCTTAAAGACATCATCGCCTGTAAACAAAAAAGAACCCAGAAGTGAACGAAGCTGCCCAATAGTCTTCTCTTCGGCAATTCCTTCCAGTGTTTCAATTATATCAAGGCCGGGATTTAGATTATCAGCCACATCCTGGGCATAGTAGGAAATAATAGTATTATGACCGGTAATCCTTTGGCCGCTCTCAAAATCGAGTACACCGGCAATAATCTTCGATAGTGTTGTTTTACCGGCGCCGTTAGGGCCTACAAAAGCAACCTTATCTCCCCTGCTTACGGAAAAGTCCAGAGCTTTAAGTACTATATTATTCCCGAACGATTTGGTTACATTTTTTAATTCAAGATTGACTTTTCCGCTCGACGGCGGTTCAGGAAATTTAATATAAATATCATCACCCGTATCCGGCAGTTCGATAAGTTCCATTTTTTCAAGCTGCTTTATTCTGCTCTGTACCTGGCGGGCTTTTGTAGCTTTATAGCGGAACCTTTCAATAAATCTTTCGGTTTCTTTAATCTTTTTCTGCTGAAGGGTGAACTGGTTTTCGGTCAGTTTGTCTCTTTCTTCTTTATAGTTAAGGTAATCATCGTAATTTCCATTAAATGTATTGAACCTGCCCAGGTAGATTTCAAGGGTTCTGCCCGTAACCTGGTTTATAAAGTGTTTATCGTGTGAGACAATCAGTAATGCTCCCTTGTAGGATCTTAAAAACCCGATCAGCCATTCGAGTGAATCAAGGTCGAGATGATTAGTCGGTTCATCCATCAGGAGGAGGTCATTCTGTTGTATAAGAATTTTTGCCAGTGCAATCCTCATCTGCCAGCCTCCGGAAAATTCATCCGTCAGCCTCGGGAAATCCTTTTCCTCAAACCCAAGCCCGGTAAGGATTTTTTCAACCCTGGATTCGGCACTATATGAATCAAGTTCCTCCAGTCTCATATGCACTTCACCAAGCTGATGAACCAGATCGTTTCTTTCCTCTTCACTTATATCAGTGATGGAAAGCTTATCCGTCAGTTCTTCTTCCTTTTCCTGTAATGAAACTATATCGGTTAATGCCGATTTTGCTTCTTCAAGCAGCGTACTTCCGCTGTGGGTTATATTCTCCTGTGGAAGATATCCGGTAGTCATTCTTTTCTGACGTTGAATTTTTCCGGCTTCCGGCTGAAGATCTCCGTTTATAATTTTCAAAAGGGAGGATTTGCCTGTACCATTTGCGCCTACAAGCGATATCTTATCCCCTGAATTTATTTTCAGGTTCACATCCTTAAACAAATATTTCCCGCCGAACTGAAGCGAGATATTGGTGAGGTCTAACATAGGGAGTGAAAACTATTATTCGGGATATTCATCATTTATGCAGAACAGCAATTTTACTGGTTGTTACATTATTGCCTTCTTTGTCATAGGCAACTACCAGGTAAACACCACTGGCTACAAACTTCCCATTCTGATCCCTGCCGTCCCAGAAAGCAATACGGCCGCCGGGTGAAGAAAATTCATCGATTACTCTTCCTTCAATATTAAGGATCTTAATATCGGTGTCCTTAATAAGACCGTCTATAGTCAGCTGTTTTTCACCGTTATTAACAATAAAAGGATTCGGGTAAAGAAATAATTCCTTAAATGAATCCTCGGGTTTTACAGCCGGTGTGTCAAATGAAGTTAATCCCTGGTCCGTTCCTGCATATACTCTTCCCGCATCCGGATCCACCGCCAGGCTCCTGATTTCATCTGATGGAAGGGCGCTGTTGCTGGTGTTATACGTTGCGAGCAGACTTGAACCGTCTGAATTCACCAGGAGGAGTCCCTGGTTGGTTCCTATCCACTTATTATTAAGCGGATCAACTGCTATTGCATTTATAGTCTGCTGTCGTAATGCAAATACCGAAGTTATCCTCAGCTGGCTTCCGGTGCTCAGAACTGCGCCATTGTTGCTTATTATGTTTACTCCGAGGCTTGTTCCTACCCAGATATCACCTCTATTATCTTCCACTACCGAGTATATAAAATTACTATTGAGTCCGTCATCGGTTGTAAGATAACCGAATTTGTTATCAGAGGAATCGGAATAGGTGCCATTTTCATTGAAATAAAAAATACCCAGCCTGTCTGTACTCCGGATGGAATACCATTTTGTATCATAAGCATCAATAGCTAATGAATAATGCTGGTCATAATTCTGCCCCAACTCTGCAGGATTATAATAAAGGTACCAGGTACTATCGGGTGTAAGCATACTTAATGATTTCCCATCACCGGGCCAGTAATTGAGTATCCACAAATTTCCTTTTGAATCTTTTGTGAAACCTGAGATTAAGAGAAAATTTGTATTCTCGGGATCACCCACAAGAGGAGTATTATGAGCAGTAAAGCTTTGAATATTTCCATTCTGAATTTTAATAAATCCGCCGCCCCAGCTGCCCGAATAGACAGCATCGCCCAACGATGCATTTACAAAGTTGAATGCGTTTGTCAACAATCCCGGTGTATTTGCCTTGTTGTAGTTTGTCCAGCTATTTCCGTCATATTTGTAAAATCCAACTCCGGTATTATCCTTTCCGCTCGCCGACCAGAGATTTCCATTATTGTCTACCGACAATTCCGGGAACTGGTTTGCCTGGGGACCATTGGGATAAATATAATTCCGGTTATTCAACTCAAGTATGCCGTTAGCAGTTGCTGCAACAAATCCCAATGCACCGGAATATCCGAGACGCAATATATTTGCAGAAGAAGAATCGAATATTGAGACACTGTTGTTTACAGAAACAAAGATCCTTTTCCCGGCTGCGATAAAGAGAGAATCCGTTCGCAGAAGGAGATCACTGACGGCAGTATTATTGAACTGCGGTAAGTAAGATGACCAGGATGTACCGTCCAGAATGGATATTCCTTTATCAGATGCTGCAATAACTGATCCGTTGATCTTTATTATTCTGTTTATATTATTGGATGGAAGTCCGTTCTGAACATTATAAGTTTCCCACGATTCAGGTGCCGACAGATTTTCAGCGCCTTCCTTTTGTATTGCAACTCCGGCACTCGTTGCCAGATAAATCCTTCCGGCTTTAAGTGAACTGTTAACTTTTATGTATGGCTGGAAGTTTCCGTATTTAAAGAAGGTGTCATAGAACAGGTAGTTACGGGAATCTATAATTGAAAGGCCGAAATCGGTGCAGGCATATATCGTATCACCCGAAGATTCAAGATTATTGATACTTCTGTTTGACTGCTCTTTATCATTATATATATCAAGAATTGTTTTTACCTGTTTTATTCCGGGATCATACACGTCTATAGCCCCCTCATCTCCGCCAAACCAGATTTTTCCCCGGTTGTCGATTGCGACAGCTTTTAAAGAGGAGCCGATGAGTCCGTCGTTTTTGTGAAGCTTCAGGAATTTGCCTGTGCCGGCATCGAAGAAGAACCCGCCGCCGCCGGTTGCAGCCCAGAGTCCGTTTTCTGAAGTGCGGAACGCACTCACATTCTTCATATCAGTGTAATTCTGCCAGTTGTAAGTCTGCTGTGCGTTCAGAAAAGGAATGCTTATTATAAAAAATAATAAAATTTGAAGTTTCATTTATGTCCCCGGGATTTTTGGGAATAAAGAATGATTTAGTATTAAAAATTCAGATAATAAAAATAATACTTTTCCGTTTGTCTGAAAGGTTAAAATTCTTATCTGTTTAAGATTAAACGAGTTAGCAGGAACAGGTTACTTCAGTTTATTATTCAGTAAATCCGCCATTTCGATGGCAGTTAATGCTGCATCCCACCCTTTATTGCCTGCTTTGCCGCCGCTTCTCTCCATTGCCTGTTCAATTGTATTGGTAGTCAGCACGCCGAAAATAACCGGTATCCTGTAATCCAGGGAGACTCTCGAGACTCCATTAGTCACACCCGTAGATACAAAATCAAAATGAGGGGTTGCTCCTTTTATTACAGCACCAAGGCAAATGATTGCCGAGTATTTATTCAAAGAAGCAAGGTGAGAGGCTGTAATGGGAATTTCAAATGCTCCGGGTACCTTAATAACGTCAATTTTATTCTCATCATATCCCTGTTTACTAAAACAGTTTTTTGCTCCATCGAGCAGCCTGTCGGTTATAAACTCGTTGAAACGGCTTACAATGATTGCAAAATTAAAATTCTTTTCTGCTGGATTTCCTTGAATGATATTCATTTTTTATGCAGAGTTTCTGAGGAGTCTCTGTCTCATAGCCTCAACGACAGATGGAGTCACAAAGAATTTCCCAAGATTATTTTCGTCTTCCCGCCTGCCGCCATGAAAATCAGACCCTCCTGACTCCAGCAGGAAATATTCGTTAACTATTCCCCTGTAAAACTTAACAAGCTGCGGATTATGGGAAGGGTGAACTACTTCAATGCCGTCAACTCCTGATTCAATCAATTCCTTTAAAATATTTTCAGGCATTATTCCCGGGTGAGCAATAAACGACAATCCGCCTGAATCTGAAATTATCTTAAAAGCACTTCTTGGCGAGACGTGTACTTTTTTTTCATATGCTATGCATCCGTTGCCGATATATTTATTAAACGCCTCAAAGTAGGAGTTGGTAAATCCGCGCTCAAGCATGGCCTGTGCAATGTGAGGCCGCCCTACTGCTGAGTTTTTGGAAATTTTAAGTACATCATCGAGTTTGAGGGAGATACCGAGTGTATTAAGTTTATTAACTATTCTGTCGGCTCGTTTAAGCCTTTCCGCCCTGAAGAACTCAAGATAGCGCTCAAGTTCAGGGTTTCCGGGTTCCACAAAATAGCCGAGGATGTGAATTTCCCGGTCCAATATATCTGAACTGATCTCTACTCCGGCAATAATTTCAACCCCGACTTCCTTACCATATTCTGAAGCCTCATCTATACCGGCAAGGTTATCGTGGTCGGTAATGCTTAATATCTCAATACCTTTACTTCTGGCCTTATCAATCAGATCTTTTGGAGAATTAAACCCATCCGAATAATTAGTATGTGAATGTAAATCAACTTTAGAACGCATTAATCAAATCAACTGAACATTTCTTTAAATTTTTCATAATCCAATATACGAAGTTTTGAGCCGTCAAGCTCAACCATTCCTTTTTTGGCAAAGGAATGCAGAGTACGCGAGATAGTCTCCCTTGATGTCCCGGCCATGTTTGCAAGGTCATGCTGGTAGGGGAGTTTTTCTATTTCAACCGTACCTTGTTTTATTTTTCCAACATCATCTGCTATCTGAAGAATAACTGTAGCTACTTTTCCCTCAGCATCCTTAAGGGAGAGTGATTTAATTTTCATATCTGCCGACCTGAGCCTGTTGGTTAACTCCTGCAGCAGAGCGATTGATATTTCAGGATGACTGTGAAGCATCTCGAGGAATTCACTTCTCTGTACTATAAATAATTCGGAATCCTCCATTGCAGTAACGTTCGCTGAACGGCTCATTCCGTCGAGAATTGCCATTTCCCCGAAAAAATCGGATTCATTAAGTATCGTAAGGATTACCTCTTTTCCGTCATCGCTTACTCTAGAAACTTTAACTTTACCTTTAATAATTACAAATAATGCAGAACCGGTCTCGTGTTCAAACAACACCACCGAGTCCTTGCTGAATGATTTCCTGATCCCGAGCCGTGAAATCTGCTCAAGTGTACTTTCCTCCAGTTCGGAAAAAATTGGTACATATTTTAAGAAATCCATTTTTTCTTGCATATTTTTGCCTCTTTCGGTAAAAGTTAGTTAATATTGAAATATATATTCGGGTTTGATGAAAGTCAATTTTCCTTAAAACCATTACAAAATAAGTAAAAGGAAGCCGCTTGCATGTTACCTGCGTCTCTTTTGTCACAATTTTCTGAATTTGAATTCCGGGCCTGAAAGCCGGCATAACTTTAAGGCTAATTTTAAGGCATAATATTTACTCTGATTTTCATTGCTTTTTTTGACCTATGTCTCTATTTTAGACGACTTATTTATAAATTTTTTTAAGACGGGAGAAAATTAGATTATGCCAATGATGGCGAAAATGCGGAGTTTGGCTCCTGCTTTTATTATTTCCGTAGGTGCTCTGTTTGTTCTGTTTATGGTTATGTCCGATTCAAATGTTCTGGAAGCTTTTGGCGGAAGAGCTAACTATGTCGGAAAAGTAGACGGAGAGGAAATAACTTACCAGGATTTTAATAATGTCCTTGAGAGACAAAGAGAGCAGATGACGAAACAGAATGGTCAGGATCTTACTGAAGATCAGACCTTGCAGCTTAGAAACCAGGTATGGGATGCGCTTATTACACAGATCCTTCTTAAAAAGGAAATTAATAAATACGGTATCAGCGTTTCCGACCAGGAAATTAAAGATATCATTCTCGGTGATAACCCTCCCGATTTCCTTAAACAAAATTTTATCGATTCCACCGGCAAGTTCAACAGGCAGCTTTATGAGTCGGCCCTTTTCGATCCGCGCAATAAAGATGTACTGATACAGGCTGAAGAGGGAGTAAGACAGACAAGACTTAATGAAAAGCTTCAGAGCCTGGTTTTCGCTTCTGTCACTGTCAGTGAAGATGAGCTTAGGAGAAATTACATTGATCAGAATACAAAAATAAGTGCTGACTATGTTCTCGTACCGCTGTTCCTGTTCCCCGACTCGACGATTACGGTGACTGATCAGGATATGAAAAACTATTACAATGATAATCTGGATAAATTTAGTGTTAATGCACAGAGAAAAGTTAAATACGTAATGTTCCCTTTCAAGGCTTCATCGGAAGACTCAACTTTCTCAAAAAGGAATCTTGAAATCGTCGCTGAAAAATTCGGACAGGATACTTCAAGTTTCCAGACCGTTGCAGAGGATTATGGTTCATCTAAAGTAACAGTTGATACTATGATGATGTCCCAGTTCCCTAAAGAAATTACCGGCAAGGTTGAGGGTGCATCGATGGGTAAGCTCATCGGACCAATTGCAACCCCCCAGGGATATGCTTTATATCACCTGATTGGTACTATCCCCTCGGATAAACCTGAAGTGCGTGCCTCCCATATATTAATTAACCAATACGGGAATGCTAAAAGCAATAAAGAAGAAGCAATGAAATTATATGATCGTCTAAAAAACGGCGGTGATTTCAGTAAGCTGGCAAAGGAATATTCCCGTGATCCGGGAAGTGCCGCGAACGGAGGGGATCTCGGGTGGTTCGGCAAAGGTATGATGGTGCCGGAATTTGAAAATGTGGCATTGAATGCGAAGGTGGGTGTAGTACAGGAACCGGTTGAAACGCAGTTCGGATTTCATATTATCAAGGTAACGGATAAAGCAGATAAAAAATATATCGTGGAGAAAATTTCTAATCCTTTGGATGTATCTTCTACAACAAAGGATCTGCTCCAGTCATCTGCGCAGGATTTCTCTTTCATAGCAAAGAAGAACGGTTTTGAAAGTGAAGCTAAACTGATGAACTATAGTGTTCAGGAATCAGGAGCATTTACAGATGATGCTGCCGCTGTTCCTGGTCTGGGTCAGAATAAAAATATAGTTGATTTTGCCTTTGATAATGATCTTAATACTATAAGCGAACCTTTCAGATTAAGTCAGGGTTATGCTGTAGCGATGGTTTCCGAAGTTACACAGGAAGGCGTTAAGTCATTCGATGAAGTGAAAAATACGATTAAGCCTCAGGTTATCCGTGAGAAGCAATATGCCAAAGCCAAGAAGCTTACAGAGGAAATAAAAAGCAAAGTTGATGGTGATTTAAGCAGAGCGACCAGCATTAACCCAAAGGTTACTTACAGTCAGGCTAATGATTTCACTGCTTCAGGTGTTGTCCCGGGTATCGGCAAAGACTGGGCTTTTATTGAAACAGCTTTAAAAGCAGATGTAAATAAGGTTACTGATCCGGTACACGGCTACCGGGGGTACTTCCTGATTAAAGTAACCCGGAGAACTCCGTTTGATTCCTCTGCGTACGAAATACAGAGAAATACTATTAGGGATAAGATCATCAGGCAGAAACAGAACACTGTCCTTACTCAATGGATCCAGGAGCTTAAGAAAAAAGCTGATATCGTTGATAACAGGAACCAGTTTTTCGGACAGTAAATTTCGGCTGAATATTTCATTTTAACCCCTGACTGACAGTTGATGTGCCGGACAGGGGTTTTGTTTTTTAAAACTATTTATAGAAATTATACCTGATTTAGAATAGAATATCATAAATGCTATTTAAATATTTCCTGATATTGTTTCTTCTTTCAGCCATAGCTGTGAATGCGCAATTCGGCGATAAGCATTTAAGCATCGGGATAAACGCTGTGTATACCACGAGTGCAAGGATTTTTCTTAATCCGAATTCATCCGATCCTATCCTTCGGAATAATGCATTCGGGATCTCCGATATACTTAACCCCGCACTTGATATCCGTTATCGAATAACCGACGACATCATTCTTGGAATAGGGACCGAATACATGAAGACAACCGCTCCGGGTCCTAATCTTACAGCTTTTGCAGGAAATTCGACCGTAACTATTAATGTTAATGACGGCTTTCTCCTTATTCCGGTTGAAGTTTCCGGGTATTACATTCTTCCTTTTTCTACTGTGAAATTTAAGTTCCTGATGGGGGGAGGAGCCGGCTATTATTTCGGAGAACATATCAGGGATTTCGGGGATGCCTCTGTGTCAAATGTAAGCAGGGATTTTGCTTACGGAATTCAGGTTGCAGTTTCTATGGACTACCTGGTTCATGATGGAATCTCCATTCATTCTGAAATGAAATTCAGAGATCCCCAGTTCAAAGTTAAAAGTGAATACAATAAGCTTGAAGTAAATTATAATAATGAAAAGATCCTCCTTGCTCAAAAGACTTTCGATTCCAAAATAAATGTCGACGGTGTTACCTTCATCCTCGGAGTCTCATACTTCTTCTGACCCTCCAATTCATAACCGGATGACCATCCAATGACCACTGAATCTCATTTGAATAACTGCTGACTGACCACCTAATGAAACTAAGTATACCCTAT
>Ga0075280_10000044_pt1 | contig 11502 bp, 10 predicted proteins | sample SF_Rice_10C_0N_4_FD_69780 | JGI IMG/M metagenome (GOLD analysis project Ga0075280, IMG submission 69780) | Rice paddy soil microbial communities from Twitchell Island, California, USA - SF_Rice_10C_0N_404 | ecosystem: Environmental > Terrestrial > Soil > Paddy field/soil | place: USA: Twitchell... | reverse complement strand
CGGCTGTCACTTAATATGCTTTGAATCTTTTTGTCTTTCGTATTAACCAGCTGCAGGTTGATCAGGCTGGCCATAAGCTGAAGATTGTTCTTAATCCTATGGTTCGATTCTTTTACAAGAATTTCTTTTTCGACGATAAGCCTCTTCAGTTTGTCCTCTGCTTCTACCATTGCTGTTATGTCTTCTACTGCTACTACTACAGCCAGAACGTTACCATCCTTAACCAGCGGAATTGCTGAATTTAATATCGTTTTCCTTGATCCATCAAAACACTGGATCTCCAGGACTTCACCTATTGATATTTCCTTTTTTGTTAAAGCCCTGTAACTTGCCCACTCTTCGCTCGTTATCTCCTCCCCGCTTTCAGCTCTCCAGGCTTTGTATTTTTTATGATCAGCTATTCCATTGTATTCCGACCCTGCCCAGATATCTTCATGCTTTTTGTTATTGCTGATTAATTTTCCTTCGCTGTTAAGGATAGAAATACCAACAGGCAAGATATCGAAGATCCCGAGCAGCAGATCTTTCTGCTGCTGAAGCTCAAGCGCAAGAGATTTTCTGTAAGTGATATCCTCTACAGTCGTAAAGACAAATTTTATTTCATCCTGATTATTGAAAATTGCAGTCCTGGTAACGTTAGTCCATACTAAACTGCCGTTTTTATGAACAAACCTTTTTTCAAGACTGTAACTCTTTATTTCTCCGGAAATCAATTTTTCAAAATTCATCAGGTCTTTTTCGAGGTCATCCGGGAAAGTTATATCGATTATTGATTTACCGGACAGTTCATATTCAGAATACCCGGTGATGCTGCAGAACTTTTTATTGACCTTTATAAAAGCAGTATTTGTTGACAGATGCAGCATTCCTACAGCTGCCTGTTCAAATGTATTCGTATAAAGGTTTAATGAGTCTTTCAGCTTCTGTTCCAGCTCATTCCGGTTAACGGCATATTCTATTACCCTTGTTAAATATTTAGGCTGAACCTCATCTTTTGCAAGATAGTCCTGTGCCCCGCACTGAATCGCTTTCAGTCCGACTAAATCTGAACTGTCTATGGTTAATACAACAACGGGAATTGAATCATCGAGCTCCTTTATTTTTCTCAATGAATCGAGGCCTGTGCTGTCAGGCAGTCCGAGATCCAGTATGATGACAGCAATTTTTTCTTCTTTGATTAAAGAAATGCCTTCTGCCAGGCTGGAACAGGATTTAACAGAAAACCTCGAGAATTGAGTACCTTCACGAAGCTGCTCATTGATAAGCAGACGGTCACCCGGATTATCTTCAATTAATAATACCGTTATAACAGTTGTGTCAACTTGTATATCCATATGAGCGCTCAATTTTTTGGAAGTTTCACAATTGTAAGCCAGAAATTTTCAATTGATTTTATTACTCTTATAAAGTTATCGAGATCTACCGGTTTGGAAATAAAACAATTTGCATAATTCTGATAACTTTTTGAGATATCCTCTTCAGCACTGGAGGACGTTAGTACTACCACGGGAATCGATTTAAGAGCATCGTTGTTTTTTATCTCAATCAGGATCTCACGGCCGTCTTTTTTTGGCAGGTTCAGATCCAGGAGTATAATATCTGGATAATCATCATTCTTATTCAGATAATTTATAGCTTCTTCACCGTCTGAAATAACTGTTAGTTCGGCAAAAAATTTATTCTCCTTCAATGATTCCTGTATAAGCCTGATATCTCCGGGATTATCTTCAATAAGGAGCACATTAATTGGTTCTAAATTTAGTATTGCCATTTGTTCACTCCTTAACTGGGATTGTGAAAAAAAATGTACTACCTAAACCCGGCTGAGATTCGAGCCAGATTCTTCCGCCGAGCTTATCAACTATCCTTTTGCATATAGCCAGTCCCATTCCTGTGCCCGGATATTCAGTTTTACCATGAAGTCTCTTAAAGATCTTGAATATTTTCTCAAAATATTTCTCTTCTATACCAATACCATTATCCTTTATGGAGAAAATCCATTCCGGATCATTTTTAACAGCTGTTATTTCGATCTCGGTCTTGTTAATGTTGTATTTAATAGCATTTGAAAATAAATTTGTAAAAAGCCTTGAAAGCAGAGACTCATCAGTAAAAACAACCGGCAGTTCTCCGTACCGGATCTTAACATCTTTTTCCTCAATCACTGCTGCGAAATCTTCAATTATATCGTCAACTATATATTTGGTTGAGACATTTTTAAATGCTCTACGACTTGTGTTGAGCCGGGAGTAATCGAGAAGATTGTCGATAAGCACCTTCATCCGCGTTGCACCGTCTACCGCATAGTAAATGAATTCTCTGGCATCCTTATCAAGTTTATCGGCATACCTCTTTTCAAGCAGCTGCGTAAAGCTTATTACCATTCTTATCGGTTCCTGAAGATCGTGCGAAGCTATGTAGGCAAATTGCTCAAGTTCTTCATTGGATTCTTTGAGTGTCCTGATCATTCTTTCGTCTTCCCGGGCTGCATTTTCGGCAATCCAGTTAATTACAATATATCCTTCATGTTTTACAATCTGAATATTATGGTTAAGAGTAAATAAATTTTCGGAATCTTTCTTCAAATTCTCAGAGATAAGTTTAACGGGTTCTCCGGTTGCATATACGGATTGCATTGCTTCCCATAATTCATCATTGTCTTTTAAAGGGAAAAGTGATTTGAATTTTCTTCCTTCTGCAGTTTCCAGGCTCAAACCGTAAGAGGCAGCAGCAGATTCGTTGGCAAGCAGGAAGGTAAAGTCTTTTACAGTGCCTTCCCTGTCTAAATCAGGACTCAGTACGATAACTGGAATCTGTAGTGATTCGAGCAGTGAAAATACGCTTTTATCTGATTCTGTGTACGATGTCTTTGACCCGGCAGTATTCATTGGTTTCATCCCTCAGTTAAATTTCCAACTCACAAAATTAAATAATATATTCTTCAGAAACTCCTGGGAAATGGTGATAAAAAGCACTGATTTTTTAGAATGAAATAATCAGTGATGTGAAATATTGATTTTATAATGAAGTAGATTATCTTGCATACCAGAAGTTGATAATTAATTTTATCAGCTTCAATTTTTATACTTATTAACTTAAGTATAAGAATTCGATTGGATAGTGAAGTACACAGAGTAATATTTGTAGAAAAACTATCCAATCTTTTATTTTAAACCGGCCGAAACAATTTCTCGATTGATAAATCCATTTAATTCCTTTTATTTTTTTCCTATAAGAAGGTCCGATCCGAAAGATGTATTCTTCCTCTCAATATTTGAGATACCTGCTGCTTCAAACCATTCCCTCATTTCTGTTTCAGTATAAGTATCACCTGCTTCAGTACCAACCAGCATATTTAAGGAGAAAAACGCACCGAAATCCGGGTGTACTCTATCCTCACTCATAATAAAATCGCTTATGATGATCATTCCTTTTTTATTAAGAGCTCCGGCGCATTTATGAATAAGCTTTTTATTCTGGTCATAACTGTTTATATGAACGATGGCCGATAGAAGGATAAGGTCATAATAACCCTCGAGATCTTTGCTGAGGTAATTTCCTTCGATGAAATTAAACTTATCGGATAATCCGGCATCTTCTACATATTTCTTTGTAAGAGGAATGACGTGAGGCAGGTCCAGTACGACAGCAGATGAGCCGGGATTCTTTTTTACCATTTCCATCGAAAAAGCGGCCGATCCGCCGCCGACATCGAGGATCTTTTTAACGCCGGACAGATCTATCATTATCGCGATGATTTCAGCCTGGTGAACTCCGCGGTAGTGCATTGCCTCAATAAAGGCTTTAACCCATTCGGTTTTTTCTGATTGGTTCTGATCTCCCTTGTGTGAGCTTCCTTTTATGACCGATTCTGTAAGAAAACTCCATGTATCCCACAGGTGATTTGTATGGTATAATGCGCCCATAAACTCCTGACTCCCTTCAACAAGGTATTTTGAGGCAATGCCGGTATTAAAGAACTTCCCCTTAACTTTTTTTAATAAGCCCATTGCGCAGAGGGCATTCATCAGTCTGGATGCCGCCCGGGGATCTGCATTAATTTTTTCAGATACCTCTTCCGCCGACATCATATGTTTATCGATGATGGTAAAAATTCCCAACTCAATTGAGGATAATAAGATACGGCTCTCCCTGAAAGCATTGGCAATATCCCTGATCTCACCTGCGGATTTTATTTCTTTCATTTTATTGTCTTAAATGTTTAATAAATCCTTATCCGATAAGATAGAAAAAAGGCATTAAATAAACCCGGTGGAAGGATTAAACCATGTGCTTGAAGGGAGTGTCTAATTTTGGTTATGATAAATAATAAGGATAGGAAAATGAAAATACTGATCGTTTTGTCAGCTGCCTTTATATTGTTCGCGGGAACCATTAATGCTCAGCAAAGACTTACACCGCAGGAAAGGGCGAAAAATCTAAAAGAAAGCCTCGGTTTAACGAATGAACAAACCATTAAGGTTGAACAGATACTTACCAATTCCAATGCGGAAATTCAGAAGCTTCAGGCAGGTGAAATTCCGGACAGGGAACAGTTCAGAGAAATACGGGAAAATTCGAACAAAGCCATTCTTGATATATTAACTGAAAAGCAGAAGACCGAATTCAATAAAATGCTTGAAGAGAGAATGTCCGGGCGAAAATCCTACCGGAATAATAAAAATCAATAATAATATAACCAGAGATAACTAATTCTATTTGAGAAATCTAAATGAAAAAGAAAGTTTTAATACCTGTTTTATTATTGGCGGCCGTTGTTGTAATCGTGTATTTTGTCTTTTTTAACAGCAGCAGTGCCGATACAAATAAATTTGTTTTTGCAAGGATCACAAAAGGTGATTTGAGTACCACGATAACGAGCACAGGAACGCTGCAGGCGGTTACGACTGTAGATGTGGGTACACAGGTTTCCGGAAAGATTGATAGATTACTCGTTGATTTTAATTCGAGTGTTAAGAAAGGTCAGCTGCTGGCAATATTGGATACAACTAATCTTGCCCTGCAGGTAAGGAATTCCCAGGCAGGAATTGAGAAGGCGCAGGCCCAGTATGATATTTCAAAAGCACAGTTTGACAGGGATCAGTCATTATTCGATAAAGGCTATCTCTCTCAGCTGGATTATGTTACATCGAAATCTAATTACCTTACCGCTAAAGCAACCCTGACTTCTGCACAGAATTCACTTGCTCAGGCTAAAACTAACCTTGGGTATGCATTTATTTACTCCCCGATCAGGGGAAAGATAATTAACAGGAATGTGGAAGAGGGACAGACAGTTGCAGCAAGCCTGTCGGCGCCTACACTTTTTACTATTGCAGAAGATCTTTCCAAAATGCAGATCCTTGCTGATGTGGATGAGAGCGATATCGGACAGATTAAGATAGGGCAGGAGGCTAAATTTAATGTGCAGGCTTATCCCGAGAAAGAATTTACCGGCAAAGTCGTTCAGATAAGATTGGGTTCAACCGTCGTCTCAAACGTCGTGAATTATGTGGTCGTTGTAAATGCCGATAACAATGATGGTCAGCTGCTTCCCGGGATGACAGCTACAATAGATTTTTATGTCGAACAGAGAAACAATGTATTGATGATCCCTAATTCGGCATTAAGATTCCAGCCTACGGAGAAAATGGCAGCCGATTTTACAGCGCAAATGCAGAAGTCGAAAGAAAACCTTCCCGACAGCCTGAAGCAGAGATTTCAATCACGCTCAGGAGGTCAGAACCAGTCAAGAGGACAGGGAAGTAAATCAAGAGGCTCTTTCTGGTTTATAAATGCTGATGGAAATACTGAGATGGGATCCGCTGTGCTTGGGTTGACCGATGGAAAAAATACAGAAATCGTCAGGAGTAGGAATGCAGAAGATGGTATGCAGGTGATAACCGGGTTTGAAACTGCGGGAGAGACTCAAACTACTAATTCAAATATTCTAACGCCGAACAGAAGTGTGTCGAGAGGAATAAGAAGAGGTTTTTAATGGGACCTGATGAGAAAAAAAATATTATTAAAATAACCGGACTTAACAAAACATATACTGTAGGCGAAGTGGAAGTTCACGCACTGAGGTCTGTTGATCTGGTAATTAAAGAGGGGGAGTTCGTTGCAGTCATGGGATCTTCAGGTTCGGGAAAATCAACTTTGATGAATATTATCGGATGTCTCGACAGCGCTACTTCCGGCGATTATTTCCTGGACGGCGTCAATACCGGAACACTCACTAAAAACGATTATGCAAAGATCAGGAATCAGAAAATAGGATTCGTATTCCAGGGATTTAACCTGCTTTCCAGAACGTCCGCTCTGGAAAATGTAGAGCTTCCCTTAATGTACGACAGGTATGAGCGTATAAAAGATCCTGCCGGGAAAGCAATCGAAGTACTTGAAAGGGTGGGTCTTGGCGATAGGCTGCATCACGAACCAAACCAGTTATCGGGAGGACAGCAGCAGAGAGTTGCAATAGCCAGGGCACTGATTAATGAGCCATCGCTTATACTGGCCGATGAACCCACCGGGAATCTGGACAGCCGGATGTCTGTTGAGGTCTTTGCCCTTTTCCAGAAACTGAATAATGAAGGGATCACCATCGTCCTTGTTACTCATGAAAGAGATTTTGCAAAGTTCGCTAAAAGAATAGTTGAACTGAAAGACGGGAGAGTAATTCGTGATTCAATCATCAAAGACAGGCTGATAGGCGAAGAAGAGCTGAAAAAGATGGAGGAGACAGTCTTCGATGAAAACTAAGGTTTAATAACATGCATATAAAGAATTTATTAAAGGTTGCTCTCAAGAGTATTCTGAAATCAAGAATGCGCAGTCTGCTTACTGCCCTTGGAATAATAATCGGTGTGGCCGCTGTTGTGGTAATGGTTGCATTGGGAGACGGTGCGCAGATACAGGTGGAACAGCAGATATCATCCCTGGGTTCTAATCTTATTATTATTTTCCCCGGCTCTGCTTCCACAGGCGGTATACGAATGGGTGCAGGAAGCATCAACCGTTTTACAATGGAGGATGTTAAAAGAATTGAGGATGAAGCAACTCTGATTAAAGCGGTTACCCCGATTGTAAGGTCAGGCGGTCAGGTAATAGGCGGCGCCGGGAACTGGAGTACTCAAATTCAGGGTGTATCAACAAATTTCCTTGAGATAAGAGACTGGTCACTGGCTTCGGGTGATTTCTTTACGGATAAAGATATGATATCAAGAGCTAAAGTTGCGGTGCTCGGTCAGACAGTCGCTGCACAATTGTTTCCGGATGAAGACCCTATCGGACAGCAGATCAGGATCCGTAATGTGCCATTCAGGGTGATTGGTGTTCTGACTGCAAAAGGTCAGAGCGCAATGGGATCCGACCAGGATGACATAATATTTGCACCGGCAACTACTGTACTCGACAGGCTTGTGGGCGGAATTTATATCAATTACATTCAGGCCAGTGCAATTTCAACAGATCAGATAGATGCAGCACAGCAGCAGCTGACAGCGATTATGCGTGAAGCACACCATCTTAATCCCGGCGAGGATGATGATTTTACCGTCAGGAACCAGGCGGAGATAACAGAGGCAGCAACCGAGACATCAAAAATTCTGACAATTCTGCTTGCTTCAGTAGCAGGCGTATCGCTGCTTGTCGGCGGTATCGGTATTATGAATATCATGCTCGTGTCGGTTACTGAAAGAACGCGGGAGATAGGCATCAGGCTTTCTGTCGGGGCACGGACTTCAGATGTGCTTATCCAGTTTTTAACAGAAGCAATAGTGTTAAGTTTTGCAGGAGGATTGATCGGGGTGCTGCTTTCATTCGGGGTGGTTTTCATTCTGAATGCTTACACCGGTATGATAGCTGTTATCAGTCCGGAGATTATCGCTATCGCCGTCAGTTTCTCTGCAATTATAGGTGTGTTTTTCGGGTTCTATCCTGCAAGGAAAGCAGCTAATCTTAATCCCATAGACGCATTAAGGTACGAGTAAAAATCAAAACCAATGAAACAGAAAATGAAAAAAGGATTTAATTTTATTATTGTGCTAGGTTTCTTTTGTGCGGCCGGTAATTCATTTGGGCAGCAGAATCTCTCCCTCAATGATGCTGTTACAATCGCACTGAACCATAACACGGGGGTAATCAAATCATCCAACTCCATTACAGGTTATGAGGCGAATGTAAAAAGTGCATACGGGAATCTTCTCCCGAACCTTAGCTTGAGCGGGGGATTCGGCTGGCAGCGGGTTACTGATAACGGTGGTTCAAAGCAAATAGATTATTTCGGAAATCTGCAGACAATAGGTCCATCCCAGACAGATTCAAGGAACTGGTCGGTTTCTGCAGGAGGAAGCGTGACGCTGTTTGACGGACTATCCAATTATGCCGGTATAAGTCAGAGTAAGAATAATCTTGAAGCAGCCAGATTCAGTCTTGAGAAAATAAAACAGGATGTGATACTCCAGACTGTAAACCTGTATACCCAGATTATAAGCAATACAAAGCTAATGGGATTTCAGGATGAAGATCTGAAATATAATGAGGGACTGCTTGACCGTGTAAAGCAGATGTTTAACCTTAAAATGGTATCTGTAAGTGATGTATATTCACAGGAGGCCCAGACGGCAAACTCTCAGGTTGCTTTCCTGCAGGCAAAGAATAATCTTGAGAAATCAAAAATAAACCTGCTTACTTACCTTTCTCTTGATGCTTCCAAACCTTTCACATTTGATTCTACCGCTGCAGGAATAAATGACAGTACGCTGATAAACAGCAGCCCTGGTAATCTGTATGAATATGCTTTTAACAATAGGCAGGACTATCAGAGTATGAAGTATGAAGAGCAGAGTGCAGAGAATCAAATGACCATGGCCCGGAGCGGATATTTCCCGCGGTTATCTGCAAATTATGGGTTTTCGTCGAGTGCAGTACAGCCTTCCGACCTGTTCAACAGGAAAGTATATAGTTTAGGATTATCGCTTAACCTCCCGGTATTTTCAAACTTCAATACAGAGAATTCCGTGCAGGCTGCAGAAGTTCAGCTTGAAAATACCAATGAGGATTTGAAAAACCTTGAACTGACAATCAAAAGTCAGGTGGCCTCTGCGAATCTTGACCTCCAGACAGCAAAACAGCAGCTTAATGCATCGGATGCAGCCTTAACGGCTTCGAGAGAAAGCTGGAAGATAAAAAAAGAAACATATAGTCTCGGTTCAGCAACTTATCTTGATCTTCAGCAGGCTTACAACAATTATCTCCAGGCAGAATACAATAAGATCAATAACGAATATAAGTACCTTATCGCCCAATACACTCTCAGGAATGCTATAGGAAGGTATTAAGACAGAGAGAGGAGCAGGAATTGAGTGTTGGATGATCTGAATGTCATCACTCCGAATAGACAATTGAATCACCGCTCAGGACAATCTTTCTTAATGGTTGTAAGCATTTAATAGTCCGGCAGCAGGCACTTCCACATGGGTACAAACTTAGCTCCCCCTCAAAATCAGCATACAAGGAAAGCAGATCCCTTACATTTACATATGTTGGATCCTGCCGGTTTGTCGGCCATCATATAATGCATAAACTAAGTTTCATATCTTGCTAATTATAATAATAACAAAGAGATAGCGCATTATGAAAAAACTTAAATTCTATTTTATATATCTCACCATATTCTCCTTCTTCTTCGTATCATGCAGTTCTGTGCCGATTACGGGAAGAAAGCAGCTTAAGCTGATTCCTGAGAGCGAAATGCTTTCAATGAGTTTCAGCCAGTACAACCAGTTTTTAAAAGAGCACCAGGAAAGCAATAATCCCCAGCAGGTTGCCCTTGTAACTCAGGTAGGAAGCAAAATTGCCGCCGCAGTGGAACAATATATGCGTCAGAATGGATTATCAGACCAGGTAAAGAACTACAAGTGGGAATATCATCTTGTTGTTGATTCAGAAGCAAATGCATGGTGCATGCCGGGAGGCAAAATTGTAGTGTATACCGGCATCCTTCCTATTACAAAAGATGCAAACGGACTTGCAGTTGTTCTTGGTCATGAAATTGCTCACGCTGTAGCCCATCACGGAGATGAGCGTATGAGCCAGGCTTTAATCGCACAGCTGGGGGGAGTAGCTCTTTCACAGGCTCTAAAAGATAAGCCACAGCAGACTCAGCAATTGTGGATGGCTGCCTACGGTGTAGGAGCTGAAGTAGGTGTACTGCTTCCGTTCAGCAGGACACAGGAAAGTGAAGCAGATCATCTCGGCTTGATATTTATGGCAATGGCGGGATATGATCCCCATGGAGCACTGGATTTCTGGCAGAGGATGCAGCAGCTGGGTCAGGGTTCGCCGCCGGTGTTCTTAAGCGATCACCCGGCTAACCAGACAAGGATAAATGATATTAAATCAGAAATGCCTGAAGCGATGAAGTATTATAAACAAGGATAAGATTTATTTTTTATGATTAATAACAAAATGCAGGCATACATTTTTAGTGTGGTGATTTATTTTACTGTGCGCAAAAATTATTATCTGTAGGTTTGTGTTGTAACTTTATATATAAACTTAATTAAAGGAGCAACGATGAATAGGATCATGAGTAGATTGTTTAGTTCGCTTGTACTGGCTGTGATGCTTGTTTTTTTAACAGGGACAGCATATTCACAGACGGATACCACAAAGAACCATAATAGAATGGATAAGCAGCGGAATTCCGCTTACCAGAATGCTAAATACGACAAGGATGTAAGCGATGCTGCTTCTAAATTGAGAACACAAGTTGATTTAAGTCTTGAGCAGACAACTCGTGTTGAGGGTATTCTGCAGGATTATAAAGATAACGCAAAGAATGCAAGTACCACAACGAGTAAAGATGATACGATGGATAAAATAGAGAGTGTACTGACTGCAGACCAAAAATCTAAATTTGATAATATCAAAACTCAATGGTGGTCAACCACAAAACAGCAATTATCAGGCAGTTCAACAACACCCCAAATGAATAAAAATGAAAGAAAATAATTTCTGCCTGGCTTAGAAATAATAAGCATACCGGGAAAACGGTATGCTTTTTTTTTGCTCCCTTATTACTGCAAGTTTACTCATAAAGTTGTTAACACATTGAAAAGAAAAAAATAGGAAAGGGTGTGAAGGAGAAAGTCATCATTCAGCAGCCATTCGTTTTCATTTGATGGTCAGAAGCCGCCGATATAAATAAGGATCATCTGTAATAATTCATTAATTTTAGGAGGGTACGATTTAGTCATAGCAATTATAATAAATCTGGAAATTATTAAAAAAAAGACTTAATTTTAAATTATAATCAGTTAATATTAAGGAGGGGAGAGATGCCCTTTACTATAGAGCAGTTTCTCGGAATTTTCAAATCTTATAATAATTCAATTTATCCATTCCAGTATGCCTTATTTATCTCCGCAGTATTCATTTTATTTCTTGTAATCAGGAAAAGAAGTTACCGCAGCCCTGTTATAACGTGGATACTTATTT
>Ga0075280_10000043_pt1 | contig 11547 bp, 7 predicted proteins | sample SF_Rice_10C_0N_4_FD_69780 | JGI IMG/M metagenome (GOLD analysis project Ga0075280, IMG submission 69780) | Rice paddy soil microbial communities from Twitchell Island, California, USA - SF_Rice_10C_0N_404 | ecosystem: Environmental > Terrestrial > Soil > Paddy field/soil | place: USA: Twitchell... | reverse complement strand
TCTTTACCGAACCTGTAATCAAGGAATATTGAACCGCGATGAGTCTGATCATAAGTCAACGGCAGTAAAACAGTTGGTACTTCTTTATTTTGCTGCAGAGAGCCAATACCACTGCCTGTGAAGGAGTTGGTACCTGAAGCATCAGAATAAGTATAATTTACTTCAGCTCTGATTCTTTCCATTCTCCTCAGATGCAGAGCAAGTTCAAGGCCTTTAGTTGTTGTAAAGTCCTGATTAACATATGCCTGATAGCTGCTTCTTGCAGCACCCGGCAACGTATAAATAATTGAATACTGCAGTTGACCTTTTATATCTTTATAAAAAGCAGTTAAGTCAAAGGCAGCAAAATCAGTTAATTGCTGAGAAAAGCCTATTTCATATTGGGTAGTTCTTACAGGTTGAGGATTATAGGCAACCGGATTTGTGAACAGGTTTGTTGCTGTAAGGATCTGTGAAGCCTGATAGACTCCGCGATACGCAACGTCAAGGCTCGGTGACTGAACAAATTTTCCATACTGTAAGTGAAAAACAGTTTGATCAGTTACCGGGAAAGAAAATCCCAAACGCGGGGAAATATAACTAAATACATCACCTGACGTTAATGAAGAATCAGGTATTGTATTTAACTTATGCGTTTGAGATGTATCAACCTGGGGCAATAGGGGATTTGCCCATGCCCAGCTATCCATATCCATATAATCATATCTCAAACCGGCGTTTATTATAAGGTCGCTTACTTCTATTCTATCCTCAAGGTAACCTGAGGCTAAAAGCGGATGTTTCGGGGCAAATTCACCTTGATCAGTTTCATTACCAAAAACATCAAATCCAAAATTGTTCAGATCTCTGTATAAATATTTTGCAATCAGGAATTCCATATCGTTCGCAGCAAGTTCAGGGTTCTGGCGAACTGTAGATAAGAGTGTACTTGCATCAGTTTCCTGGTAACGTCTTACAGTCCATCTTTGGATTGATCCGCCAAGTTTTAATGCATGTTTTTCAACCTGACCCGTGAAAGAAGCTGAACCGCCTATATAATTGTTATGATCTTTAGTATAGTTCTGTAAGTTCCCGCCAACGTTTGCGGTACTGGGAGCCGATGCAACTTCAGAGGTTCCGGGACGAAGGAACGGGAATCCATAAAAATCGTATGGCTGAGGGGGTGTAGAATACGAATCATATACCCATCCATATTTTGAACCTGCAAGACTATCACTATACAGCATCAAATCATCTCCGAATACCGGATCATAGGTTTTATGACGCGCATCGTAATAGTTTACATTTGCTTCAATAAAAGTACTTGGAGATAACAGATAAGTACCTTTCAGGTTCAATAAAAGGTTTGAATAATCATTTACCGGAAGCCTGGTTGTGTTGAACAGATCGATCAGCGTTGTAGTAGCTGTACTGAAAACACCAGTCTGTTCGCCTCTTGTTCTTTCCCAGGTATAAGCACCAGCCAGTCTTAAGATAATCGGGTTATTATCAAATAGAATAGTACCATTTCCGGTATAACGGTTATCCATAATACCCGGAACATTTCCACCATTCCATGTTAAATATTGATAATCATCGGTATTAGAGCTATAGAATCCTGTATCATACACTTTGGTTGTATCCAGAAGTGCACCATCCGAAAAAGCCACAGGGTTTGAATAGAAAAACTGAGGGGTTATATCACGGTCAAAACTGTTTTCACCGGATAAGAATACCTTAAGTTTATCTGTTCCTAATGGTCCGCTCAATGTAAGTACGTAATCTGAATAACCGTATGAATAAGTGCCAAGGAATTTATCGCTCCCATTAGCTTTCATATGTCCGTCTGAAGTCAGATCAAAATTATTTCCATTATAATTGCCGAGGTTATCAGTTTCAGCTCTAACCGAAAAATGATACTGATCTGATCCGGTCTTAAAATCAGATGAAACTATACCTGCATTCGCATTTCCGAATTCAGCTGTATAACCGCCTGCCTGTACAAGAATTTCCTGTAAAGCATCCGGTGTAAGGGCCACAAGCGAACCGCCGTTCCTGTTTAAAATATCTTTTACATCAGCACCTTCAACCATGTAGCCTGTTTCATCGGCTCTACTGCCGCGGATAAAAGTTTGTCCATTCTGCTGAACAACTCCAGGCTGAAGGGCAACTATATCATTTACATCTCTTACAGGCAGAGCTGCAATATCATCTGCTCCGACTATCCTCATAGCATTAGTTGAACTTTTTTCTATCAAAGGACGCTGAGAAATGATAACAACTTCTCCTGTTGTGATCTTTGAGGAAGAGAGCTGAAAATCCTGAGATGCTGTTAAACCGGAAACAACCCTGACGTTACTTACTGTAACATCCTGGTAGCCGATATAAGAAGCTTTGATTGAATAATTCCCAGGCTGTACCTGGTGGATTATAAATTCGCCGTTAACATCTGATGCTGCACCAAAACTGGTTCCCACAATAATTATATTAGCGCCAATCAGAGGTTCACCGGTTTCTTTGTCCGTAACCATGCCGGAAACCCTGCCTGACTGTGCCAATACAAAGGAACAGGAAAACAACATCAGGAGTAAGATTGTATAAAATTTTCGAAACATGTTTATTCCTCCGTTATTTATAAACTTTTTTCTAATCGTCTGTTAAAATATTATTCTTAACAACAGCACTGTAATCATAGATGACTGCAGTAAACCTGTTCTTTGGAGCAGCGCTAAAAGGACCTATGGTAGTAACGACAGCACCGGATGACATTATGTCTAAACTATACTGACCGGACGGGGCACCAAATTTTAAATAACCACTACCATTTTTATAATCTACTGCTACATCCGCAGTTGTATCTATACTACCGCCATATAATCTTATCCCATCAACACTGACATCGGGTGAACCGTTAAAGAGAGCAATCTGAATAGTATCAGGAGGGAATACACCTGAACCTTCCGTAGTTCCTTTTTCCTGCCAGATGTATCTTTGAAGACTTTTTACAACTGTATAATTGTATAAAATACTGTCCAAAACGACGGATGTATCATTTGGTACAACTGTAGTATCAATTTGCAAGTGAGTAACGTGTACCGAATCCCAAGTTACGAAGAATCTCATCTTATAATCAGTCTCTGCAGTGATTGACTGTGAAAATGATGTAGAATCATTTTGTACTGCGAAATTATAACCACCAGAATTTATGGTAATAAATGGAGTTGACTCATTAGGGAACTCATTACCTGGCTGAAGGCCTGAATAACTGTGATTTGCAATTGATCCTGATATTGTGCCTCCCCCTGATGCAGGAATTAAGTTCACTAATTTAATTTGACTATTGTATACTTGATTACCAGGGATTGACTGTACACTGGTATCAACACAACCCGGAATAAGAAATATTAATCCGGAACATAGTACCAATAGAAATTTAACCTTATCAGGTAGCCTCATATTTCCTCCTTTTAGGATAAATGAATAAGTTCATATTGAAACTTTGAACAGAGGTATCCCTGTTCTAATTGCCGTTGTTGTATTATGTCAGAGGGAAATGACTCACCCAAATAAATTGGTAAAAGTTGGTTCATTCTCTCTCACTATTAATTAAAAAAATAACTTACTGCCTAACTATTAATTGAACATAAATTGATTATTACTAATAAATCGGATCTTTTGATATTCGTATTATAAAAACCGGGCGGGAGATGCGATTCGGATCGTTTCCGCATGGTACAGGAATTCAATGCCCGTAAGAAGAGTTTTTCAGAATTGAAATAATTGCGCGATACAGAAGTTGTAACCAAGTTACCATTAACCTCGCTAAATTTTGGAATATGAATTTACAATTGTAAAATTCTTAAGTCAAGAATAACCTAAGTAAATAATTAGTTCAAGCACTTTTGCAAACTCTTAAAAAACAACCTTAAAGTCAATAGATGCAGCATTATTTGTAGACGGAATTTCTTTTGTAATAAGGAGTTCTAAACTTTGCTTTAAGTATAAAATTAATCGTCCTGACTATTTTAAATATTCACAAATTGTCAGCAGCAACTGCTCAGAATAAATCATACTAAAAATGTCAAAACACTGAATTACATATTAAAAATAAACAAATGTCAACGATGAGATACAAAACACGCATTCATAAATACATAATAGTATTAATTTTTGCCTTATTTTCTTAGAAACGTGTGAACATTTTAAATTCTATTCCGCTGAATTCAGGTTCATACCTACAAACTCCGCCTATGCAGATATTTCCCGCCTGCCTGGTTCCGAATAAAACGCTAACGTCTGTATGATCTGCTATCTTATAACCAAACTGAATGAAACTCCAGAACTTCCTTAGTTTCCTTCCCGCTTCCGGTTCTTTAGTCTGCAACTCACTCACCACTGAAACACTGAAATCAGGAGACCTTAAATACTCAAGTGTAACGGCATCATCATAATACTGCTCATTATTCAGTTTAACTGTAGTCTGCTGGTGTTCTATCGTAAATTTTATAGTATTTATTTCATTAAAATAGAATATGTTTTCAAGGATAGGCGTAACATTCTTAGTATCGGTATCTCTCTCTTCATTATATCCGAATGCCGCGATTGTTGTCCAGTTATCGTTCCAATCATGATAAGCCTGAGTATAGACCTCCCTGAGCTGGACCCGTGAAGGGGAATTATCGTGCAGAATCTGCTTATAATACGACTTGTAGGGCAAGGTTTTTGTTTCACCGTAATCAGCGCTGAAGTAAGTTTCATCACTAAGATTATAATTAAGATCGATCATAAATCCTTGTTCATCGGCCTGGTTGAGGGCAGATGGATGCCTGTTAAGCAGAACGTATGTATATTCTTTTCTGACTGAAGGGGGTGTATTGTAGCTTATTGTCCCATCATTAGAAGCGAAAGTAAAATTATCGTAATATTTATACTCGCCGGTAAATGCAAAAGCATCATAATAAAAGTTGACGCTGCCGTAACCAGCCTGCCCTACTTTCCAGTCACTATTGTTATAAGGATAGTATACAGCCTTCGAAGTGTCGGGATGAAGCAGCAGATCCCTGACATCCCGGTTCTGTTTGAAACCATATTCCCCGTAAAAATCAAAGTTCCATATACTGGGCATGATCCTGACCGCAGTGAGCATTGTCCTGGCTGCATTTTCTTCTTCAGGGAGGTTCGCAGCATAGGAAGCTCCGATCTTCAATTGCTGCGCGATCTTATACTCGAGGTCGGCAGCGTGCAATATTTCATTTCTGATATTATCAGCATTTGCCGCCATACCCGTAAGTGCAGTAAGGGTAACTCCACCATACCTGGCTTGAAGTTTTGCTCCAAGCAAGTTATTATCCACCCTTATATTTCTGTCCTCATAGCTTTTAAGGACCAGTCCTCTTCCGAAGAGAGCATAATAGTTACCTACCACAATCTCTCCTCCGCGCTGAGCATCACCGATTTCAGCTTTTAAATATTTATAAGCAATATCCGCATATCTCGTTTTTCCTCTGCTTATGGCGGGACTGGGATCATTAGGTTCGTAGGTTTCAAACCTGATCCCTGCACCAAAAATTCCCTTATGATAATCAATGTTCAGCCAGTCTTCAAATATTTCGATATGCTTATTTATATCATTTGAATATTCGAGCTGATTAGAAAAACCCAGTCCTTCAGGGAGGAAATTCTGATTCTGTGCCTTCAGAGAGTTCGAAAAAATAATAATTAAAAAAGGCGTAATTATAAGCGGTATAATTCTCTTCATTATTTATATCCGGTAGTTGAATGGAGAGGTTTATTTATTAACAAGCTCATCTATTTTATTTTTCATTTTAAGCTCATCCCCTTTCATATAGCCGAGATGTGTATAGACTATATTTCCATCTTTATCAAGCAAAACAGAATAAGGAACATTCTGTGCATAGTATTTACGCGCTACTTCCGAATTGGTATCGAGCAAAACCAGAAATGGATAATTTTTTGATCTGACAAAAGGCTTCACTTTTGCAACGGTTCTTTCATCGTCAACCGAAACTGCAAGTACTTTAAATCCTTTATCCTTATAATCTTCATAGATACTTTTATATTTAGTCATCTCTTCAATACACGGTTTACACCATGTAGCCCAGAAACTTATCAGGATAGGACCATTCCCTAACTCATCTTTCAGCGAAACATAATTGCCGTCAACATTTTCAAGTTTGAACTCAGGGGCACTCCTGCCCGTCTGATCCTCCTCTGCCTGGGCAAAAAGGTTCACTGCAAACAATATAAATAATGGTAATACTATCAGCTTTTTCATTCATTACTCCGTGTTTGAATACTAAACAACAGGCCGTTCCCGGTCTCCCGGGAACAGTCAAATAATTCATATTACTTTATTAATATCATTTTCCGTACGGATGAATACTTTCCGGCGGTGATCTTATAGAAGTAAACTCCTGACGATAATTTTTCGGCATTAAAGTTTACGCTATATTGACCGGGTTCCCTAACTTCATTGACCAACGACGCTACTTCTTTACCCGTTATATTATAAACCTTAACGTTAACATTCGATCTCTGCGGAATTGCAAACGAGATTGTGGTTGACGGGTTAAAAGGATTAGGATAGTTCTGAAAAACCTTAAAATCTTTAACCTGATTATTTTCCTCAACTACACTGACGGGTTCTGTTGAAGCGGTTAAATTAATTGTTGTTCTTAAAGAGGAGTTGTGCATTGTTCCAAGTTGAATCTGAGCGTGTCCGGTTCCGGGAATAGTAGCATCGGGATAAAAATGAACAGAAACTTCAATTGTATCATTGGGATGTATCGCCTCCGTAGTAACAACGCTGTCAGTATTTGGAGGATAACAATTAATATCAAAACAAAGAGCTGTCGACCAATTCTCTAAAACCACATTTTGTGTCCTAACTAAAAAAATAGACTGGTCAACAGAAGAGATATTAACTACATGAGCATATAATACCAATTCGGAAATTCCCGGCTCTCCATATACAACACTATCTCCTCTAATAACTTCTATATCCTGGGCATTTACTCCGATAAAAGGAATAGCTGCAAGGAGGAAAAGAGAAACAATAAAAATATTTTTCATACGATTGCCTTATACTTTGAATAATTACAATTAATCTAATTAAGAGGGGCGCCTGAGCGCCCCGATTTAACTATTTCAATATACTCATTTTTTTAACTGAAACGAAGTCTTTTGCTATCATCCTATAGATGTAAACACCGGAAGCGAGGCCTGATGCATTGAATTTAAGATCATATGATCCGACCGTTTTCACTTCATTTACAAGGGTTGCAACTTCACGTCCTGTTATATCATACAATTTGATAGTGACCGGTCCATTTTGAGGAACAGTATACTTAATTGTAGTTGAGGGGTTAAACGGATTCGGGAAATTCTGTGCAAGACTATAGTGTGTGGGCACATCGAATTTCACTGTTAACACCTGGCTATAAGTGGACTGACCGTTCATATCTACCTGTTTCAGCCGATAGTAGAAAGTACCGCTGGTGTTATTATCAGGTTTATCAGTAAAGGCATAGTTATGAATTTCGGCAGAAGTACCATGACCATTTACAAATCCGATGCTGGAAAAAATATTTCCATCATAAGATCTTTCAACATCAAATCCATGGTTATTGATCTCACTTGCAGTAGTCCACATAAGTGTAACTCCTGCTGCAGAGACCGTAGACGTAAAGGATGTGAGCTCTACAGGTAAGGGAGCAAGTTCCGGAAGGGCAAGCTTTGTTCCCTGCAGAATTTCTTTACCATCATTATTCTGAATAAAAGCAACAAGTTCACAATTTTCAGTTACCCAGTCGGCTCCCATCGTAAATGAAAGATCAAGGTCCTGCACGTCTCCCGTACTGAAATCCAAGGGAGTACCATTATAATCAGGGGCCATCATACGGCTGACGAAATTCAGGTGATCCTGTCCCTGCCAGTTATACATAATTTCAGATTCTGTGAGTGCAAGCTGTAGAACTATATTGGTATAAGGAGGTGTTGTAGCAAGCTTATGAACTCTTACAGTTAAATTATAATCATTTCCGGAATGATCGCCGAAAATACTGATTGAATAAGCTGAATTTACCGGAACGCGACTTTCATAAATCGGCAGATAATACTGATACATACTTAATGTATGATCGCCGCCGACAAACTGCTGCTGACCATCAAAGGTGGCAGTCGGGTATCCCGGTATGCTATAATACGTATTTCTGGCATCTGATCCGGTATAAGCATAAGGGTCGCCGTTATGGTTTTCAATTATTGCCACAGTACATCCATTAGAGATAAGATCATCGGCACCTAATGCGGCGCCCGGACAATAAGTACACCATCCGCCAGTTGCGATTTCAACAAGAACCATATCTCTTTCAGTAGTATAAGTATTAAACCATTTCGACATAGAATCATTTGACGGATCAAGGTCGCCGGTTAGATTTGTTGTAACGGTTATTTCAAAGAGTTCATTGGAAGCGGATGCTGTATAATCAGGGAATGAAACAGTTTCTTCTGCATCACCAGCAAGGGTTACAGGTGAGCAGGTTTGAGTATACACAACCGAACCGCCTATTTTTATTATGCAGGTAGCATCGAATGTTTCTGTGTTCGTCCCGAAGTTTTTAAGCGTAGCCTGGGGGGCAAAGGTAGTTCCCGGAACATACTGATTATCTATATCTATGCTTTTAACCATTGCATCATGTGCAAGAGGTGTGAAAAGACTTATATCATCAATATACCAGTAATTGATGTTGTAAGAGTACCCGCTGAAGAACCAGCAGATCTGAAAATCAGCTGCACCTACATCACTATTGTTAATTGTAACAATTTCCTGAGTTGCAGGAATACTTGCAGTAGGATTCTTAGACCACACTACATTCCATGCTCCGCCGCCTGATCTGGTTGCAACTCCAACCGTATAAGGTGTGGTATAATGATCGACCATGTGATTGAATTTAACCTTCAGGGCAGTAACCCCGGTCAAATTGATAACAGGAGAAATTAAGCGTGAGTCACCTGTGAATGTAGGACTGTAATTGAATCTTGCTTCTGGTGCTGTACAGCCGGCATTATTAGAGTTGTTGCCGGCCCAATTGGTGGAAACAGGATTAACTGTCCACCCTGCGGGAGGAAAATTACCGCTGAAGTCAATATTCAGATACTGCTGAGCTGAAAGCAGAACAGGAAAAAGAAGAATGGATAGAAAGGTATAAATATATTTCATATTCTCACCCTGAATTTGATTTATTTTATGCTCCGGATCTTATTTAATTAGCTTATGATCCGGCTGGATTATTTAGAACCAATTTTTAGTAATCAGAACCTGTCTGTAGAACTTCTTTCGTTTGAACATTCTGCACGTATGCAACTACGTGTATATTAGCCTGATTCCAGTTAGATAATAAATCGGTCTGCCACTCAAATGTAGTATCAGGCAATGCGGAAAAGGATATTCCGTTTTCATCCGGGAGCACTTTTCTGAGAACATTATAAAAAACTTTCTCGCCATTTGATCCAGGTGCTTCGTCAAACTCGATATCATTTTCAGTAATTATAGTATTCAGCACGAGATCGTTTAGATTTATTCCTGTAAGTGTAACAGGACGGACATTGATGTTCACAATCAGGCTGCTATCCTGATAACTCTTTTCAACGGTTATATAGAAGGGTGCAGCAGCGATTAATCTTTCATTTATTCTCTCTTTTACTGCCACTGAATCTGTAGCAGCCGGTCTTAAAATACCATCAACAATTAAAGTAGGGGCAAAAATGATATTATAGTATTGCATCCTTGAATCACACACATTAGAATTAGCCAGATAAAAAGGATCGTTAGGCGATGGAAAGTTAGTCGGGAACTTAACAACGGCTATCTTATTTGCATAAGTTCCGTTCAGAAACGATTCAATTATTTTGTCAGATGTAACGCAGGGGACGCAGCTTACATTTGCAAAATCTTCAAGCAGAACTATCTTCTCCGCAGGACTGTGTATAGTTTCAAAATTGATCGTTGTCGTTACAATAATTTTCCCGGCGGGATAAGAAATACTTTCCGGAGAGGTAGGAGGGTTTGTATTACAGCTGTAAAAAACCAATCCGGCAAAAACTAAGAATAGAACTTTCTTCATACTCTGGCAATTCCTGCAATTATTGTTTAACATTCCGTGCTCTTTATAGATTTTTTCCGAACAAAGATCATTTAGATTGTAATATTAATTACTGCTTACTTCGAATGCTTTTTCTTTTCCCGGGTACGCTTTCTCAATTTCTTCAAAGTCCACACCGCTATTCCACATATGGTCAAATAAGATGCGGCACGCAGCAGCCAGCTGCTTATGTTCAATATAGATCATAGTTAAATCGTTTGATGTTTTGATAGGCTGTTCAAGCGGGAACATAACTTTCTCGTCATCGAAGATCAGCATTTTTATAGGAAGACTGTCGACTATCCTTGCTTTTTCACCATCGCGAACCGACTTTTTTACAGATTCGTAGAGCCAATCGATTTCTTCAAACTCCTTATACTGATAAATACCTTTAGACGAACCTCCTCTTTTTAATAACTTTGCTTCTTCATCTTCCTGTTCTTTAAGTCTTTCGTCGTTATCGCTGGCATAAGGACCTTTATTAAAAGTAAGCATCTCCACCCTTGTATCACGGACACTCTTAACATACCTTTTATGGATTTGTGTTTTTTCTTCCATTACCGCAATGAAGTCGAGGGGATTGATGATGGCTTTACTATTTTCAAATATGGGGGTGAATATTTCCGATAAACGGTCTATGGTTTCTTTTTTCTGCGACAGTTCATTCCGGTAGTTCTCATAAATTCTTTCCATTGCAAGCTTCGGCTCAACAGCTTCGTACATTTTATTCTTACCCAGCTTTTTCTCGGTACAGATGTTCCGGCTAACCATTTTATTCAGGACTTCATAGATTTTTGTTCTTGGAATATCCACTGCTTTCTGGAGATCCGAGGCTGTAGACATTCTTCCGCTTAAAAGCGTAATATAGATTTTGGCCTCCCGTTCTGTAAGACCAACTTCCATAAATTCCTGCAGATATTTAGAATTGTCCATAACGCTTTTTAGTTACATTTACCATTAAGGGGTATACTTATATTTTATTAACCCTCTAATGGGGGTACAACATACTGAAAACCGGAGTCTGAGTCAAGAATGATTTTGATTTTAAATTAACAGATGCGATTTATCTCCAACATCATCAGTAATGGACGGATTAAAAATTGTATCCGACAGAGCCAGGGAGGGGCAATCGAAGAGTTCCTCTTCTGTTGAAATAATCAGCAGGTTTGACAAAATGTCAATCCCCGTAGTTATGCCGTATTAGTGCCGTAGTTATGCCGTAGTTGTGCCGTAGTTGGACTCAAAATGAGACACCTTGAAAACAGCGAAAAAACGCAATTTCCGGCTGTTGAATAAATTTACATATGACAAAAATGTCAGTGTATTAAAATGAGAAGGTAGGAAGAGGGAGGGAGGAGAAGGTAAGAGGGTGAGAAGATGAGAAGGTAAGAAGGTGAGAAGGTAA
>Ga0075280_10000042_pt1 | contig 11601 bp, 8 predicted proteins | sample SF_Rice_10C_0N_4_FD_69780 | JGI IMG/M metagenome (GOLD analysis project Ga0075280, IMG submission 69780) | Rice paddy soil microbial communities from Twitchell Island, California, USA - SF_Rice_10C_0N_404 | ecosystem: Environmental > Terrestrial > Soil > Paddy field/soil | place: USA: Twitchell... | reverse complement strand
GCAACCGACTTAGCCATATTGACCGGAATTGCAAAACCGTAGCCAATATAAGTTCCTGTTCTGCCGGCGGCTATTGCAGAATTCACACCAATTACAGAACCGGATAAATCAACTAGTGCGCCGCCGCTATTGCCCGGGTTGATAGCTGCATCAGTCTGGATGAAATTCTCAACACCATAGCTGTTTTTAATTAGTCCAAGCTGCCCTCTTCCTATAGCACTAACTATTCCGGCAGTTACAGTAGAAGAAAGCGAAAGAGGATTGCCTATTGCCATTACCCACTGGCCAACCTTTAAGTTATCAGAATCCCCGAGGTAGGCAACGGGAAGATCTTTAGCATCAATTTTTATCACTGCCAGGTCAGTAAGAGGGTCGGTGCCGACAACAGTAGCATCAAATGTTCTCTTATCATAAAGTCCAACGGTTACTTTATTTGCGTTCTCAACCACATGGTTATTTGTAAGTATATAGCCGTCATCAGAAATTATAATTCCGCTTCCGGTTCCTTTTTCTTCCTGAGGCATATCTTTAAAAGGGAAAAAGAAGAAGTCGTTATGGGGATTTTCAGCAGAAGAAACCACTGTAATCTGTACAATAGTTGGGGTAACTTTTGCAGCAGTTTCTATAAAAGCCTTACTGAAAGAAGTAGCATCCGCATCAAGGTTAACGGGAGGGTTGCTTGCACCAAGGTTTATATCCGCCAGTCCCGGCCTTACCAATCCAAACCCGGAAACAAGCAGGGCTCCAAACAGGATTCCGGCAAACACCAAGGCAAATGCACCAAATAATCGTTTTGATCTCATGTTCTATTCCTCCGAATTAAATTCATTTTTTAGAATTAGACTGCATTGCTGCATTTGTAGCAAACTATCTATAATACCTCATTTGAGCAATTGAAGTGACTGCAAACCCTTAAAGCCGGGGATATGGTGTCTGGTAAAACGTTCGAGGAAACCAATTGCCTTTTCCTTAGTTGATTTGCTTATTTTCTTTGCCTGTTTATTATATTTTAGACACAGCAGGTAGTTAAAAAGTTCCATGTCGACCGCATAAGAATAAAGATTTTCCCGGCTGCACTGTTCACAAAAAATACCTAAATCGTAGTTGTATGCCAAATTTTCATTAGCAAACTTTGATCTGCCGCAAGAAGCACATTTTTCCAGCTGAGGCTCATAACCCGAATCCGCCAGGAAAAATAAGAAATATCTTCCAAATGTAACCAAAGGTTCTTCATTTGATGTTTCTATTAAAGATAGGATTCTGACCGTCCCCGAAAAAAGCCTGTAGTTTGGTTCATTCTCAGGAGTCAGCTTCTTCAATAATTCTATAACAGCAAAAGCGTACTGAAGCTTTTCAAAATCATCCTTTATACCCGGGAAATGTGAAATTATTGAGGCACCGGATACGAGCTGCACTTCACGGGTATCTTTTTTATAAAGCACTATTTCCAGGTGGTTAAGTGGATTAACAGCAGCGCCGATTTTACTTTTTGAGTTTCTCCCCCCTTTAAGTATGCCTGCCAATCTGCCGTATTCTTTCGTATAGAAATCTGCAATCATACTGGTATCACCATAGTTAAGCCTGGTCAGCACTATGGCTTCAGTCTTTATAATCTCGCTCATTTTATAAAATTATAAGGAAAGCTGAAAATTCCTTCTTCAGTAATAATACCTTTTATCAAATGTGCCGGAGTAACATCGAAGGCCGGTGTATAAGCATCTTCGATGCCGGGTGAAAGTTCAATTCCATTCGGCCGGGTAATTTCATTTTTATTTCTGAATTCGATATTTATATCGTCACCGCAGGCAATTTTTCTATCTATCGTGGTAGTAGGTGCGGCAACGTAGAAAGGGATTTCGTGGTAGTAGCAGTTTACAGCAAGGCTGTATGTACCTATCTTATTTGCAGTGTCTCCATTCAAAGCAACCCTGTCGGCGCCTACAACAGCAAGATCGACTTTTCCTGATCTAAGCAGGGCAGCCGCAGAAGAATCACTAAGAACGGAATAAGGTATACCGTATTTCCCGAGCTCAAAAGCTGTCAATCTTAATCCCTGCAGCAGTGGTCTTGTTTCGTCAGCATAGACATAATTAACAAGCCCATTTTCAAAACCGGTTTTAATCACATTGAAAGCTGTACCGTCCCCTCCTGTTGCAAGTTTCCCGGTATTACAGTGGGTAATTATTGATGATTTTTTCAAAAAAATATTAAGTCCGTACTTACCAATCTTGCTGCATTTATTAATGTCATCATTATGCAGTTCCACTGCTTTGTTCAGCAGCGTCCGGTAGGCATCTTCGGCAGGATTGAGAGAATCAAAAACCTTCTGCATCTCTTCAAGAGCCATAAAAAGATTAACTGCAGTCGGTCTTGTTCTTTCCAGTCTTTTATACACCGCTTCGAAAGTTTCTTTCAATTTCGTTGTGCCTGTATTTTTCACAGCGAGAGCCATACCGTATGCGGCAGCAATTCCGATTGCAGGAGCTCCCCTTATTTCAAGCCGTTCAATTGCTTCTGCTATTCTTCTGTAATCATCTGTTTCGACATATTCCTCCTTAAATGGAAGCTTTGTCTGGTCAAGGAAGATCAGTTTATCATCTTCAAATTTCAGAGAAAAATAATCAGTCTTTTTCATCGAATCTTGTCATATTATGAAATTCACGGTATCGATCATGTATCCTAAGATAATTAAGGTCACGGAGTCCGTCCACGCTGAACTTTTCAACGCAGAAAGAAGCAAGTGTGCTTCCGAAAACCACGGCAGATTTTACGCTCTCTACATTAAGATCATTTATTTTATGCAGGTACCCGATAAACCCGCCTGCGAATGTATCCCCTGCACCTGTAGGGTCATAAATCATTTCCAAAGGGTATGCTGGTGCAGAGAAGACAATGTCTTCCATAAACAGCAGTGCACCATGTTCCCCTTTTTTGATGATGAGGATCTCGGGACCCATTTCCCTGATCTTCCGGGCAGCTTTTATCAGGTTCGGTTCATTAGCAAGGAGCCTTGCTTCAGAATCATTTATAATCAGAACGTTCACCCGCTTCAGTACTTCAAGAAGTTCCTCCTTCTTCCCCTCGATCCAGTAATTCATTGTATCGCAGACTACAAAATGAGGGCTAACCATCTGGTTAAGGACTTTAAGCTGCAGAGCCGGATCTATATTTCCGAGACAAACGAACCTGGCTTTCCTGAATTTTTCGGGTATTACAGGATCAAACTTTTCAAATACATTCAGCTCGGTAAGGAGAGTATCTCTTACATTGAGATCGTAGTGATATTTCCCTGACCAGCGGAATGTCTTTCCATCCATTACCTGCAGACCATCGGTATCAATATTATGTTTTTCAAGCAGATGTATATATTTTTTGGGGAAATCAGTTCCTACCACACCTACGAGGTTAATGGGTCCGCTGAAATAACTTGCAGCCAGTGAAATATATGTTGCCGACCCGCCGAGAGCATCGTTTATGCTGTCAAACGGGGTAGCAACTGTATCCAAAGCGAGAGATCCTACAACTAGTAAACTCAATTTTTCTCCTGTAATTATTGAATTAAGAATTATAAAAATAAGTATTTAGGTTTTTAAAACCATAATAAAAGAAGGAGCTAACGCAGATTTATCTCAATATAATCCCAGAAAATCCTGTCTTTCGAATGATACCTGGTTATCAGCTCAATTGATTGGCGCTGACCTTCCCATGCAAGCAGGCTCTTTGCCTCTTCGGGATTGGACCAGCAGTAGCCGGTATGCTCCCTGCATATCTTTACGGTCTCATTTCCTTTGACCAGGGCTGCAAATACAGGCAATAATGAGATAATGTTCATTTCGTGAGAATAGAACGTATTAACGTTAGGAACAACCCATAGTTTTTCAGGGATCAAACCGGTTTCTTCTTTAATTTCCCGCAGAGCTGTCTGGTAGGCAGTTTCATCTCCCTCCACCTTTCCATTTACCATCTGCCATAATCCCGGGTAAATTTCTTTATCTGCTCTCTTAAGGAGAAGAAATTCCAGTCCGTTTTCTGTTTCCCTGAAAATATGTGCTTCAATCATGTTGGAAATAATTTTCATTGTTATCCTGCTTATTAAAAATATGCTCTTATTTCTGCTCTCGCAGTATGAATTGCTTTACCTGATCCCTGGAGTCTGCCGTCATAACTAACAGTCGATTGCAGAAACGTATTTATGCGGTAATCAAAGTTGAGTCTCCAGTAATAGTTCTTGCCTATCTCATTTCCACCTGTGATTTCAAAAGGTAAGAAATTTTCCGATGTGTTTCCTGTTAATTCATCCCGTTCAAGCTCTATCCTGAGCCTGCCTGTACCTGCAAATGACCAGTTAAACCTCATCGTCTGTGAATTAAGATCGATCACAGTAGGAATTGCCGGATAATAATCTGTATTCCTACCTACTTTAATTTTAAAGCCGACCTCTATATCGTTCTCCGGTCTGTATGAAAAATCTGATGCAGCGCTGTTCCCGTCAATATTTCTTTTTCTGTTGGATTCCAGTGGAGCAAACACGGCATCTTTTGAATTAACAAGATCAGTCTGGTTGCTTAATTCCTTTACCAGCCGGAATGTTATCCTGAGACTTCTTTCCCTGTTATATGACCTTTCCGTTCCTCCGCTGAACTGGTTGAATCCTTTTGTCTGGGCGTAACGAAATCTGAATGACAGATCCGGGTCGTTTTCAAAGAGGAAGATATCCTGCTGGATATAATTAGAACCATTTACAGTAGTCTTTTCATTCTGAAAAGCTGAAAAATCAAGAAGATAAATCCGTTTATAATCCGGTTCCCTGCTGTTTTCTTCGATTCTCCAGTATGTTTCGGTTGACAGAGGCTTGAGGAGCTTGTACGCAAGCGAGCCGTTCTCAAAAATGTCACCATACTGTATCTTCCACCGGGTGCTTGTCTTAAGATTGATAACAGGAAAAAGCTCATCGGTCGGGACAGTTACCTGTATATAATCGGCATCATATACGGCCGGTTCAAATTCATTTTCATCGGCAATGCCGTTATTGTTCAAGTCTCCCAGGTACCGGTAGTTCCCTGTTCCCTGGGGTACGCGGATAAATACCTTTTCAAGTTTTGCCGTTCTTTCGGTTGAGACTTCGTAAAACAGATCCCCGTTTAAAACAGGGTTCCAGAAATTAAATTTCGACTGCGAGCGGATTAAAACTGTCTGGTTATCAAGGAATCCTTTTCTCTTAAACTGCCCGGTATATTTTTTATCCCGGACTGTCAGGCTAACGGTTGAATTTACCTCACTGATCCCGCTATAAGTAAGTTCGTAATATTGAGTCAGTGCCTTATCCTGTTTCATCATAAGGCCGCCAAGGGGAGCATATTCCTCTCTGATCGAATATTTTCCGCCGATCTTAAGTCCGTTGATATTTACCAGTTGAAGGAAAGGATCTATTTCATAGTATTTCAGACTGCTGCTGAGCAATGAATCGGAACTCCCGGATTTATCCTTCTTCTTTTCAGCCAGGAATTCCACACCAGGTTTCAAATACCAGAAAACATAATACCCGCTCCCCTTCTGGCGTACCCAGTTAGTCTTAATGTCATTATTCTGCGATTCAACATAATCGAGGTTATATAAGAGCGAATAATTAGTATTATCTGTAAAACTGAAATTATTGTTATACCTTGTCGCCTTGAAATCGTCGCCTCTTTTTAATATCCCGATTGAAGAAGTAACGAGCATATTGTTAACAGGCAGGAGATTCAGGTTAAACTCACGAAGTGTTTCATCTGCTTGTGCCTGGTTTTGCGATACATTATAAAACCTGTCGAATTCAACTTCATTTATCCTGTCGGCAGAAGTGAACTTTCCCTGGATAAACCTATCTTTAACAGAAAAGCCTGCTTTACCCAGATCTATATTTCCCATTTGAATTTTCTTTGGATCCATTTTCAAAAAAATGTTCCTTGCATAACCGTAATTATCCCTGTCATCAAGACTCGATAAAAGGTTCTGATCCCACAGACTGCCGGCGTATTCAAGGCTAATAAAGAAATCCTGGAAAGGATTTGCATCAACAACAATGTTTCCGATCTGCTTTCTTTCAGGTATTGGGATATAGATCAATGGCAGGTATCCTCCCTGACTTTTGCCTGCAAAGACATAATTACCCAGGCTGATCTTATTGTAATCTCCTGTTGATTCACCCACATAACTGAATGATACATTGTAAATAGCGGCCGAATCCCCCGGGTTGTATACATAATAGGAAAATGGTTCGTTGTTGATGAGCGTATCTACTTTATAATATGTGCCGTGAATATTTCCAAGTGAATCCGGCTGTGCCAGAGTAATTCCTGACTTTGAAGCTTTGCTTCTGTCATCGCCCGCATTCTGAAGTACCGCTTTGTCAGAATTTGTAAGCGTTACATCTATCGGAGCATTAGGGTCATCCCCTTCTCTAAGGTACTGCATTTGAATCCCGAGCTTGTCATCAAGAAGAGACGATTTGACACCGGTACCGAAAAAGTTACGGGTAAAACGTCTGTCTGTATACTCAAAGTCGACCGATATCCTGCTGGCAGATGTTATCAGTCTCTGGGGTGTAAATGTAATCTGGGCATTTGAATACTCGATCGTATAATCATTTGCCTCGCCTCTCTTCATCGGAACACCATCAAGAAAAACCTGCTCGGTGCCTGCAATTACTACAATATCCTTTTCATTATTTATACCGGATAGCCTATACGGTCCCTGCACGCCGTCAATCCCCGTAAAGTTATTTGTATTAAATTTGCCGCGGGAGCTTGCCAGCGAAACGTAACCGGATTGCCCGGCATACTGGAATTCCCCCATTAATCCCTGCAGCTTCCTGTCAATTACTCCAAACTCCCCCTGCTTGCGCAGCAGCTGGTAATCGCCGAAAGTACCTGTTGCATTAGGATGTTTAATCTGGATAAAAACCTTATCGAGTTCTTCCAGCCGTTCCGTATTTCCTTCCGGCTGAATGGGTGTATTCTCATCGGTCAGAGCCGCCACTACTTCAATCTCGTCTGACAGCTTTCCGGAAAGCTGGAGTCTCAACCCGCTGTTCAGTGTAAAATCTTTCGTTGTTCCCACTGTAAAACCGCGGACAAGAGTTCCGCTTTTTTCGATCCTGTTTCCGAAAATATCCTCGGGAGTAAAGCCGCCGCCTTCCGACTGTGCTATCTGTATTGTATCAGTACCGCCTTCTTTTACTCTGACCACGAGACTCCGCTTTTTATATTCTTTTTTCAGAGACAACTGATAAGACCTGTATGAAACGTAAAGAGTATCAAAGATGGAATAGGCCAGTGAATCAGAGAGGCTGAATGAGGCGGTTTTATATGAAATTGTGTAATCCTTCCTGCCAAGTGTTTGTCCCCGCAGCACTATTTTCTCAGAAAACGGAATAATCGAAACCCTGGATAATGAATATTCATTATCCAGGCTGACTGGAATACTATCTGTGACGGTTTTTACCAGGTATTGATCCTGCGCCCTTAAAGAAATTGTCAAAAAAAAGAGTACACCCGGTATAATAAAAAGCTTGAATCTCAAATGATGACAAGATTTGTGAAGCAATAATCTAAATTTACATACTTCTTTTATCAAGTCTATATGGATTATAGCATTCCCTTTCCCCTATGTGGAAAATAACTATTCCTTAAGCAGTAATCTCAGGTCGGACTACGCCATCCCTCCCTTACAATTATGAACAAATTGAATTAAGAAAAAAGATTATTTTGATAATACTACCAAATAACCTACAAGAAGATTACCCTGATATTAAATAATGATGGACATTCTACCGATGTAAGAAAGGTTAAAAAATGGGTAAAGTTTAAGATCTCCATCATTAACCCGACAACGACTATAAATTATTCAATAAAGAAGGATGGATTTGTCTCATTGAATGGTTATAATTTCCTTGGTCAGCAGGTTGCCGATCTGACCGGAACGATTCACCTGCTTAAAATCTAAATGTGACTGAAATTAAACTGAAAAGTACTGTAAAGCTTATTTTATATAATTAATTAAGCAGGAAATATGAACGCAGCAATAATATTAAATGAAGAAGCCGGACAGGGTAAAAACCTTGCTGAACGACTTTCTCAATTCCGCGATGAAAAATTTTCCTTTGACCTGTTTACTACTAATGACGGGTACCTGGATGATACCCTTAAAAAAATCGACCATGAAAACTACGGGATGCTTATTGCTGCAGGCGGTGACGGAACTGTGAGCTCTGTTGCCGGCAGAGCTGTTCGACTTGGAAGGATAATGGGTATCATTCCAGCAGGAACCCTGAATCATTTTGCAAGAGATGCAGGTATCCCGTTGGATATGGATGAGGCAATGAAAGTTATAAAAAATGGTAATACTGCTCTAGTAGATACGGCAAGCGTGAATGATCATATATTTTTAAATAATTCATCTATAGGACTTTATCCAAAAGTGGTTAAGAAAAGAAAAAAAGAGATGCGATTCGGAGGAAATAAATGGACGGCATTGTTTAAGGCTGTATTAACTGTCTTTAAATCTGTTCCGAGAATCAAGGTAACCATTAAAGCGGACGGACAAACAATTGAATGTAAAACTCCTTTTGTATTTATAGGAAATAACGATTACAAATTCGATCTGTTTAACCTCGGACGAAGAGAAGGGCTAAGGGATGGCCGCTTAAGTATTTATTACCCCACGTATGAAGGCAGGATTTCCTATGTGCGGCTTATTCTAAAAACATTAACAGGCAGACTGGATCAGGAAATAAGCTTCCGTATCCTTCATAATGAAGAAATTATGATATATTCGGATAAAAAAAGGCTGGAAGTTTCTCTCGACGGAGAGGTGATTAAAATGAATACACCTTTGTTTTATAAGATCAATACCAAATCTCTCAGACTAATTATCCCGGGATGATATTGAAAAAAATTGTACATATATCGGATCTCCATTTCGGCACAGTTGAAAATAAAATTGCTGAAAATATTATCCGGGATATTAAAAACCTTAACCCTGATCTCCTGATTATAAGCGGAGATCTAACACAGCGTGCAAGGAAAACCCAGTTCCGAAAGGCAAAGGAATTCATCGATAAGCTTAATTATATAAAAATAATCATACCCGGGAACCACGACGTGCCTTTGTATAATGTATTCGCCAGGTTTCTGCGGCCATTAACCAACTATAAGAATATAATTACAAAGGACCTTTCCCCTTTCTATCATGATGAAACAATTGCAATCCTTGGAATAAATACAGCCAGGTCACTTACCTGGAAATCAGGAAGGATATCAGAAGAACAGATTGAGAACCTCAAAGAGAAACTTTGTTCTATAGACAATAGTGTTTTCAAAATTATAGTAACCCATCATCCTTTTATACCACCCGCCGGTGACCTGGGTATAAAGCTGGTAGGTAGATCGGCAATGGCCCTCCAGATAATAGATAAATGCTCGGTTGACCTTCTTCTTGCGGGACACCTTCACCAGGGATATAGCGGAGATGTAAGGCCTTTTTATCCTTCGCAGAACAGTTCTATAATTTCCGTTCAGGCGGGTACGGCAATCTCGAACCGCGTAAGGGGTGAACCGAATGCTTTTAATTACATAAAAGCTGATAAGAAAGAAATCCTGATCTCTATAAGAGAATGGGACGGAGATGTTTTTGAAGAAGCTCAGAGGACGAGATACCACAAGCATAAGAAGGAATGGGTCAAAGATGAAGCGGGGCTAATAATTTAATTGTCATCCCATTGTCATCGATATACTTTTTTTCATTATGATTGGAACAGCTTTAATCAGAAATAATTCCTCATTCCATTCGAAAAACCCAACGACAGGTGAGCATTCCGAACTCCCGCTATCCTACATCTCACTCATATCTCAACGCTTCGATAGGGTCGAGACTTGCCGCTTTATATGCCGGGTAAGTACCAAACAATACTCCAACAAACAGACACAAGGAAAGCCCTATCAGAACCCAGTCATACGGTATAGCTATCTCGGCATTTAAAAAGCTCCCGGCAAAGTTTCCAATCAGAATGCCCAGAACGATTCCGAGGAAGCCGCCGATCAGGCAGAGTATAACTGCTTCGAGGAGGAACTGCATAAGTATACCGGATCTTCTTGCCCCAACCGCTTTTCGTATTCCTATCTCCCTTGTCCTTTCAGTTACCGAGACAAGCATAATGTTCATTATGCCCACTCCGGCAGCAAGCAGTGCGATAATAGAGACAACGAGCGCTCCTATCCTTATGCTTCCGGTCATATCATTTATCTGTCCCATTATCGATTCGTTGCTGAATATATCAAAATCATTATCTTCGCCGGGAGGAACTTTTCTGATAGTTCTCATATACCCTATAGCAGTTTCCATTGTCGGATTATAGTCCTGCGGACCGGATGACATAATTGTAATTGCAACGCTTTGAGTTCTCTTTCCGTACACAGCCTGGAAGGTAGTTATAGGAAGAACAATGTAGTTATCCTGCGACTGTCCGAAAAATTCCGGCTGCTTCTTCAAAATCCCTATGACCCTGAACGGCTTTCCGTCAACCCTTACTATTTGTCCCACAGGGTTTATATTATAGAAGAGTTTCTCAACAATAAAATTGCCGAGTACGCATACATCATTGGCATAACCGATATCAGTTTTTCTTATTTCTCTTCCTTCTTCTATTTCGAGATTCAAGGTTCTGTAAGTGCCTTCAGTTACTCCAATAACATATGTGTCAGGATTTGTCTTCTTGTTTCCGAACCTGATAACCTTCCCGCCTGTTCCAACATGAGCTCCTATTCCCATTACATCCGGCATTAATTTTTCAAGCCTGTAAAAATCGTCAAGCGTTATGTCTTTCCTGTTTCGGTACTTTTCCCAGTCGTGATCACCTGCATGAATCACCGGCCATTTCTGAATCTCAAATGAGTTTTTATTCAGGAACTGAATGCCGCTTTCAATCGTATTCTGCAGCATTGTAATGATCGTCATTATTACTATGATAGAAAATATCCCCACGACGACGCCAAGCACGGTAAGCATAGTTCTCAGACGGTTGGTCTTTAGAGACTGGAGTGATATAAAAATTAATTGCAGCGGTTCCATATTCCCCGGGTACGTTTGTTTGAGCAGTCAATCCAAAACTGCTTTGATGTTTTTCTAAAAATAATAAGAAAAGTAGTATTACGCCAACAAAATTTTATAATCCGGCTTTATTCATAACGCAAAGCCTCAATAGGGTCAAGGTTAGCTGCTTTATAAGCAGGATATGTTCCGAAAACCACACCCACAAATATACAAAGTCCGAGCCCGATCAATACCCAGTCAACCGGGATAGCAGTTTCGGCATTTAAAAAACTGCCTGCAAAATTTCCTATACCGATGCCGAGAGCAATTCCTATAAAACCACCTATGATGCAAAGAACTATCGCTTCAAATAGAAACTGGGCAAGGATATTTATTCTTTTAGCGCCCACCGCTTTCCTTATTCCTATTTCTCTTGTTCTTTCGGTAACAGAGACAAGCATTATATTCATAATACCGACTCCGGCAGCCAGAAGCGCAATAATCGAAACTACAACCGCTCCGATCCTGACTCCC
>Ga0075280_10000041_pt1 | contig 11614 bp, 7 predicted proteins | sample SF_Rice_10C_0N_4_FD_69780 | JGI IMG/M metagenome (GOLD analysis project Ga0075280, IMG submission 69780) | Rice paddy soil microbial communities from Twitchell Island, California, USA - SF_Rice_10C_0N_404 | ecosystem: Environmental > Terrestrial > Soil > Paddy field/soil | place: USA: Twitchell... | reverse complement strand
TTATGCTGAGTCAGAAAAATATAGCAGAAAACCTTATGTCAATGACGAGTATGATCGAGATTACGGATAAGGATAGATTCCTTTCTGTATTGCCTATTCATCATACTTATGAATGTACCTGCGGTTTTCTGTGCCCGCTTTATTGCGGAGCCTCAGTACATTATGCAAGATCCTTGAAAACTGTAGCTGAAGACCTGCAGAAAGTTAAAGCAACAATACTTCTCGGCGTGCCTCTGCTTTACGATAAAATGTTCCGAAAGATCTATAAGGCAATAACTGAGGATAAGGTCAAGTCGAAACTCGTACCCCCGCTTCTGAAAATTACAAACTTCGCGGAAAAGGTCGGCTGGAAATCTTCGAAGAAAATAGTCTTTAAAGAACTTCACAATCAGTTCGGAGGAGCTATACGGTTATTCATCGCGGGCGCTGCTGCCCCCGACCCTAAAGTTGCTAAAGGTCTGCGCGAATTCGGGTTTAACTTTGTGCAGGGTTATGGATTAACAGAAACATCTCCTATACTGGCATTAAATCAGATCAATAATTTTAAAGATATGGCTGCAGGTCTTCCCTTAAAGAATGTGCATATTAAAATAAATGAGCCTACACCTGAAGGAATAGGGGAAGTATGGGCTAAAGGTCCGAATATTATGCTGGGCTATTATAAAAATCCGCAGCTGACAAAAGAGGTATTTGACGGGGACTGGTTCAGGACGGGTGACCTGGGCTTCATTGACAGCGATGGTTTTCTTCACCTGGTGGGGAGAAAGAAAAATATGATCCTCTCCAGGACAGGTGAAAACGTTTATCCCGAAGAAATTGAAGATATCGTGAATAGGAGTCCTTTTATAATGGAGTCTCTTGTGTACGGCGAAGAGGATGAGAAGCACGATGAAATAATAAACGCTCAGATCGTAACGGATGCAGACGCCTTTATTGAATATTCAGAACAGCACCATGCCGAAATTAACAATGAACTGATACGAACGATAATTAATGAAGAAATAAAGAAGGTGAATAAACAGCTGCCACTGCATAAACAAATAAGGAAATTTTATATCAGGACGGAAGAATTTGAAAAAACAACTACTCAGAAAATTAAACGCTACCTGGTAAATAAAGATAAAATCGTTGAAAAGGAGTAAGAATTTGGGTTTAAAAAAAGAAAAGCGTTCTTAATAAGAACGCTTTTGAGACCGGCCAACTAAATATTAAGTACGTGGTTTAGCAACATTAACAACTATATTTCTACCACCGAGCTGAGCATTGTTCAATGCAGAAATTGCACTGTTAGCACTCTCCTGAGAGGCCATCTCAACGAAACCGAATCCTCTGGATCTTCCGGTTTCACGGTCTTTAACTACTTTTGCTGAAACCACTTCACCGTGTTCCTCAAAAGCTGCTTGTAATTTTTGGTCATCAATAGACCAGGGCAGACTGCCCACAAACAATTTGGTACTCACTTAAATTAATCCTTAAAATATTATTAGTAAAAAATCCCGGTACTTAAGTAACCGGAACAAGAAACATACAATAAAAAAGCATATTAACCTAATTAATTTATTTAGCCTGTGCTTTTTTCCATCAGAGCATCAGAGCTGTCCAAAATTTGGTACTAAACTCCTTCGTTTCACTTAACTTGGTGAATTGGCAAATAAGCACGCGCAATATTAAACGTACCAAATAAAAAATCTTCTGCAAGAATCCGCCCTGTGTTTTAATAGACAACCATATCATTTATAACAAATTTCGGCCATCCACGATGTTCTCTTTATAGATAAGGCAGGATCAAAGCAGGTACGCTTTATTTACGGGCTTTATACGTTTCACATACGTCTCACATACGTCTCAGATACGTTCCACATACGTCTCACATACGTTCTATATATGACCTTAATACGTTGTAAAATATCCCATAAAGTCTGCAAAAACGGTTTGCTTAAAGTTTTTTGTTATATATGAAGAGAAACCGGGGCTGTTCAAAAAGTACTTTGGGGAACTTAGAGATTTGTGGTTAATATCCGGTACAAAATCAATACTTATATTGCCGCAGGACTTCAGGATGAAGAATTAGAAAAATGATTTCATTTGATTGAGGTTTATGCGGCTTGCGGTCTAGAAAATGTCGCCTTTTTTAAACCGCCAGAAGCTCACTGTATTAACCAGGAATCCTATTCCTAACAGAACGCCAAGTGTCGGCAGCAATTCCAGTAAGCCGGCGCCGTTCCAGAGAACCTGCAGAAACCCCTCGATTGACCAGTAAACTATTGTGAATTTACTGAGAATTTGAATGAAAGGAGGCAAAAAGAAAGTAGGAAACCACGCTCCCCCGATAGCACTCATCGTCAGGATCAAAAAAGTGCCGAGACCATTAGCCTGTGCGGTTGTCTTGCTGAAAGCCGCCAGAACCATACCGAACGCTGTGGCGGCCGCAGAAGAACAGAAGATGACAAGGAAGAGATTGCCGAAATTTGAGAAAATATCGATATCAAAAAATAAATACCCGGCAAAGAAAAGAACTGTTAATTGAATTATACCGAGCGAAATATTGTAAAGATATTTGCTCCAGAGTATATCGACCCTTGAGACGGGGGAAGATAAGATCCTGAGCGTAACCCCCGAATTCCTTTCATCGAAAAGCGAAGTGGCAGAGGCTGTTATACTGAAAAGCAGGAACATCATCGCCCAGCCGCCTACACTCCTGGTAGCCCCGGGATTGTTAACTTCTTTTCCCACTAGTTGTTCTTTGTCGAGTTTGACAATATTATTAAAGAAATTTGAGGCACCCTTGTCGGATGAAGAATCATCCTCTGTTGAATCATTATATGTACTGTAAAATCCCTGCTGCAGGATTTTTGAAGTATCGACCCCAAAATATTCACTAATAACCGAAGCAAGCTTCCTGTTAAAACTTAATCCTTTTGATTCTCCAAGGTATTCTTCCGAACGGCGCATCATACTCTGGTTGAAAATTTCAGGTATCTGCGTCATAACAGTCTGCTGCAGTAATCCCTGTACAATCTGCATTTCAAGTTCATTCTTTGGATTGTAGTAGAATTTTAGTTTCAAACCGAATGAAGTATCTGAATAAGCATCTTTTGGAATAATAAGTGCAGATGAAGCACTGCCTTTAATTATATAATCTTTAATTGAAGTTGTATCGAATGGAACTTCCTTCCCCTCATCATCCGTAAATGTTTTTATGATTTGAAATGTTTTAGTCGTATCCAGAGTCGACTCTATTTTTTTTGCTATTTTCGTATCGCTTTGATTTAAGAATGCCAGTCTTATTCCGCTTGCATCATTTCCCGAACCTCCGAAGATTGAGCCGAATAATAAGATCAGTGCGGCGGGTACAATAAAAGTTAATCCCACAGCAACTTTATCATGCCAGAAAAGGATATAATCTTTCCGGATTAGACTTAATATCTTCTTCAATCTCTCAAACTCCTTCCGGTAAGTGAAAGGAACAAAGCTTCAAGGGAAGGCTTCCGGATATTTATGAATGTATAGTTAATTCCTGTCTCTTCAACTCTCTTATAAAAATCTGATAATATAAGCCCGTCATCAGGCTGAAGTTCGTACTTATCAGGATTTTCTATAATGGTGCCGAAGGGTTTAAATGAATCAATATATTTCTCTGTTACAGGACTTTTAGTTATTGAGATTGATTGTTTGTATTCAAGTCCCCTTAGTAGTTCATCAATGCTTCCATTGGATATAATGCGCCCCGAATCAATAATTGCTATTCTGCTGCATAGTCTTTCCGCTTCCTCCATGTAATGCGTTGTATAAATAATAGTCTTGCCCTCCTCATTCAGAGCCTGAAGATAATCAAAGATTGCATTTCTTGACTGGGGGTCAATGCCTACAGTGGGCTCATCACAAAGAATTATACTGGGATCGTGCAGCAGTGAAGCAGCCAGGTTGAGCCTTCTCTTCATTCCTCCTGAGAACGTTTTTACATTATCTCCTTTTCTTTCAAATAGCCCCACCATTTTTAATTTTTCGGCGATTACATATCTTAAATCCTTTTTGCTGATATCATAAAAGGAGCCGAATATTTCAAGGTTTTCTTTTGCTGATATATCTTCATACAGGGCCAGTGACTGAGGCACTAACCCGATCTTCTTCTTCAGTCCCGGTGATCCTGTTGTCATTTTTTCACCGTCTATTAGTATTTCACCGCTGTCCGAATCAAGATAACCGATGAGGAGGTTCATTAAGGTAGATTTCCCGGCACCGTTGGGTCCAAGCAGACCGAAGAACTCTTTTTTGTTAATCTCTAAGTTAACATTATCAAGGGCTGTTGCCGATGGGAACCTTTTTGTAATGTTATTAACTGAGATCATTATTCACAGATGAATGTTTAAGAGTAGAGTATAATTTAATTAAGCAATTCCACCATTCCAACTGAACAGAATTAAATTCCTGGTTTCTTTTGGAAACAGTTCTTTTAATAATGAGACGGGCAGGAACCAAAAACTAAATCGGATACTATGGCTAAATTTTAACGACACCGGTATAATATCCCGGGAAATCGGTTTAGAGTATAATTCGATCCATTCTGAATGACCTGTTCGTATCGCAAAAAAAAACTGTTTGCTAATGGTTCATCTATTATGACCTTGGTGAAACCGTTGAAACAGGAGTTATCAGTACTTATGGTCTTTCTCAAAATTATCCTAACCCCTTTAACCCGGTGACCGTAATTAACTGGCAGATGCCTGTCAGCAGTCATGTAACATTGAAAGTTTATGATCTTTTGGGAAAAGAAGTGGCTATACTTGTGAACGGAGAAAAACCTGCGGGAAGTTATGAAACTGAATTTAATGCCGCCAGCCCCCCGAGCGGAACTTATTTCTATACAATTCAGACCGGGATCTTTGTTCAGACAAAGAAAATGAGCCTGCTGAAATAACCCCGGTATTTTATAATATTGTTTAACCTCCCTGTTAATAATGTTAACAGGGAGTTTTTATTTCAGCCTCTCTGATATATTGCACATTTACTGAGCCAGGGAGTTTTTTTTATTCAATAATTCTTATCTTTAACCGATCGTCAAAATCCTGAAAAAGTTTCTATATAAATTTTTCAATTAATCCTGCAAAAACAAAAAGACCATAATTATGGATGATCTTCTGCTAAAAGGACGTCAGGCCTTATCCGTAGGGGAGTGGGAAAAGGCAAAGAATCTGCTGGAAAAAGCTCTTGCAGTAAATGAATCGGCGGAAGTTTATGAGGAGCTTGCCTGGACTTACTGGTGGCTGAATGATGCTGTACGGGTTTTCAATTTACGTACAAAGGCATATAACCTTTTTCTTAAAGATAATAATAAACCCGGAGCTGCACGTACTTCCAGCTGGATAGGACTTGATTACATAGAATTCAAAGGAGAGTTCGCTGTTGCGAGCGGCTGGTTCCAGAGAGCTGAAAACCTTATTGAGGGGCTGCCTGAATCACCTGAGCTTGCGATGATTAAATTGTTAAAGGCACGCTGGTCTTTTCAGGTCGAAAAAAACAGCGAACAGGCTTACAGGCTTATCAATGAAAGTTTAAGGATCAGCAAATCTTTAAACAATGTTGATGGTGAAATGTTAGCCGAAGCATTGAAAGGCTTTATCCTCGTTGTAGAAGGGAAAGTTTCTGAGGGTATGCCTCTGCTTGATGATGCCACTCTGCTTGCTCTGACTTCGGAGGAAAGGGACATAAAAATTACCACAATAACATGCTGCTACCTCATTGATGCCTGTGAGAGGATAAGGGATTATGAAAGAGCCAGTCAGTGGTGTAATAATGTTAAAGAAATCTGCAGGCGATGGAAGTATAAAGCTATGTTTGCCAACTGCAGGATGAAGTATGCCGGTGTGTTAATTTGGAAAGGTGAATGGAAAGAGGCTGAAGAAGAACTGCTTTCTGCATCTGTGGAACTGAGTAAATTAAGACCTGTCCAGGTTAATGCATGTACTGTCCGGCTTGCTGATCTGAAAAGGAGACAGGGTGACTGGGAAGAAGCTGAGAAATTGCTCCGGAAAGTCGAGTCCCATCCTCTTATCCATTTGTATTCTGCTTATTTGTATTATGATAAAGGAGAATATGAAAATGCTCTGAATATGGCAGAAAGATATCTGCGAAGGTTCACTGTTAATGAAAAAGCTGAAAGGACTGCAGTTATAGAACTCCTCGTCAGAATTTATGCAAAACTTGACCGGTTGGAGGAAGCCCGGACTATGATCGATGAGTTAAAGGAAATTACCTGTGCTATCAATACCGCGCCAATGAAGGCCGCCCTCTTTAATGCTGAAGGCAGCTTAAACCTTGCATTAAAAAAATTTGAATCTGCAAGAGGAAACCTTGAGGATGCAGTTGATATTTATGATAGAATATCCGCTCCCTTTGAAACTGCAAGATGCCGGGTAACACTCTCCGAAGTACTGATTAAACTGAATCTCAATGCACAGGCGGAGGCTGAATTGAGCTCTGCGGAAGAACTTTTTAAAAAACTGGGGGCGGAAAGAGATCTCAAAAATACAAGATATATCCTGAAAAATTTATATAAGAACAGTGCCGGGACTATGGGTGAATATGAGTTTACCGGTCGGGAACTTGAAGTCCTGAGGTTAATTGCCGGCGGCCGGAATAATGAAGAAATAGCTGATCACCTTTTCCTGAGTGTCCGTACCGTTGAAAAACATATTACGAATATATACAGCAAAATGGGTGTATCCGGAAAATCAGCCCGCGCCTTTGCCGCATCATACTCGGTTAAACATAAGTTGTTCTGAAAGATTCTTGTGTCCTTTATTCTGTTTTATAGAAACTACGTATATAATATCTGAAATTACGTAGTACCCCTGTTTTTTATCCTGTCTTTCTATTCTAAATTGCCATCAGATAATAAAATGTTCATAATTTGAAAGGATTCAGGTGAAGTTATGGTTAAGAAAAATTCCGGCGGGAATTATAAAGTAATCGTTATAGGAGCTGGTCAGGCAGGATTATCAGTTGGTTATTACCTTAAAAAAGCTGGAATTCCTTTCCTGATTCTTGATGCGAACAAACGTATTGGTGATTCCTGGCGCAAACGCTGGGATTCTCTTCACCTTTTTACACCAGCTAAATTTAACGGATTGGCAGGGTTAAAATTTCCTGCAAAGCCGAACTATTTCCCTACGAAAGATGAAATGGCTGATTATCTTGAAAATTATGTCGCGCATTTTAACCTTCCGGTCAGGATGGGGGTAAAGGTTACAGGACTTTCTAAAGAAAAGGATTTTTTCTGTGTTTCTTCCGGTGATCAGCAGTTCTGTGCAGAAAATGTGGTCGTAGCGATGTCAAACTTCCAGGTCCCGAAGGTCCCTGAATTTGCAAAAAAGCTTAATCCTGATATTACTCAGCTTCATTCCCTTGATTATCGTGATCCATCCCAGCTGCAGGCTGGCGAAGTCCTTGTTGTAGGTGCCGGCAATTCGGGTGCTGAGGTAGCCCTGGAAGCCTCACGGAATGGCCATAAAGTCTGGTTATCAGGAAGAGATACGGGGCATATACCGTTTAAGATTGAGGGGAGGCTTTCAAAATTGATTCTTGCCAGGCTGGTTATACGTTTTTTGTTCCACAGAGTCCTTACAACAGGTACTCCTGTCGGAAAGAAAGCACGCCCGAAGGTCATATCAATCGGCGGTCCGCTTATAAGACTAAAACCTAAAGATTTTGAGGCGGCAGGAATTATACGCACTTCCAGGGTAAACGATGTTGCAGATGGATTACCTGTACTTGAGGACGGCCGGAAACTCAACGTGAAAAATATAGTATGGTGCACAGGATTTTATCCATCTTTTTCCTGGATAGATATACCTGTCTTCAGGAATATGGAACCGATGCAAAAGCGGGGGGTAGTTCCCGGGGAGCCCGGCTTATATTTTACCGGCCTTCACTTCCTGTACGCTTTATCATCTACTATGGTTCACGGAACTGCAAGAGATGCCAGGTACGTGGTAAAAGATATAAACAAACGGCTTAATTATGCCTGAGAGACGACATGCAGTCGTAATCGGAGCCAGCATTGCGGGTCTCCTTATTGCGAAGGTATTATCCGGTCACTATAAGCAGGTAACCATAATTGAAAAGGATAGTCTGCCCGAAACCCCTGAGAACAGGAAAGGAGTACCGCAAGACAGACATACACATGTATTACTGGAACGCGGAAGAAAGGTGATGGAAAAATATCTTCCCGGACTGACTGATGAACTGATCGGGATGGGAGCGGTGAGGATAAACGATGTAAGCTCAGAGGCAGCGTGGTTTCATAGCGGAGGATTTCATAAGCGTGGTCTTTGCGGCCTAACCGGCCTTGGCGTATCACGGCCGACTCTTGAGAATTCAGTGCGGACGAGGATATTTTCAATTCCTAATGTTGAAGTAATTCAAAATAGCAGCGTTACAGGCTTAGCTTTTACTGAGAATAATAAAAGAGTTAATGGAGTGTACTGTAAAAATATCTCTGATAATAAACCTGATGTGATGATTCAGTCAGATTTTGTGGCAGACGTCAGCGGCCGGGGTTCACATACACCTTCCTGGCTTTCACAAGCAGGATATGATCGGCCCGAAATAGAAGAGATCATAATCAGAATGGGATATGTTACTTGTTATTATCCCCGCAAACCTGAACATTTACCTGGAATCAATGCCGTTATTTTCCTGGCAGACCCGCCCTCGAAAAGAATGGGGATAATGTTAGCACAGGAAGTGAATCGCTGGGTTGTAACTATAGGTGGTTACCTGGGGAATCATGCACCAACCGATTACCAGGGCTTTCTGGAAGCTGTTAAACATTTACCTTCTCCGGATATTTATAACATTGTGAAGGATGAAGTATACCTCACTCAGCCGGTTCGGTATAATTTCCATGCAAACCTGCGTCATTATTATGAACGCCTCAATGACTTTCCTGAAGGGTTTGTTGTTGCAGGGGATGCCGTCTGCAGCTTTAATCCTATTTATGGGCAGGGAATGACTGTTGCCGCTATGGAGGCGGAAGCTCTTGACAGGTGCCTCTATTTAAATCATCTCCCTTTTGCAGAAAACTTCTTTAAAGATATGGGCAAAATAGTTGATATTTCCTGGAAGACTGCCGTGGGAGGAGATTTAAACTACCCGGAAATAAAAGGAGACCGCACTATAATGACGCGCTTGCTTAATTGGTATATCCGTAAACTTCATAAAGCTGCCCGCTACGATGCAGATGTGTCGATTGCTTTCCTGAAAGTAATTAATATGGTTTCTTCTCCTCCTGCAATATTAACTCCGCGAATAGTATGGCGGATCATGAAGAATAATATAAAGTATTAAAAGCGATGCCGGTTTATAAACAGAGATCCGGTTCTTAAATACCCCTGATATTTGTTGAAGCAATACCCTGCCAAAGAAGAAAAATTCCGAAAACAACTAGTCCCAGCGATGCAGCCCCTAACGTAATTCTTGTTACCTTCGGACCAAGGTTCCTCGTCAGCCCGAAGAGAATAATTATCCCGATCTGGCACAGAACAAGGGTAATGTAGAAACCCGCAATCAATAAGATACCATTCATCGAAGCTTCTCTATATCCTTTAATTAATAATGGTCCCATTATTAAACTCCAGCCAAGGTAAGGATTGGGATTCAGAACATTTATGAGTACAGCTTTAAAGAGGGTATTGTTTCCTGCGGACTTCTGTTTATTGTTTAACTTATCAAAATTCAGGAAAGATTTAAATGAATCGTAGGCGAGATAAAGCAGCAGCAGTCCTCCTCCGATCTGTAAGAAAGAGAGGAAACTTTGAGGAATACTGGTTAATATCAGCAGGATAACTATAATTATCGGGATGTCGCTTAATACCGGCGCAAAGGCAGCCGGAACTGTTTTTTTCCATCCTTTCTTTAAGGTCTCTGAAATTAAAAAAGTCTGGAAAGGGCCTGGCTGTATTGAAGCTGCAAATGCGTAAGTAATACCGAGTATAAGATAAGCCGTCATAAAAAATACCCCGGGCTTGTTTCCCGGGGCTTAATAAAATTCTTTTTGCTATTGACCGGTGGCACTTCTATTCTGATAAGGAGGCTGTTCCGGATTAACAGGCGGATTCTTTTTCAACAGATCTTTAATAGTTTCAACTCCTTTTTCCAGCTGAGGATCAATTCCTTTTGCCAGCTGCGTGGGGTCATCAACTACTTTAATGTCCGGATCAACGCCGTGCCCTTCAGCGAACCATGTCCCGTCAGGGTTGTACTGCCTGAATGTCGGAACAGTGATCCCGCCTCCGTCTATCAAGCCTGGGGCTCCTGAGATGCCTATCAATCCTCCCCATGTTCTTGTCCCGATCAACGGCCCAAGTCCTGCTTTGCGGAAGAAATCCGGGAAGGCATCGCCGCCTGATCCGCTCCATCCGTTTATCAGCATAACCTTGGGTCCGAAATTAGCTACCGGGGGCCACTGCCAGTTGACGCCATCCCTCACTGCAAAAAATGCCAGCGGTTTTCTATTAAGAAGTTCAATGAACCTGTCGGGTATCTGACCGCCGCTATTAAATCTTTCATCGATAATCAGGCCTTTCTTATTAAACTGAGCATTGAACTGTCTCTCGAGCTCGGTCTGTCCGTCTACACCTGTGTCCGGTACATATATGTATCCTATTTCTCCGTCGGTTTTTTCATCAACATATTCCCTGTTAGCCTCAATCCAGGCAAGGTTTCTCAGTCTTGTTTCATCTTTCAGCGTTTCCACTATTACTTTGTGAGCGCCTTCCATATCCGGTTTACTGTTTATAGTAAGCTCTATAGTTTTTCCTGCCAGTCCTTCAAATGCTGCCCATGGGTCCTTAGCTGCATCAATCGGAATTCCGTTTACCGCAAGTATGTAATCCCCTTCTTTAGCGTTAATACCTGAAGCATCCAGAGGTGATTTTACTTCATTATCCCAGGGAGCTCCTTTGATGATCTTTTTAATTTTATAGGCTCCGTTATCAAGCTGCCAGTCGATACCAAGATATCCTGCAGGGCGGGCCGGTGCCTGTTCTTCATCACCGCCTCCCTTGTAAGTATGTGAGGAATTCAGTTCAGCGATAAGTTCCCCGATTATGTAATTTACATCCCAGCGTGTAACAGCAAAATCAATGAGCTTGCCGTACTGGTCTTTCATTGCGTTCCAGTCAACTCCATGCATGTTAGGATCGTAGAAGAAATCCCTTTCAAATCTCCATGTATCGTTAAATAACTGCTTCCATTCATCGCGGGGAATAACCGTCATTTCCATCTGGTCAGTCGGCATTTTCTTTTCCAGTTTCTGTTCGGGTGCAATATCTATGATAAAGAATGATCCGCCCTTGGAAACCATAAGCTTATTGCCGTCAGCGCTGACAGTAAAGTTATCTATATCAGATATTATTTCTTTTTCCTTGCGGCTATCAAGCTCATAGAATTCTATAGCTTTTTTCTGCTCCTTTGTTCCGGCTGGAGGGAGCTTAAGATAGATGATCTTGCCTTTAACAGCCTGAAGGTTTGTATAGTTGCCTCCTTCAGGCGGGAGGATTACCAGTCTTCCTTCAAAACCATCAAGCGTTATTTCTGTTTTCTTCTTTTCTTC
>Ga0075280_10000040_pt1 | contig 11726 bp, 9 predicted proteins | sample SF_Rice_10C_0N_4_FD_69780 | JGI IMG/M metagenome (GOLD analysis project Ga0075280, IMG submission 69780) | Rice paddy soil microbial communities from Twitchell Island, California, USA - SF_Rice_10C_0N_404 | ecosystem: Environmental > Terrestrial > Soil > Paddy field/soil | place: USA: Twitchell... | reverse complement strand
AGTTGTTTGAGCAGTATCTTGTGCCGACACACCTGTTATAGACCATCTGGTTGAGTCCGTCAGGACTATGAGTAGTTGCAACAACAGGACATACATTCTCACAGGGTGCATGGTCGCAATGCTGGCAAAGCATAGGCTGTGCACTAACTTTAGGATCATCAATTGATCCCGAGTAATAACGGTCAATCCTCAGCCAGTGCATTTCCCTCCCCTTTTCCACCTGGTCTTTTCCTACAATTGGAATATTGTTTTCAGAATGGCACGCAATTACACATTCGCCGCATCCAAGGCATTTATTCAGATCAATCGCCATTCCCCATTTCAGACCTGTATACTCAAATTCGGGATAGAGACTTTTGTTTTTCTCTTCGGTTTCTTCACGTATGAATTTCGGGTTCTTCTTATACTGGTCAACAGTACCTTCACGGACTATATGTCTTTTTTCAACAGCATCGCGTGTAAGATCCTTATCAAAAGCATGATGCTCCTGGGCAGTTATCAGTTTATAGGTGCCGCCCGCTTTTTTTACCGATGCACCTGTATATATCCATGGCGATAATCCTCCGTGTTTAGATAAAAGTACATTTGCATTAAAGCCGACTCCCGATCCTACGATCCCTACTTTCGATCTACCGTAACCAAGCTCAATGGTTAATGTTTTATCTGCAGCTCCCGGCTGGATAAAAACAGGGATTCGGAGCTTTCTTCCGCCTGCATCTATATCTACCAGGTCGTCTGAGCCAACACCTAATTCTTTTGCTGTACTGCTTGAAACGGCTGCATAATTATCCCATGTAATTTTTGAAACTGGATGAGGCAGTTCCTGCATCCATCCGTTATTGGCAAAAGAACCATCTCCTGTAGCATAGCTCTCTCTTAAAACAACTGTGTAGCCGTTTGATTCTTTTGATTTGTTTCCTGTAGTTTGGAAAGCCGAAGCATTAAAATTTCCTGTTGGACCTTTTTCTTCTCCTGTTAAGGCAACTCCATCCTGAAGAACACCGAACCAGAACTGTTCAAAATCTATATGTGGATTCAAAGAGGAATAAACATTTTCTTTCCAGTTCTTCATCAGATATTTATGATAAATTTTGAAGTCATATTTCTGCGGATCGCCGCTGATCCAGCTGAGAAGAATTGTCTCCTTCTGCCTTGTATCAAAGATAGGCCATATTACCGGCTGCTGAAGAGATGAGAATCCTGTCCTGGTTTTGGCATCTCCCCAGGATTCGAATGTATGATTTATTGGAAGCACATACTGAGCAGGTTCGGAAGATTCATTTTCGCTCTCAGTAAGACTTATAATAAGTCCGGCTTTATTCAAAGCATCTTTATAACCCAGATCGGCAGGCAGATGATAAACAGGGTTACTATCATAATGGATAACTGCTCCGACATTGCCGCTCTTCATTTTATTGACCAGGCTTTCCCATTCATCTTTTGAAGATAAAGCAAGCACTGAAAATTCCGACTGATCGGTACGGTACATTGCATTATTTCCAAGAAGCGAATTAAGATGGTTAACAGCTATATGAACTTCTTCCGGAAGATTATAACCGGAGTAAACTATTGATTTGCCTCTGTATTTGTTAAGGTCGGAGATGAGATGCTTCAAAGTTCCCGCAGCCAAATTATACTTCTGTGCAAATGATTCAGCTGAATTACCCTGTCCCCCGCCGCCGAGTTCATTTATCAGCATCGACACAAACTCGTACTGGGCATCAGGAGTAAGTCTTAACCTGTAATCAGCATTACTTCCTGTAAGCGACATATTTCCTTCAAGCACATACAGCCTGTTAAAATTCTTAAGGTCGGAAACTTCCCTGCCTTCCGAAAAGAGCCGTGCATTCTCAATGCTGTGACCTTCGGTTCCTAGAAAATCAGATTCAAGAGAAACAATGATCTTAACTTCATTCCATTTAATTAAAGGGAAAGATCCGCTTCCATAACTCTTTTGCCAGGCAGCATTCTTAACCTCATTATTAAACAGTTCATACGAATATATTTTTGCAGAAGGGTATTTCAATTTAAAATCACCGAGTACTTTATTAGCCGTAGGAGAATTTATTCTTTTAGAAATAACAGCTATTTCTTTGCCGCCTACATTGGAGAGTGCGGAAGTAATTTCAGTATCGGCATTCTGCCATGAAATTTCATCAAAGGTTCCGCCGCTTCTTTTTTTCGGTCCAGTCAGTCTTTCGGGATCATATAGGTTAAGAATGCCGGCATGTCCTTTTGCACAAAGTTTTCCTTTGCTCACAGGATGATCTGGATTGCCGTCAACTTTAATCGGTCTTCCTTCACGTGTCTTGATCAATATACCGCAGGCATTGATGCACGCATTGCATGTTGAAGAGTAATAATCCGATTTGCCAAGTGTAATTTCTTCAGGCTTCTTTATATAAGGAATAATATCACCTTTGTCCCGGTAATCGGAACAACCTGCACCTGCAAGTGCTGCAGAGGCGCCCACCAGGGCAAGAAATTTTCTTCTTGATAAACCAGGCAGCTTTAATGGATTAAAATCTTCAACTACGCCTTCTTTAAATTCATGATGACTTGCTTCAATTAGATCGGGATCTTTATATAGCTCTTCAAGACTACGCCAGTAATTAATTTCAGGGTTATTTTCAGGGCTGCTGTTGTTTAAATTGTCCTGATTCTCAGACATTCTTTTCACCTATTTTTGTTCTTCGTACGGCATCAGGGTTTATTGCGATTGTTACCTTTTTATCTTTGATATTTCTGCCAAGAAAGGAAAAAGGGATCGACTTAATTACGAAATAGCCAAATACTCCTGTGCCTAAAGAGGAAAAAAACTTTTTACGATTTATTTTCCGGCGATTTAATTTTTCTGATTCCATTTCATCTCCTGTTAACGGTGGCAAGCCCAGCAGTTGTCCGGTCCTTTTGTTATTCCTTTAACATCGGGTAAGCGCTCCAAAGCATTCCTGTGACAATCGAGGCATGCAGACATTGTGAATGAACTTACCTGGAGAACCCTGTCCATATTCTTCACCTCTCCATGGCAGTTCACGCAGTCGATTCCTTTATTTACGTGAACGCTGTGATTAAAGTAAGTGAAGTCGGGAGTTTTGTGAATTCTTTTCCAGGGAAGTGCTTTGCCCTCGTTATAATATGCTGTAAGTTTTTGAATTTCAGGTCTGTCTTTCCGGGCAATCTTATGACAGTTCATACAAGTATTAACCGGCGGGACCATTGCATGCCTTGATTTTTCCACGCCGGTATGGCAGTACTGGCAGTCAATTTTCATTTGTCCTGCATGCAGATTATGGGAAAAATTTATCGGTTGAACAGGCTGGTAGCCGACACCATCGCGCTCTGCTTTACCGGCAAAGTAAGTGATAGTAAAAGAGGCAAGTACAACAAAGATCGTAACCGGAACACGGATCCGAAGAGTATAGTCAAGTAAAGATTTTTTCATTAGCTATTCCTGAGATTGCAGGTTGAGTTTTCAACAAAATGAATCCTCATACAGTAACCTGTACCTGAAAAAAATCTCGTCTTCTTAGTTTTTTATAAAGGTAAAAAATAGCTCTTTGTACAGCATATTTGTTGTACAAGAGATAGTATAACTTATAACAAAGTGAATTTTAGTTAATCGCCAAAATTAAAAAATTATAGATATAAAGCAAAAAAGTTTAGACTTATAATTATACTTTTAGCTGAAGGTTAACAAAGATTAATCTTTAAAAGCCTGAATAATTGACCCATCAGTATAATTATAGAAAATTATTTTACTTGCCGCCGGTTTCTTGTTGATTATTTCAACAATATATTAGCAATAGAATAAGAGATGCAGAGGAATTCAGGGTACCGGGTTTGATAAAAAAGGTAAGAATTCGGGTTAGCAGCAATGAGAAATTTCGAGGCCTGGCAGAGGCTTAGCAGAGGCCTGGCAGAGGCTTGGTGGATATGAGGAGAAAATTAAGGAATCAGGGGTGATAAATTGTGGATTTGACAGGTTAAATATGTCTGTTGAAAAATGAAACAGTGTGTTCTACCCTGAGGTTAGTATTGAAGGTTTTAGCGCCATATTTTATTTGAAGCATACAGCCGGGATTGCCGGTTAATACGATTTCCGCACCAGTTTTTTTAATATTATCCATTTTTTCTTTGAGGAGTTCAAGGGAGGTTCCGGTGTGCAGAAGATTATAAATTCCGGCACTTCCGCAGCATTTTGTTGAATCTGTCAGTGGAACCAGTTTTATACCAGGAATATTATTCAGCACATCTCTGGGCTCACTATAAATTTTTTGGGTATGGACGAGGTGGCAGGCATCGTGATATGTAACACTTTCATCCGGTTTATTTTTAAATGACGGCAGATCTGTTTCAGCCAGGAACTCAGTTATGTCCTTTACTCTTGCTGAAAATTCAGCAGCTTGCTGCGCAAGTTCTTCATCATCCTTAAACAACTCACCGTACTCCTTCATAAAAGCACCACATCCGGCAGAGTTAGAGATAAGGTAATCGTATTCATACCTGCCGAACTCCCTAATATTTTTTGATGCCAGTTCCCGGGCAGTCTTCATATCGCCATTATGGGCGTTGAGGGATCCGCAGCAGGACTGGCGGGCAGGAGAAACCACGACAGCACCGATCTTATTAAGCAGTTCTACAGTATCTTTATTTACTTCAGGAAGCATCACGTTCATCAGGCAGCCGTATGAGAAAGCAAGCCTGTATTTCACTTCCCCCGGGGGATTATTTATTTCACTAATAAAACTATCACTGAATTTGTCAGGGATTTCAGGAGAAAACATTTCTATCTCTGCGAGCTTCGGGAAAAAAAGACTCAGAATTTTCGTGCTGCGGATGAATTTCTGCATACCTGATTTCCGGTAAATTCTCAGCAGAACAGCCGCAGCTTTAAGCCTGTTCTTATGGGGGATAATTGTTTTAAGACAAAAAGATTTCACAAATGACCCATAACCGTGCTTTTCAATTTCAACTCTTGCAGCTTCGACCATCCTTCCGTATCTGACACCTGCAGGACAGGCAGTCTCGCAGGCCTGGCAGTCGAGACAGAAATTCATTTCATATGCAAAAGTATCCGTCACCGGCAGAATTCCTTCAGCGACAGATTTTATTAATTTGATTCTTCCTCTCGGGGATGATGTTTCGAGATGAGTTAGTTCATAAGTAGGACAGGAAGTAAGACACATTCCACAGTGAATGCACTGTGAATAAATATCTGTCAGCTCTTTTATTTCTTTTAAAGTATCCGCTTTACCGTTTCCTGAATTAATTTAATTTATATCAATGGAGGCGAAGTTGTGAGAACTTCACACTTAGGTTTTAAGGTAAAAATCTTCCCCGGGTTAAGGATATTATTTGGATCGATAGCTGTTTTAATACGTTTCATCATTTCAAGTCCCGGAAGCCCTGCTACATTTTCAAGGAACTGCTTTTTAGCAAGTCCTGTTCCGTGTTCACCGGTGATTGTTCCTCCAAGTTTTATGGCTTCATTAAAAATAAATTCGAAGGCACGGTGAGCTTTCAGAATTTCATTTTTGTCCCGTTCATCGGTAAGGCATGTAGGATGGATGTTGCCGTCGCCTGCATGTCCGAAATTACCAAATACAACATCAAATTTATCAGCGGCCTCATTCACTTTTTCTATCATTACCGGCAATTCGCTCCGCGGTACTGTAGCGTCTTCAAGAATAGCTGTTGGTCTCTTCCTTGCCAGCGCACTGAATGCTGATCTCCTTGCAGTTTTCAAAAGATCCGATTCAGTTTTATTCCGGGCAGATTTTACAAATGTGCAATTATTCTTTTTAAGTAAGTGCTGAATTGTATCGGCATCCTCCTGAACGATACTGCCCCTGCCGTCCACTTCAATAAGGAGGACCGCTTCGCTGCCGACAGGAAGGCCTATATGAGTATAATCTTCCACACAGCTTATAGTTGTCTTATCAAGGAACTCCATCATAGAAGGTGTGATATGCGCAGAAATAATACCGGCTACAGCCCGGGCTGCATCATTTAATTTATCGAAATAAGCCAGAAGGGTGATTGAAGAAGTTGGTTTTGGTATAAGTTTAAGTAGTATTTTAGTAATTATACCAAGAGTGCCTTCGCTCCCCACAATAAAATCTCTCAGGTTATAACCGGCTACATCCTTCATGTTTTTTCCACCGGACTTCAGCAGCTCTCCGTCAGGTAAAATCATTTCAACGCCGAGGACATAATTTTTCGTGACTCCGTATTTCAATCCTCTCAGTCCACCCGCATTATTGGCCACATTCCCGCCGATAGTGCAAACATTAAGACTTCCGGGATCGGGCGGGTAGAACAAACCCAGCTTCTCCACTTCATTCTGCAGTGCTCCAGTAATTACACCGGGTTCGACAAGTGCGGTAAGGTTAGCAGGATCAATTTCCAGTATTTTGTTCCACCTGGTCATCACGATAAGCAGAGAATTTTCAGCGGGGACTGCACCTCCGCTCAGCCCTGTTCCCGATCCTCTCGGAACAACGGCAAACTGTTCATGGTTTGCAAGCTTTATAAGATTTGAGACCTGTTCTTCATTTTGAGGAAAGACAATTGCCTCGGGCAGCTGATTAAATAAAGGCGTGGCGTCCGCTGAATAAGTCAGCTTATCTTCAGCCGAATCAGAAAAGTTTTTTACTCCGACAATGTTCCTGATTTTTTCTTTAACTGAAGAATTCATTTACAAACCGGTTACTATGAAAGCAAATTAAAGGACGGATTTCAGGAAGCAACTTTACTCAGAATGATTCTTACTATAAGAGCTATTATAATTGCGATCCCAAAATAAATAAGGAAAGCCTGCAGTGATTTAATAGTAATAGCTGCCGTAGAACGGTACCCTCTCCAGCCGCACTGCTTGCACCTATACAGCTTCAGGAAAGTAACTCTCTTTATCATTTTCTCCTTCCAGTTGCGGGAATGAGACCTGTATACCGTACCAGAGGTTGAACATGAAGGGCATCTCTCGAAAACAGGATTCTTCCTCTGTATGAAAGTAAAGGATTTCATTTTACTGATGGGGATTACCATTCCATTAAACTTTCCTGAAAAGGAGTCATAAACTCCCCTTCTTCAAAGATTAAAATAGGATTTTTTTTAATGATAATTCAATAGCCTGTCATATAAAGTTGTATCCGCAAGCACAGATAAAGCTGCCTGGAACTGGGGATCATTATCAAGTGCTTCCTCAATACGTCCTTCAGAACCGAGGTATCTTGCTGCGAGTTCAGCTTTCAATTCCCGGATGATTTCACTCTTATATATTTTAAACTCACTTCCGTCTATCTGGCTGAATTGTTCCTTAAGTTTTTTAAGTTCCGAACGGATAGATGCATCAAGTTTTTTATTATCAGCATCAGCGATAAGCTTATTTACGGATTTTTCCGCATCAGAACTATATTCAAAATGTTCATCTTTAAGGTATTTTTCGAATTCTGAAAGTATTTTATCATTTTTCATTAATGAAAAAGACCCATCCGGATGATTATAATAGTAATGATCGGCAAATTTAAAGAACATTCCCTTTGCAAGAAGGTTCTCTGTCACATCTCCATCAATTTTATATTCAACGGTAGAATCGGGAGTAATGCCTCCTGCTCCGTATACAGCCCTCTTGTTATCTGTAAGATATTTGCTGCTGAGTATTGAATCAGCATCCGTTATAACTTTGTTATTTTCAGAATAATTGATTTTCTGAATACATCTACCGCTGGGAGTATAATATTTAGCTGTAGTAATTTTCAGTGAGGCATTATAGTTCAATGGGGTAATAGTCTGTACAAGTCCTTTTCCATACGATTTCGTTCCGATCAGAACACCTCTATCGTGATCCTGCATAGCTCCGGCTACAATTTCTGAAGCAGACGCGGATCCCTGGTTTATAAGAACCACAAGGCGGGCATTGCCGACAAGCGGTTCCTGGTCGGCATAATAATGATTGATATTAGTATCATCTCTTCCTTTTGTAGTAACAATAAGATCGCCTTTGGGAAGGAATTTGTCACAGATATCAGCAGCAACGTCCAGCAGTCCGCCGGGATTGCCGCGCAGATCGAGCACAATTGATTTAATTTCTTTTTTTGCTTTAAGTTCCCTGAGGGCGTCTAAAACTTCTGAAGCAGCCGAACGGCTGAAACTTGAAAGTTTAAGATATGCATTGCTGCTGTTCTCAGGCATAAAACCATAGTAAGTAAGATTCTTAACTTTCACTTCCTCTCTTAACAGGTTGAAGGTAATAGTATCTCTTTCTTCATTTCTAACGACAGTAAGGTTAACGGTAGTACCGGGTTCGCCCTTAACAAGCTGTGATACGTCATCTATATTTTCAGGTGTAATCGGGACGCTGTCGGCGGTTATGATCTCATCACCGATCCGTATTCCCTGCCGCTGTGCCGAGTAGCCGTCAAGCACCTCAACCACAGTAACCGAATTTCCGCGGACACCTATAGAAACACCCACACCACCGTACTTGCCGCTGGTTATCAGATCAATCTCATCTTTCTTATCGCCGTCGATATAAATAGTATAGGGATCGAGCGTGTTAAGCATTCCTTCAATACCTGCGCGCATAAACTGTTCGGGATTAATGTTGTCAACATAATTGAGAGAAATTTCTTTGTACACTTTTCCGAACAGATCGATATTCTTGGAAATCTGGAAATAAACATCATCCTCACCGGCAAAGAATCCCGAAAACAATAAAATTACCAGGGCACCTGTTAAATATGATTTCCAGCTCTTTAATTTCATTTTACCTAATCTCCTTCTTTTCTAAAAAACTTATTTCTTCAAGTATATCATTATGAATTTCTTCGATGGATTTCATCCCGTTAATAACTTTAATTCTATTTTCGTTGTCTGCTATATAAAGGTAGCCAGCACGGACCCGTTCATAAAATGATGAGTCGGAAACTTCAATCCTGTCGGGATCAAAATTCTGCATCAATTTCTTTCTTCTATCGGCTTCTTCAATAGTTATATCTATAAAAAAAGTTATATCAGGCACAGTTTCACCGATTGCCAGACTATTTATATGTTTGACCGATTCAATATCGATACCGCGGCCGAAACCCTGGTAAGCGGTTGTAGAATCATGGAATCTATCCGAAATTACATAGATTCCCTGATTAAGATAAGGCCTGATTTTTTCCCTGACCAACTGAGCACGTGCAGCAGAGAACAGGAATATTTCCGTTTCCATAACCATGTGGTAATGTTTTTTATCCAGAAGGATTGAACGGACCATTTCCGAAATCTCCGTCCCGCCCGGTTCCCGGATTAGCTTCACTTCCTTTTTCTGATCCTGAAAAAATTTTTTAAGCAGTTCCACCTGTGTGGATTTACCACAAAAATCAATTCCTTCAAAAGTGATAAACATAGAGGATTATCTTCCTTCTTAGTTAAATTTTTTAATAATATATCTTAACCGTTCCGGTTTGGTGTATTCAAGTACTGTATTTTCCGGCAGTTCGACTTTGGGGGAAATACTTCCAAGGGTATCCAGAACAATATCGCGGTAATTCACATAAGCTTTTATTTTATCCCTGTTCATCTTTCCTAATATATTAATCCCGGCTCTCACTCCTACCGATATTTTATTCGGGAGCAGAACAACATCCCTGTCAATCGGCTGATCCACAATAGTTACATCAATTCCATCAAAATTTTTATCAACTATTTTTTGTACATCCAGGTTTACCTGCACTTCCCTATCTTTGTATATTACACCGGGCAGATCTTCAAGAGGCACCTGACCGGTTGTCTGATCATCAAGTTTTTCAAAGCTTTGTCTCTTTGTATAAACAAAAGTAAGATTTCTAACTACACTTTTGGGACCATACAGGGTTGTGGAATCCGGAACGATAATTATGGGGGAAGCCAGCCCATAACCTGGTTTATAAACCAGGTCGAGATCGGGAACAATAGCCACTTTTCTCATAAAGTCTTTTTCGACATAAAAAGACAGAGTATCGGGAGTCATATCAATAACTTCAATATCCGAAGCGAGCCACTGGTTCTCGCCGAGGAAGTTATAGAGGTTGACATTTATCTTTCCGCTGTCCTCCACAGAAATTGTGTAATCCGATTTTGAACTGAGATTTACACCAAGAAGTTTCCAGCCTTTTCCTTTAAGTTTAACCGATATAAAATCGGGGATATCAGAGGCAGTAGAATACCCCATAGGGAAATTAACCAGTTTAACCGGCACATTAACCGTAGCATAATAATCATTCGACAATGAAATAGATATCCACAGTATAATCGAAAAAATTACAGACAATAAAACTATATGCAGATTTTTTTTCATTTCTTAAATATAAATAAAAAAACTCCACCTTAAAGTCAGATTAGTCCAAAATAAATGAATCGATTGAATGATTCTTATAGATACCGGTGTCTTTGATAAGTCCCGCCTAATGAACTTTAGCAAGGGCGGGACATTCAGACACGTTCTAACAGCAACAGGCAAGGTTCCTCACAAATTAAAATTAGTTCTATCTGTAAAATATTCGATAAAGAATAGCCTGCCTATACACAGCAGCAGACAAATCGGGACAGCTCAAACACACAGAAGCTATTTTTCTTCGTTCATCGGCTGTGAGGAATTCAAAATAATAGAAGGGAAGTTCCATTAATTTTTTTGATAAAACTTAAATTATTTTTGTATTCTAAGTTTAATTAGGGAGTTACTGCTTAAACTGATATTCTCATTTAGTTCAGAATAGTTTCCTGAAATAATCCAACAGTTTATTCCTGTTGGCCCGGGAAATTTCTCTTCCCTGGATGGGGAATCCTTCTGTATCGCGGGCATGTTTTCTAAGCTGGTGGACATTCAGTTTTTCCAGCTCTTCAAGTGAGACTGCTTCAACCGGTCTTTCAGGTTTTATTTCTTTTTTACCCGCCTCTTTTTCGAGTTTGATCCCGAGTGCTTCTCTTCTCAACTGTTCAAGGTGATCAGAGGTACCGGTAAATAAATTTTCACTGACCGGAGATTCTTTTATTTCAGTGATATTTCTATCTGAACTTTTTTTTCCGGGGATCTCTTTTTTAACTTTCTCCTGCGGTTCTTCTTTCTTTGCAGGAGGCTGCACTGCTTCTTTTTTTGTTTCTGCCTGAGATTCTTCTTTCGGCTGCGCTTTACCAACTTCTTTAGTTTTTAATTCCGGATCTTTCTTTGCGGCCGGTTTTTCAGGCTGCTGAGGATTATTTATTTCAGGACCTTCGTCGTCATCATTTATCTCCGGGATCATAAAAACCATCTGTGAATCCGGCTGAGGAATAACGTGAATAGATACAAGCTGGCCGACTCTTTTTGCTGCTTCTGCTCCTGCATCGACCGAGGCTTTAACAGCTGCAACATCTCCGACAACTTTAATTGTTACGAGTGCAGGGTTAGTTACTTCTTTACCAATAAGAGTAACGTTTGATGTCTTAACCATGGCATCTGCAGCAACAATAGCGGCAACGAGGCCACGGGTCTCAACCAAACCTAATGCTTTAGGCATATTTTACTTTCTTTTCGGCAGTATTGATTCTACTTCAGTATGCGGACGCGGAATTACATGAACTGAGACTAGTTCACCGACTCTCTGGGCGGCTGCTGCACCGGCATCAGTAGCTGCCTTAACAGCACCTACATCCCCTCTAACCATCACCGTTACATACCCGCCTCCGATAGTTTCTTTTCCAAGCAATTCTACTTTAGC